>Ga0315289_10010823_pt1 | contig 12998 bp, 15 predicted proteins | sample YL17G11_40_MG_FD_203452 | JGI IMG/M metagenome (GOLD analysis project Ga0315289, IMG submission 203452) | Sediment microbial communities from Yellowstone Lake, YNP, Wyoming, USA - YL17G11_40 | ecosystem: Environmental > Aquatic > Freshwater > Lake > Sediment | place: USA: Wyoming | collected...
CATAAAGATTTTTCCTTGTGTCGTCAATGCGCTCCAGAAGTGGTAAAGGTGCCTTCACCTTTGAGGTAAGCGTTGAAGAATTGTAAGATGAGTCCGTTCATCTTCTCAATCGTGGCAAATGGATCCACTTCCACCCCGCCGGCTTTCGGCACGGAACTGTTTATCATGGACACCAGAAACGGCGAGACCAGCGGCAGATCGGTGAAGCTCATATGATCCGTACCTCTGAGATGGACTTCGTAGGCTTTCGGAGCGGTGGCTACAATATGCTTGACCGCAATGACTTCGTTCGCGTTCGGAATGGCGTCCATCAAACGCACCAGATCATCGGCAAAAATGTTCAGGATTGGGACAGGATAGGGCTTGTCGTTCAGCACTTCCTTGCCATTGACGTAATCCAGATATTCACCGAACAGGTCGGCATCCAGATTGACTACTGCGCCGATATCGCTGCGCTCTCGGGCGACCTGGGCGCTGGCTACTGCGCCCAGACTGTGACCCATCAAACCGATTTTTCCCGGATCAATCAGCCGATACACCGCAGCGGAGCCGCTGTCTTTGACATGCGCAAGGATCGTATCCAATACGAAATTCATATCTGCGGTGCGGAGGTTCATCCACTTATGCTCGAGCTTATAGACCGTTGCCCCGTCATATTTGCCATTGCTCACGTCCATGTACTCCTGCCAGTATGAAGGATCTACTGTAATGAGCTTTCCATCGGACCCGATAGTGAACAGGGAGTGATAAGGATGGTCCATGGAACACACTACGTAGCCGTTGCTTGCCAGATCCATAAAGGTTGATGTATTGCTGATTTCTATACTACCTGAGCCGTGTGAAAACACCACCAGCGGGTATGTTCCATCAGCGTCCTTGGGATACCAGAATTCCACATTGACTTTTCGGTGCTCGCCCGTATTGGTGAATGTTTCGATTCGGCTCTCATCAGTATAAGTAAAGTTGACTGTAGCGATCTCGTGCTTGCCAGTCGGCTTCGGCAATGTAAACTGCGGTAGAATCAGGGCTGGTGTGACGGCGATGCAGACCAGCAATAGCATTGTGATGGCATTGACCACGGTGCGTCCAGCTGAAAATTCTTTTTTCTCCGCTTTCCTGCCGACTAGCGTCCACGCGCCAAGTGCAGCCCAGACGAAAAGCAATGCGGCAAGTCCATACCAGCGGAAACTCCACTGGATGACCGATACCAGCGTGAAGAGAATGAATGCGGCTAACGCACCGATCCGGATAAAACTCCTGACTTTCTCCTGCTTCGATCGGGTGATCACACAATACGTTGCGAATGCTGTTTCAGTGATGAAAGCGATTATCAAAATTATTGTTCCCATGACAATTCTTCCTTTCTGGTTCTTGCATTTAGCGCTTTGTTGCAAACGTGGAAACATCTAACGTTCCCAAAGTAATCAACATAGCCCTATCCTGAGTTATGTGTAAGTCTCCCGTAGACAAACCCGAAGCCGGCCAACTTGATTTATATAGCGTTCTACTATAACAGATTAGTCACACCTCGCGTGGATCCTTAATCACGCCGGCAATCGCGCTTGCGGCGACGACCGCCGGACTCGCGAGATAGATTTCCGATTCTCGCGTTCCCATTCTACCGCGAAAATTCCGATTCGCGGTAGAGATCGTCACTTCGCCCGGTGCAGGAATGCCCATGTGATTGCCCATACACGGACCGCATCCTGGAACGCCGAACACCGCGCCCGCGTCGAGGAACGGTTGAATGTAGCCGCGCGAAATCGCCTCGCTCAACACTTGCGACGATGCGGGAATGACGAGCAAGCGCGTCCCGCGCGCGATTTTCTTGCCGCGCAAAATCTCCACCGCCGCCGCGAGGTCTTCGATCCGTCCGTTCGTGCAAGTCCCGATGAATCCCTGCTGCACGCGCGTCCCGCGCACCTGCGACAACGGCTTGACATTGTCAACGCGGTGCGGACACGCGACGAAGGGTTCGAGTTGAGTTGCATCGTAGCGATGGGTCGCGGCGTAGGTCGCGTCTGCGTCAGGATACAACGCGCCGCTTTTGATTTTTGATTTTTGATTTTTGATTTTCGATTTTTCGCACCTGCTCCTCTGCTCCCCTGCTCCCCTGCGCGCTTGGCGAACAGCCAACCATTCAAAGACCGAGTCATCCGGCGCCAGCCACGCATTCTTCACCCCAAACTCCGCCATCATATTTGGAATGACCATCCGCGATTCAACCGACATTTTGGCAATCGCACTGCCATGAAACTCCACTGACGCGTACAGACCGCCATCCGCGCCGAGATCGCCGATGATTTTCAAGCACAAGTCTTTCGACGTGACGCCGCGCGGCAGTTCGCCCTCCACGACGATTTTGATGGATTCGGGCACGCGCAGCCACAACTCGCCGGTCGCCCAGATTGCCGCCATCTCGCTCCGCCCAACGCCCGCGCCGAACGCGCCCATCCAACCATAGTGCGTCGTGTGCGAATCCGCGCCGAGAATCAACTGCCCCGGCAACACCAGCGCTTCTTCGCTCAAAACCTGATGACAAATACCGCGCCCGACTTCAAAGAAATTCGCGATCCCTTGCACTTCGACAAACTGGCGCACCTCCGCGTGATTCGTCGCGTGCTGAGTCGTCGGCGCGGGAACCGCGTGATCGAGCACGATGGCGAGTCGCTCCGGGTATTTCACGCGTGCGACGCCGAGCGCGCGAAAGATTTTCGCAATCGCCGCGGTGTTATCGTGCGACAGCGCTACGTCCGGCACCGCGTCCACGATTTGTCCTGCGACCACCGCGCGCTGACCCGCCGCGCGCGCGAGTGCCTTTTCCGCGAATGTTTTCCCCTGCGATGAGGTCGCAGATTGGAGACTAGTGATTTGGCTCATTGGCACGTTTGGCATATTAGATTACTTTGGCGCGTTTGGCTCGTTTGTCGCTTCCGCCCCATCCGCCCATCGGTATAGCAACTCGTCCACGTCGTTGAGATCGAGTTGCTTTTGATCGGCGAGCGCCTTGATGTGCGCGGTCACTTCCTTGATCTGATCGTCGGTCAACGGCAAGCCGAGTTGTTCCGCGCGGTCTTTGATTGCGTTCCAGCCGGTTAATTTGTGCGCGATGCTGATATAGCGCGTCATTCCGAAATCTTTCGGATTCAAGATTTCGTACGCCTCCGGCTGATTGAGAATCGCTTTGGCGTGAATGCCGGCTTTGTGCGTGAACGCGGTAACGCCGGTGATGTAATTGTTGAATGGGATGCCCACGCCGACCATATTCGCGATCATGTCATCGAGTTTGCGGAGTTTGCGGAGTTTGTATTTTTTCCTAACCACGCTCGGATTGATCGCATACATCCGCGCGATCAGCCCGCCCAGCGGCGTGATGCCGTTGCGTTCGCCGATCCCCAGGATGCTCGTATCAATGTGTGTCGCCCCGGCTTCGAGCGCGGTGACCGAATTGCCAATCGCGCAGCCCGAATCGTTGTGCCCGTGAAATTCGATACCGGCTTTGACGAGGCGGCGCAAACCGCCGACGAGTTGATAGACGCGTAGCGGGGTCGCGATGCCGACGGTGTCCGCGATGCCAAAGCGATTCACGCCAACTTGATCCACCGCGAGGTACACGCGAAACAAATCCGATTCTTCACTGCGGAACGAATCTTCAGTGCTGAAACGCAATTCGACATTCGGCGCTTGCGCGCGAACCCAGGACAAGACTTCGACCGAGCGCGCGATCACTTGCTCCATCGCCAAGCCGTGGCTGAACTCGCGCAAGTACGACGACGTGCCGATGACGAGATCGATTCCATGCACGCCGGTATCGAGCGCGAGTTTCGCGTCGTCAACGTGACAGCGCACGTGGGTCAGCACTTTGGCTTTGAGCCCGCGCCGCGCAATCGTCTTCGCATCCTCCAGACTCTGCGGCGACGCGGCCGGCGAAGTCAGTTCGATGTACTCCACGCCGAATTCGTCGAGCGCGTCGGCGATGCGCAATTTGTCGTCCGTCGTAAAATTCGCGCCGACGAACTGTTCACCCTCGCGCAGGGTTGACTCGATGATGTTGAACGAGTCGAGCGACATATGGCTCCTATTTTCGATTTTCGATTGACGCGAATCGAAAATCGGCAATCGGAAATCGGAAATTTACATCGCGGGTTTGATTCCGCCGCGCCCGATGGCAAGCACGTAGTCGAGAATGCGATTCGGAATATCTACGCCGGTCGTCGCGATGCTGTTGCGAAATTCGATGGTGTAGTTCACTTCGTTGATGAGGTAGCCGCGTTGCGGATCTTCCAAAACATCCACACCGAGAATCCCGCCGCCGACCGCTTTCGCCGCCGCGATACAAATCTTGTTCAACTCCGGCGTCACCGGACAACCAGTCGCCTCACCGCCGCGCGCCGTGTTCGTGATCCAGTGGTCGGCACGAATGCGGTAGATTGCAGCGATCGTCTCATCGCCGACGACGAAGGCGCGAATGTCGCGTCCGGGTTTGCGAATGTACTCTTGAATGTAGAAAATCGAATGATGGTACGATCCCAGGACTTCTTTGTGTTCCAACACGGCTTCTGCCGCTTCGCGATCATTGATCTTGGAGAGCAAGCGTCCCCACGATCCGACGGCTGGTTTCAGCACTACCGGATAGCCGATTGCTTCAATGGCTTTGATCGCGGATTCCGGCGTGAACGCGACTTTGATGCGCGTCGTCGGCACGCCGAACTTGACGAGTTGCGACGAAGTGACGAGTTTGTTGCCGCACACATCTGCGACATACGCGGTGTTCACGGTCGGGATACCCCAATCGTTCAAGATTTTCAACGCGTACAGCGCGCGCGAGTGATTGACACAACGTTCGAGAATCACGTCGTACCTGCGCCACGCGCCGGGACTTGCCAAATCGAATTCGACGTCGCGGTCGTCAATTTTGTCGTACGCGATGCCGCGCGCGTCGAGCGCTTCGAACAACAATTTTTCTTCGGCGCGCACGCGCGAATACAGGACACCGAGTTTCATCTTATTCTCCCCAGTCCTCTTCTTCCTGTGGTGCGACATCAAGTGTCAAGGGATTCTCGCTCGTCACTTCGAGTTCCGCGCCGCAATCGGGGCAGACGATGATTTCGCCGCGCAGCGGTTTGTCCAGCGCGATTTCCGCCTCACATTCCGGGCAATTCGCCTTCATACTTTCCTCCCTGTGATTTCAATTAAAAACCCTCCCAGTCACAACAGCGTGGGAGGGAAAAAAGAAAACGCGCGCCAAGATTTTTCCATCCCAGTGATTTGGGCGGTTTGAACCAGAGCGTGCGTAGAACGGTTAAGAAAACGCGGGAGCGATTCCCCCGTCTCATCCTGCTTGTCTCGTCGTCCATCAATTTCATTTCGTCGGGAATTATCGGAACAGAATATAACATCATCGTCGCCGAGTGTCAATATCGGCGCGCCTTAAAATTGGCGCTCAGTGAAAACGCCGCGCGATTTCTTCCTCCACCGCGCGCCACGCAATTCTGCGCGACGCGAGCAGTACCAACACGTGATACATCAGGTCCGCCATTTCAAAGACGATTCGTTCATCGCTCTGCCCTTTTGCCGCGACGATCACCTCGACTGCTTCTTCGCCGACCTTCTTGACGATTTCGTTTTCGCCTGCCGCGAAAAGTCTTGCGGTGTACGAATCAGGCGGCGCGTTCGTCTTGCGCGATTCGATGGTCGCGTAGAGCTGATTCAAAACATCGCTCATCCGGTTCTCCAATTGTCGATTTTGGATTTGCGATTTTCGATTCGTGCTGGCATTGACGCATCGGTTGCCCAAATCGAAAATCAGAAATCCTAAATTCACTTCGTTCCCAAACTTCGATAAAAGCAAGTTACTTCGCCGGTATGACACGCGGGACCGGCAGGATCAACCACCAACAGAATCGCGTCGCCGTCGCAATCGTACTTGATCTCGCGGACGCGCTGAATATTGCCGGACGTTTCACCTTTCTTCCACAACGTTTTTCGCCGCCGACTCCAAAAGTGCGCGATGCCTGTTTCCATCGTCTTGGCAAGTGATTCCGCATTCAGATACGCGAGCATTAACACTTGTTTCGTTTTTGCGTCTTGCACGACGGCGGGAACAAGCCCATTCGCGTCCCAGTTGATTTCGTCACTCATTATTCCTCCAAGAGTAACACAAGGTGACAAGGAGACTGGGAGACAAGGAACAGAATCCCCATGTCTCCTTGTCACCTTGTCTCCGTGTCAGCGCCGCACCGCCACATCGCGCGCCGCCAAGTACTCCTTGACCTGCGCGATAGTCAACTCGCCAAAATGAAATAGACTTGCGGCAAGCACCGCGCTCGCGTGACCGTCAATGAGCGCTTCCGCAAAATGTTCGATGCGCCCCGCGCCACCGGACGCGATCACCGGAATTGAAACCGCGTCTGCGACCGCGCGCGTTAGTTCGATGGCGTAGCCATCGCGCGTGCCATCGCGATCCATACTCGTCAGCAGAATTTCGCCCGCGCCGCGCGTTTCCACTTCGCGCGCCCATTCGATCACGTGTTTGCCGGTGGGCGTGCGACCGCCGTGGGTGTAAACTTCCCATTTTTGATTTTCGATTGCCAATTCTCGATTGCCGAATTGTGAATTTCGAATTTCGAATCTTGATTTTGCGTCAATCGCCACGACCACACACTGCGATCCAAATCTTTCCGCCGCGTCAGTAATGAGCGATGGATTTTCAACCGCCGCCGTGTTGATCGAAACTTTGTCGGCACCTGCGAGCAAGATGCAGCGAAAATCTTCGACGGTTCGTGCACCGCCGCCGACCGCGAACGGAATGAAGACTTGATCCGCGACCGCGCGCACCACGTCGAGCATAATATCGCGTTTTTCGTGTGACGCGGTGATGTCGAGAAAGATCAACTCGTCCGCGCCTGCCGCATCGTACGCGCGCGCGTGTTCGACGGGATCGCCTGCATCGCGCAGTTCGACAAAATTCACGCCTTTGACAACTCGACCGTCTTTCACATCAAGGCAGGGGATAATTCGTTTTGCAAGCATAGTCAACAGTCAATAGTCAACAGTCAACAGTCCGCCGAATTACTGGCGACGGTCTGCTGCTGACTGGCGACTTGGATCGCCTCCTTTAAGTTGATCGCACGCGTATACAATGCCTGTCCCACGATCACCCCTTCGATTTCTTGCCGCGCCGCGAGCGTTTCAATGTCGTGCGAACTCGCGACGCCACCCGACGCGATCACGCGCACGTTCGCCGCGCGCGCAAGTTCTGCGATTGTATCCGCGTCAATGCCACGCAACATTCCGTCGCGCGCAATGTCGGTGTAGACGATGCGCGTGACGCCGCGCGCGCACATTTGCTTCGCCAAATCTATCGCGCTGATTTGCGATTGCTCGCGCCAACCGCGTGTGGCCACCATTCCGTCGCGCGCGTCAATGCCGATAACGATTCGTTCCGCGCCGAAACGTGCGATGGCGTCAGAAACGAGTTGCGGATTCTCAATCGCCGCCGTGCCGATGACGACACGTGCAACACCAAGCGCGAACGCCGCTTCGATACTCGCGAGGTTGCGCAGTCCGCCGCCGAATTGTACAGGAATCGAGACAGCCGAAACGATTCGCGTCAATTCGCGTACATTCGCGGACGAATTATCGCCGAACGCGCCATCGAGATTGACGGCATGCAACCACTCCGCGCCTTCGCTTTGCCAACGCGCGGCGACTTGCGCGGGATCGTCACTGTATTTTGTTTCCGCGTCGGCGCGCCCTTGTTGCAAGCGCACGACGCGGCCGTGGCGCAAATCAATCGCAGGAATAATAATCATAGCGATTGGAGATTAGAGAGTAGAGATTGGATTTCACGCATCACGTACCACGCATCACGATAGCCGCGAAATTCTCTAGCATCTTCAGTCCAACACTCTGGCTTTTCTCCGGATGAAACTGCGCGCCAAAAACGTTTTCCTGTCCGACGACGGATGCAAACTCAACGCCGTAATCGGTTGTTGCGAGTACGACCGCTTCATCGCGCGGGGCACAGTAGTACGAGTGGACGAAAAAAGCATAACTGCCATCGGCGACATCGCGAAGCAGGGGCGAACGCTGTTTCGCCTGAACGTGAATCTGATTCCATCCCATTTGTGGGATTTTCAGAACGCCCCTAAAGCGTTTGACCTCGCCGGGTATAATCCCGAGTCCTTCGTGCTGTCCCATTTCTTCGGACGATTCGAACAGCAGTTGCATGCCAAGACAAATGCCAATGAACGGCACGCCGCGCTGGACTGCGTCGCGCAGTGCCACATCCCAGCCGATGGCGCGCAGATGATCCATCGCTTGACCGAACGCGCCGACACCCGGCAGTACGATGCCGCGCGCGTTCGCAATGTTGCGCGGGAACGGCACGATGCGCGCCGTCGCGCCGATCTTCTCGAATGCTTTTTGCACGGAGCGGAGATTACCCATTCCGTAATCTACGATTGCAATCATAAGCCCGACCGCTGACCATTGACCGCCGACTGCAGCAGAATGCCTGCAGTCTACCGTCGGCGGTCAGCGGTCAGAGCACTCCTTTCGTTGACGCCACACCCGCGCGCCGCGCGTCAATCGCAACGGCGACTGCCAGCGCGCGACCCAGCGCTTTGAATAACGCTTCGGCTTTGTGGTGATCGTCACGCCCGTACAACACGCGCGCGTGCATATTCATCCGTGCGTGTGTTGCGAGTGTTTCGAGAAAATGCGCGACGAGCGACGCGGGCAGCGCTCCAATCATCGGTGCGGAAAATGGCGCGTCGATCACCGCATATACGCGCCCACTCAAATCAATCGCGACGAACGCGAGCGCGTCGTCCATCGGCACGTAGGCATGTCCCATACGCACAATGCCACGTTTGTCCCCGAGCGCGCGGTCGAGCGCATCGCCCAACACAATCGCCACGTCTTCGATGGTGTGATGCGAATCAATCTGCAAATCGCCCGTCGCGCGAATTTCGAGATCGAGCAAGCCGTACATCGCGACGTGCGCGAGCAAATGATCGAGCATCGCCACGCCGGTAGCCATGTCCGCGCATCCCGTGCCATCAAGGTTCAGCGTGACGCGAACATCAGTTTCGTTTGTCTTACGTTCGACCGTTGCGGTTCGTGGAGGAGTCATATTTTGTCAGACCTGATCGGCGCGGGTTTCCATTCGGTTGAGGTGACCCGCATAGTTAGGAACGATGCGTTCATAAGCCTGAGACATCAACGGTGAAGAGATGATGAAATCCGCCGTCGCGCGATCGCACGCGACTGGAATGTTCCAGACTACGGCGATTCGCAAGAGCGCCTTCACATCGGGATCATGCGGCTGGGGCTCCAAGGGATCCCAGAAAAAGATCAAAAAGTCAATATCGCCTTCGGCAATCTTGGCGCCGATTTGCTGATCGCCACCCAGAGGTCCGCTTTGGAGTTTGTGGATTTCCACGCCCAATGCCTGCTCCACCATAGTGCCCGTTGTGCCAGTGGCATACAGGTCATGCTCAGCCAAAATTCCTTGATTGAAAGTTGCCCATTCGAGTAGATCGCGTTTTTTATTGTCGTGCGCAACTAGCGCGATCTTTTTCTTCGAAACCACTGGCGATTCGTTCGGTTCCATCCATTCCTCCCAGTTCCAAGGCGCGTGTACCCGCGCTAGATTTCACTCAACCCCCGCAGTAATATGTCATTCTGCTCTGGCGTTCCAATCGCGATGCGAAGATAATCGCGCAGGCGCGGCGAGCCGAACGCGCGAATCAAGATGCCGCGTGCAGCAAGCCCGTCGTAGATTTGCCGCGCATCGCGCCCGATGACGCGACAGAGAATGAAATTCGCGCGGCTCGGCAACGGTTGCAAAAATCCCAGGCGTGCGAGTTCGATGGACACGCGTTCACGTTCGGCGACGATGCGGCGCACGTTCGCCATCAAATAATCGAGGTCTTCGAGCGACGCGCGCGCGGCGGTGTTGCCAGCCGCGTTCACATTCTCTGGCGGCTTGCACTGCAAGATCTTCGCGGCAATCGGCTTGGGCGCGATGCAATAACCGACGCGCAAACTCGCCAGCCCAGCCCACTTGCTGAACGTCCGCACTACAATCAGGTTCGGTTGCGTTGGCACGCGCGCGGCATAACTCTCGCCCGCAAACTCGGCATATGCTTCGTCCAGCACGAGGATCGCGGGCAGCGCGAGCAGTCGTTCGACCTCCGCATGTGCGAGCATACTGCCCTCGGGGTTGTTGGGGCTGGCGAGGAAGATCAATTTCACCCCCACCCTTCCCTCCCCCGTCAGCGACGGGGGAGGGTAAGGCAGGGGGTTCATCGCGCGCTCTATCGCCTCCACATCCACGCTAAAATCCTCTCGCCGAGGAACGCTGACGATCCGCGCGCCGTTCAATCGCGCGAAAAAGCCGTACATCTCGAACGACGGCGGGCAGTCCACAATCGCGTCGCCGCGATTCAGGAAAATGCGCTGAACCAAATCAATCATTTCGTCTGCGCCGTTGCTTGTGACGATGTGCGCCACATCAACGCCGACATAGCGCGCAATCGCTTCGCGCAATTCGTCTTGTCCAACGTAGCGATGATAGTGCTGCATCTCCGCAAGCGCGGCGATGGCTTTCGGCGATGGACCAAACGAATTCTCGTTCAAGTCCAATTTGATGTATTTGCCTAAATCCGCTAGCGGCACGTGCCCCATTGAGTACGGCGGAAAATCGTTTAGGTCTTCGCGCAAGAGTTGTTCGGGATCGAAATGTGTCCTTTGCTCATCTGTCATTTTTCATGCGCCTTCGAATCGCTCCGGCGTGTGCGGTCAGCCCTTCCGCTTCTGCAAGCGTCGCCGCAGTTTCCCCTAGTTCCTTCGCTTCCTTCGCGCTCACGCTGAAGACGCTCGTAATCTTCACAAAATCGTTCACGTTCAGCGCGGACGAAAAGCGCGCCGTGCCCGCTGTTGGCATCACGTGACTCGGACCGATCACGTAATCGCCGAGCGCCTCGTTCGTCCACTCGCCCACAAACACGCCGCCCGCGTTCTCCACTTTGCCGACCCAGTTCCACGGCTCGCGCACGAGCAGGCACATATGCTCAGGTGCAAACGCGTTGCCCAACTCCATCGCCTCATCCAAATTTTCGACGACGATGATCGCGCCTTGTCCTTGCAAAGATTTTTCGATGATGGCACGGCGCGCAAGCGTCGCGATTTGCTGTTCGATTTCGCGAGCGACGGCATCGGCAAGCGCGCGCGATGTGGTGATGAGCACGCTCGTCGCGAGTTCGTCGTGCTCCGCTTGCGCGAGCATGTCCGCCGCGCACCACGCGGGCTTCGCGGAATCGTCGGCAATAAGCAGTGTTTCAGTCGGACCATACAAGCCATCAATTCCGACCGCGCCGAACACTTGCCGCTTGGCAAGCGTCGTGAACAAACCACCCGCGCCGACGATTTTGTCCACGCGCCCGACGGTCTCTGTGCCGAACGCCAGCGCAGCGATGCTTTGCGCGCCGCCCATTGCATACACGCGCGACACATTCGCGATTTTTGCGGCGGCGAGCGTCGCGCTTTGAACGTGTGCGCTTTTCAGCGGCGGCGTCGCAACGACAATTTCGCGCACACCCGCAACTTGCGCGGGAATCGCCGCCATCAACAACGACGAGGGGAGCGGCGCAGTTCCACCTGGCACGTAGACACCGACGCGCGCGAGCGGAATGATGCGTTGACCCAACGCGGATTCACCGTCCCAACCGATCCACGATTGCGGTTTCTGTTTTTCGTGGAACGCGCGCACGCGGCTCGCGGCAAGTTCGAGTGCTTCGCGCACGGCGGCGGGCGTCTCCGCGTGCGCCGCGTCAATTTCGTCCTGGCTCACCGCGACCGACGACAATGTAACACCATCGAGTTGGCGGGTCCAATCGCGTAGCGCGGCGTCGCCGCGCGCGCGAACATCCGCAATGATGCGCGCAGCCGCTTGCTCTGGCGTCAGCGGTTCGCTGAACGTTTTGGCGACGCGCTCCAACAACGTCGCTGGATATTCACGGTCGGTGAACCCGCGCTGGCTGAGAATCCTTTGTTGTCCAGCGGTTTTGCCGATAATGATTGGAATTGCCATTTTCGATTTGTCTTTCGAGGAACGGTCTTTGCGACGAGAAATCTTGCTCATCTAGCCGAGTTTGTCTGCGTTTATCTGCAGCCCATTTATTTTTTCAATGAGCGAGCGAATTTCACTCACGCGCAACGTATGCGCTGCGCGATTGACGATGAGCGCGGCTTGCGATTTGAAAATCTCGTCGAGTTCCACGAGCCCATTTTCCCGCAAAGTGTGCCCCGTGTCAACGACATCCACGATCAAGTCCGCGAGCCCAACCATCGGCGCGAGTTCAACCGAACCATAGACTTCGATGATCTCTGCCGACAAACCGCGCGCGGAAAAGTACTGTTTGGCGACGCGCGGATATTTCGTCGCGACGCGCAAGCCCGCGAGCGTTTTCCATTCGGCATCGCGCGGTTCGCGCTTGCCCGCCACGACCAGCCGACATGCGCCGTAGCCCAGCACCAGCGGCTCGTACAAATTCGCGCCGCGCTCACGCAGCGCGTCTTGTCCGACGATCCCCACGTCTGCCGCGCCGTACTCCACGTAGATCGGCACGTCCATCGGTTTGGCAAGGACGAACTGCGCGCCTTGTGACCCGATGACGAGTTTGCGCGAATCGCGCGCCGCGCGCAAATCGTAGCCAAACGATTCGAACAGTTTGATGGAAGGATTGAGCAAGCGACCTTTGGCGAGTGCGATTGTGAGATTAGACATTGCTGTACCTCCGAATTGTCATTGCGAGGAGGCGTTTTTTGCCGACAAAGCAACACTTGCACCGCACGCAAGTGCAGGTGTCTCCAACTTGCGATTTGGGGATTGCTTCGCTTCACTCGCAATGACAGATTCGATTCGCCCATCGCGCCACCATATTTCGCGCGCACCGCGCACGCGCGCGTACTCGCGCAGCGCTGCGTCA
>Ga0315289_10010824_pt1 | contig 12998 bp, 17 predicted proteins | sample YL17G11_40_MG_FD_203452 | JGI IMG/M metagenome (GOLD analysis project Ga0315289, IMG submission 203452) | Sediment microbial communities from Yellowstone Lake, YNP, Wyoming, USA - YL17G11_40 | ecosystem: Environmental > Aquatic > Freshwater > Lake > Sediment | place: USA: Wyoming | collected...
AGAAGATCGCCATGCTCACCGCCTACGACTACCCCACCGCCAGGATCCTGGACGAGGCGGGCGTGCCCATCATCCTGGTGGGCGATAGCCTGGGCATGGTGGTCCTGGGCTACGACTCGACCCTGCCGGTGACCATGGACGACATGATCCACCACACCAAGGCGGTGGTGCGCGGCAGCCAGCGAGCCCACGTGGTGGGCGACATGCCCTTCATGAGCTATCAGACGGGGCCCGAGGACGCCCTGCGCAACGCCGGTCGCCTGATGCAGGAGGCGGGTGCCCAGTCCGTCAAGCTGGAGGGCGGCAGGACAGTTGCTGAGACCGTGCGCCGCCTGGTGGAGGCGGGTATTCCGGTCATGGGCCACATCGGCCTGACGCCCCAGTCGCTGCACCAGTTCGGTGGGTACAAGGTGCAGGGCAAGACGCCGGCGGCGGCCGTCAAGCTGCTCAGCGACGCCCGGGCGCTGGAGGAGGCGGGCGCCTATGCCATCGTGCTGGAGACGATCCCCGCCGTCTTGGCCAGGCTTATCACCGAGCGGGTGAGCGTGCCCACCATCGGCATCGGGGCCGGGCCCCACTGCGACGGCCAGGTGCAGGTGCTACACGACATGCTCGGCCTCTACTCCGATTTCGTCCCCAAGCACGCCAAGCAGTACGCTCACCTGGCCGAGGAGGCTGGCCGAGCCGTTCGGGAGTATCTGGCCGAGGTGGCGGAAGGCCGATTCCCCACTGAGAAAGAAAGCTTCATCATGGACGAGGCGGCCCTCTCCGAGTTGACCCACTTGGTCTAGATGAGGGCAGCCTAGAGCACCCTTTGCCGCATCCCTGTCCGCCGGTCGGCGGGGATGCGGCTGACATTCGGTCAGCATGCAAGTCGTAACCACAGTGGCGGAGATGCGCCGTCTGCACGCCCAGATGACGGGCAGCGTCGGGCTCGTGCCCACCATGGGCTACCTCCACGAAGGCCACCTCTCCCTGGTGCGCCGCGCCCGCGCCGACAGCCAGCACGTGGTGGTCACAATCTTCGTCAATCCCACCCAGTTCGGCCCGCAGGAGGACTACCAGCGCTACCCTCGCGACCCCGAGCGCGACCTGCGCCTGCTGGAGCAGGCGGGGACAGACGTTGTCTTCATGCCCAGCGTGGAGGAGATGTACCCTCCTGGCTTCGACGCCTGGGTGGAGGTAGGCGAGTCGCTCACCGGCCGCCTGGAGGGGGCCGCCCGGCCCGGCCACTTCCGGGGGGTGACCACGGTGGTGGCCAAGCTGTTCGAGATCGTGCAGGCGCAGCGGGCTTACTTCGGCCAGAAGGACGGGCAGCAACTGGCTGTCATCCGCAAGATGGTGGCCGACCTGAACATGGGGGTGGAGATCGTGGGCCTGCCCACCGTGCGGGAGCCCGACGGCCTGGCCATGAGCAGCCGCAACGTCTACCTATCGCCCGAGGAGCGGCGGGCGGCCACCGTCCTCTGGCGCTCGCTCGGCCGCGCGCGCGACCTGTTCGACGCCGGCGAGCGGCGGGCGGAGGTCATCCGCGGGGAGATGCGGGCCGTGCTCGTCTCCGAGCCGCTGGCGCGGGTGGAGTACGTGAGCGTGGCCGATGTCGAGACGCTCGCCGAGCTGGAGGCCGTCGACAGACCGGCGCTGGTGTCGCTGGCGGTCCGCCTAGGGCGGACGCGGCTAATCGATAACGTCATCGTTGGATCAGGGTTGTCGGACTTGACTAAGGAACGATTGTCGTAATATACTGATTTCATAGTGAAGATCGCCCGAACCGAGAGATTCAAGCGGGCCTATCGCCAGTTGAGCGCGGAGAACAGGGCCCAGGCCCGCAAAGCTATCTCCCAGCTTGGCCAGGACATTCGCCATCCGGGGCTGGGGGTCAAGAGGATACGAGGGGCAAGGGGTATTTGGGAGGCGCGTGTGAGTCGATCCTGCCGCCTCACATTTCAGATGGAGCGCGATACTATCCTTCTTCGCAATATCGGCGAGCATGATGACGTGCTGGGACGTCCGTAGGGAGGGGTCATGACAAGCCTCAGCAAGGTCACAAGGCATGGCCAGATTACTCTGCCTGCCGCGGTGCGCAAGGAGCTGGACATCCAGGAAGGCGATGTCGTGGAGATCCAAGTGGTCGATGATTGCGCCATGGTGATACCCAAGAAGCTGGTGGACAAGAGCCAGGGCTATTTCTGGACCAAGGAATGGCAGAAGGGCGAGGCGGAGGCTGAGGCGGACATCCAGGCTGGCCGGGTAGAGACCTTCGATTCTGTGGAGCAGCTCCTCGAAGATCTGGATCGCTAGGTCCATGACGCGGGGGCCGGCGATGGTGTCGCTGGCGGTCCGCCTAGGGCGGACGCGGCTAATCGATAACGTGGTGGTGGGGGGCTAGGGGCGCTGAGTATTCCGGCAGCTACGCCTGGGCGCTGGTCAGCCTTTTCATGGCCTTGTGGAGTTCCTCAACCAGGTCATCGCCGGTATGAAGGCGTGCGGGGTCAGCCCAGCTGGGTGGCAACTGGTGCATCCAATCGGTCGGGGCTGGCGGGCCGTCAGTCCACCCGCTCCCGCTGGCATAGAAGAGGTAGATGTCCCAGGCTACCGGGCCCTCTAGACCCAAGCCTTTCGCCACGGCCTTTCCTGCTCGCTTCTTCGGATCGTGGAAGTGACGGACACGCGGGTCATCGATGATGCGAGCCGCTCGTCCGGCCGCCTCCCTCGTGTCAGGCGGGAGGATGTCGATCCAGACGATGGTCACACTGACGTCAGCTCGCGGGAAATCGTCGATAATCGCTCTTCGTACCGCCCGGGCACCTTGCAGGCAGGCTGGTCAGGTGGGCGACAGCAAAGCAAGAAATCGGCGCTTGCCCTTGTTGCTGTTGAAGTGATCCTTAAGCGGCCGCAACGAACCGCCAAGCGAGACGACTTTCGCCGATTCGTGCGGAGTGCTCTGGGTTCCCATGGGTCTCCATTCTAGCACATTTTCGCCTACTGGCCATGGCATCGTGGGCAGCACACGCCTAATCGATAACGTGACGGTAGGGGGCTAGAAGATGGCGAACGGGCCGCCTAGCGTTTCAGCATATTCTCTGGTGCCCGACTTTCGGTAGACCGGGGAAGCGAAGCGCTTTAGCCGCTGGTAGCCGCCGCTTCGGTTTCTGTCTGACTCTTTGCCGTTGGACAGCAAACGTTCACATAGCATGCTTCACAAGTGGGCACTTTCGGCTTGCACCAATTTCGGCCGATTTCCCACGCTGACAGGTCAAAGATTCCAGGATACGTCGGGTTTAGCTCTCGAGCCCGGTAGATGAGTTCCTCGTTCGAGGCGCCCTCTGCTATCAGTCCGAGTCTGGTGAATACCCTACGGACTTGGATGTCTGGCGAGATGTCAATAGAGATCTTGTCGCTAACAGGAATCTTGAAGTCACGCACCAGGCCATTAGCGGCCATTGTGGCTATCTTGGGTCCTACCCCGTCAAACTCGAGAAACCGTCTGACAATGGTAGCGCTACTGGGACGGGCGGCCCATATAGTTGAAGCCCTCCCTGAATATGCGCTGGCAATCCTTTGTACTGCTGCATAGAAATTGTTGGCCATGACATCTGGAAATCTGTGAAGGGCCTCAGGCTTAGACATTAACGAGCTCACCCTCTCCAAAGGCAACGCCTGAAGATCGGCGAATTCAAAAGAGCCGAGCCGTGTCCGGAAAGCATAGGGAATCAGCCATGCCTTTTCGGCCCTGATCTGGCGATCCATAACGCATGCAAGGACGAATGCGTGAGAATAATGATCGAGGTCATTGAGCAGAGCGTCCGCCTCTTGGTGCCCCGTGAAACGCACTTGTTCAAAGGGTCGTGAGAGGAGATCCTGGCCATGTCTAGCCAAGATGTTGCTGGCAGTCTGCTGTGTCATACGTTGTTACTGCGAATTCGCTCCAAGATGCGGCCTAACCGTGATTCGCCCAGGCTCCTCGGCTCGTTCATCTCTCGCGGCACACGGGCCTTCGGTTGGGACAACCGCACGTTCCTGGCGGTGGCAATATACTAATCAGCAATGATGGTCGCGTCAACAGCGGGCGGCGGGCTGGTATGCTTCTTTGACCGCCTTCCCGCCTCGATGCAGAGTAGGGCCGAGCGTTCGCTTGACCCGCCGCTCGTGGTGAGCCTGTCGAACCACGAGCAAGCGCGAGGGCGCATCCTTCGACAAGCTCAGGATGAGCGGAGTTGGGCTCGGGATGAGCGGGGCCAGGCGAGGTACGGAAGTCCGCCGTGGCCCGCGAAATCAAGTAATCTCAAAAGAGTCAATCATTTCTTGTACGGTTTCTAGCAAAGCGGGATAGCTACTGACCTCCGCCGTATATGAGATTACGTATGCTTTGTCGTTCTTCACGGTCCAGACCTGCATCCACTTCAGGTCGTATAGCCCCTGCTTCCCCGTGTAGACGACTTCATGACCGGGAATACCGGCAAGAGTAACTGCGCTCGAATCCAGGATATTCGAATCTGTTATGACCTGCTCGATCTGTCCAATGGACAGTTCCGTGTACTCAGCTAAGGTCATAGGCTGGTCTGACAAATCCTGAACGATTATGTTGACGTTTTCTTGGAACATGTCTGAAACACCTTCCCTTGGAGCGAGGAAAGCTACGACGGCTCCCATTACTTGCTCTTGCTTTGTCCAGTCAGCCGGATATTTGATTCTTATCCCATAATCAGGACTGTCATAAGTTGGGAGGCCGGCTGCGGGCGGCGCTGCAGGAGTTTCGGACGGCTGGGTTGCAGTCGGGATTGTTGTGGCAGCCTCGGATGGTCGAGTTGCCGCCGGAGTTGCTGTAGGGGTCCCTTCTTCACCACATCCAGTTGTGAGAATGATTGCACTGATTGCGAGTGCCAAGAGTGCAAGAGCTAGGTAGTTCGATCTCATGATCCCCTCCAAATAAGCCTTGACGCCAACTCGTTCGCGCATCCGAAGCTGGGGTTGCTCATGATGGGCTGCTGGCGGTGGGCCGTGGCGTCCTATTAGATGTTGAACGGCGGTGGATACTTGATCACTCCGGCAATCCCGGCCAACGCCCCGGGGGCGAGCTCGAGCACTAGGAACGCCTCGTCTGGAACCTCGAACGGTGCCTCCAACCTTTTCGCTCTGGCGGAAGAGAAGCCAAAGCGAGGATAGTAGTCTGGGTGGCCGACAACCACCACGACCTCGTGCCCCAGACTCCGGCATCGCTTCAACCCCTCGCGCACAAGCTGAGACCCGACGCCCTGGTTCTGGCATTCCGGTCGTACAGACAGCGGCGCGAGGCTCAATGCCGGAACCTCACCCTTCTCCGTCTCGATGGCCATGGGGCTGAACAGAATGTGCCCGATCACGTGTTCACCCCGAACAGCCACCAGAGATAGCTCCGGAATGAAGTCGGACAAGCGCCGGAGGTCTTCGACCAGTTGTGCTTCCTTCTCCTGGCCGAAGGCAAGCAGGGTCACCTCGCGAATGGCGGCGCAGTCTTCAGCGGTCTCGGGGCGAATCGTAATCATAGCGGGAGCTTGTTCTGCCATCCTGACGGTAGCGCCATGCTATATCAGTGATGGCAGGGCCGTCAACAGCATGCGCCAGAGGGCCCTCCCTCCCTTTGACCGCCTTCCCGCCTCGATGCTAGAATAGGGCCACGACAAGCCACATCACGGAGGCCCAGCATGGGAGGCCACTCGCACTGGTCTCAGGTTAAGCGCCAGAAGGGCGTCAGCGACGCCAAGCGCGGCCAGGTCTTCACCAAGCTCGGCCGCGAGATCATGATCGCTGCTCGCGAGGGCGGCGGCGACCCCGAGATGAACTCCCGCCTGCGCCTGGCCCTGGCCAAGGGGCGCGAGGCCAACATGCCCGCCGATACAGTCGAGCGGGCGATCAAGCGGGGCACCGGCCAGCTCGAAGACGCAGCCCAGCTCATCGAGACCACCTTCGAGGGCTACGGGCCGGGCGGCGTCGCCATCATGGTGGATGTCGTCACCGATAACCGCAATCGCACCGTATCCAGCCTGCGCACCACATTCTCGCGCGGCGGCGGCAGCCTGGGGGAGAGCGGCTGCGTCGCCTGGCAGTTCGAGAGCAAGGGCCTGATCCTCATCGAGGCTGCCGATAGCGACCCTGAAGAGATCGCCCTGATGGCCATCGACGCTGGCGCCGAGGACGTGAAGGTCGAGGAGAAGGGGGTCGAGGTGCACACCGCCCCCGAGGGCTTGGAGAAGGTGCGAAGCAGCCTGGAGGAGATGGGGGTGGCGGTGGCCTCGGCCGAGCTGTCCATGATCCCCAAGAGCACCATCAGCTTGGACGACAAGCAGGCGGTGCAGGTGCTGAAGCTGCTGGACGCCCTCGAGGAGCTGGACGACGTGCAGCAGGTGTGCTCCAACGGCGACTTCCCCGATGAGGTGCTGCTGGAGTACGCCAGCCGCTCATGAACGGTCTTTTGCGTCGGCGCTGTGGTCACCCTTCTTCCTAGGCCACTGCCCTCTGGGCTATTGATCCTGGGCATCGACCCTGGCCTCTCCACCACCGGCTACGGCCTCGTCCTGCTGTGCGAGGACCGACCCCGACAGGTCGGGGTGGCCTACGGGACGCTGAAAATACGGAAGGGGCGGCGTCCCCTGCCCGAGCGCCTACGCCAGATATACGATGGCATCGCTGGCGTGATCGCCGAGTGGCAGCCGGCCGAGGTGGCCGTGGAGGACTTTCTCGTCGGCAACGTGCGGGCGGCGGTGGCCATCGGCGAGGCGCGGGCGGTGGTCCTGCTGGCGGCGGCCCAGGCCGGCCTGCCGGCCTTCCAGTACCAGCCGGCCCAGGTCAAGCAGTTCGTGACCAGCTACGGCGGCAGCCAGAAGGTGCAGGTGCAGGAGATGGTGCGCCTCCTCCTGGGCCTGGCCGAAGCGCCCGAGCCGCCGGACGCCGCCGACGCCCTGGCCGTCGCGCTGTGTCACTGCTTCCAGCGGCGGCAGGGGCTGCTGGCGCATTCATCGGGGTAGGGAGGGCGTGAGATGATCTCGCACCTGCACGGCATACTGCGGAAGAAGAACGACGAGGAGATGAGCGTCGAGGTGGAGGTGAACGGCGTCTGCTACGAGGTCTTCCTGCCGATGTTCGTCTGGCGAGCCTTCGAGGACGCCGAGCTGGAGCAGGATATCGAGCTGGACACCTTCTACTACGCGGCGGAGCGTCAGCCTATCCCCAAGCTCATCGGGTTCAAGCGGCCGGTGGAGAGGGAGTTCTTCGCCAGGTTCATCGAGGTGCCCGATGTGGGAGCGACAAGAGCCTTGAAGGCGCTCGTCTTCTCCGTATCGACGATAGCGTGCTGGATCGAGGAGGGCGACGTCGCCTCGCTGCGGCGGCTGCCGGGCATCGGCGCCCGGACCGCCGAGACGATCGTCGCCCGGCTGCGGGGCAAGGTGACCGGCTTCGCTCTCCTGCGCGACGAGGGCTTCGCGGAGATGCCGGAGGCGGCGGCAGCGCTGACCTCGGAGCAGGTCAGGCGAGACGCCGTGGCGGGCATGGTGGGGCTTGGCTTCAGCCAGCGGGAGGCGAGCACCCTGGTGGAGGAGATCACGCGGGAGCAGGCCCTGGCGTCGGTGGAGGAAGTGATAAGGGCCGTCTTCCAGCGGATGCAGAAGGGGTGAGGGGCACACACAACCCCAGCCTAAAGGCTGGGGCATGGGCAGGCGAATCTGATGCCCCCGCCTTCAGGCGGGGGTCGAGAATCAAGCCACCAACGGCGAACCAGCCCCGCGAGCAGCAGCCTCTCGCCTCCGATGGTAGAATAGAACGAGGGGGGAGATCATGGGCACCTTCTTTCATGCCATCCGGCTGATCGCGCCGTCGGGCGCGTCCGAGACGCTGGACGCGCTGGTGGATACCGGGGCCATGTTTACCACCATCCCGGCGCCGATCCTGGAACGCCTGGGCGTGCGGCCGTTTCGTACCATGCCAGTCCGATTCGCCAATGGGCAGATACAGGAGTGGCCGCTGGGTGAGCTTGAAGCGGAACTGGATGGAGATCGGATGCCCATCCTCTGTCTCTTCGGCTCGCCCGATGCGCCGCCGATCATCGGAGCGCACACCCTCGAGGCGTTCCTCCTGGCCGTAGACCCGGTGGAGGAGAAGCTGGTGCCCAAAGAGGCGTACTTGATGTGAGGGGTAGCCGTGCCGAACCCGAATGCTGGAACGCGTCACGACTTGCGGGACTCTGGGGAGTGTAGGGACACTCCGCCGGAGCGCCTGGGCAAGATTGAGAAGTTCATTCTGCTGTGGGTGCTTCGCCGGAAGGACGCGGTGGACGAATTCCACTTTCGGAGCGCCGCGCTGCAGGCTTATTACAAGCAGTCGCAGGGCCTCACCTTCCAAACCAGGAATAACGCCAGGAGCGTCATCCCTGTACGGGAGTACCGATCCCTTCAGGTCAGGTTCACGAACGCCTTGGGGTGCTTGCGGCGGAAGGGCTACGTGGAGATTCATCGGGGCAGGGCTGGTTGGCGGATAGAATGGAGCGACAGCGAGGTCTGGGAGGCGACGTCCACGATCGACTGGTGGCCTCTGCGGCCCTGGCTCGTGACAGGCACGGTCGCATTCAGGCACGATGGTCAGCCTGTATTGCCCTTGCGCTCTCAGCGGTGGTTCGACGGACAGCCCCTTGAGGTGCGGAACGTAGAAAACCGGGGCAGGCATGTTGTCCATTTCCGGCTGACGCCGGCGGGGCGCGCGAGGGCCCGCGCTCTTGCGAGGGGGCAAATCGTCCTTCCTACGGTGCAGCCGAAGTTGCGCAAAGCTCTGGGAAGCGCTTCAGTTCAAAGCAGCAAGACTTGATTAACTTTAAGAGGTCTTCTTTTTTCCAAGGCGGCGTGAAGGAAGCTGGACACCTCGTTGGCCACCAGCGAGGCGCCGAAGGCTAGCAACAGAGCGATGATCCCATCCACGGCAACATAATAGCACAGCACATGACCGATTTCAAGCTCGTCTCTGACTTTGCGCCGACGGGCGACCAGCCCCAGGCCATCGAGAAGCTCGTCGAGGGCCTGGCGAAGGGCTGTCGCGTGCAGACGCTGCTGGGGGTGACCGGCAGCGGCAAGACCTTCACCATGGCCAGCGTCATCGCCCGCTGCAATCGCCCCGCGCTGGTCCTGTCGCCTAACAAGACGCTGGCTGCCCAGCTCTACAGCGAGTTCCGTGAGTTCTTCCCCGAGAACGCCGTCGAGTACTTCGTCAGCTACTACGACTACTACCAGCCCGAGGCCTACATCCCGCGCACCGACACCTACATTGCCAAGGACGCCGACATCAACGAGGAGATCGACAAGCTGCGGCACGCCGCCACCCGCGCCCTGTTCGAGCGGCGGGACGTGGTCATCGTGGCCTCCGTGTCCTGCATTTACGGTTTAGGTGAGCCATCCGAGTACTATAACTTCGTCCTCACCTTCAAGAAGGGCGAGCGCAGCGATCGCCGCCGCAGCCTGCGCAAGCTGGTGGACATGCAGTACGAGCGCAACGACACGAACCTCGTGCGCGGCCGCTTCCGCCTGCGCGGCGACAGCCTCACGATCATGCCCTCGTACGAGGAGCTGGCGGTGCGGGTCGACTTCTTGGGTGACGCGGTGGAGCGCATCTGCCAGCTCGATCCCCTCACCGGCGAGGTGCTGGGCGAGCTGGAGCGCGTCGAGGTCTATCCCGCCAAGCACTTCGTCACGTCGCAGGACAAGCTGCTGGCGGCCATCGAGGACATCCAGGCGGAGATGGAGGAGCGGGTGGAGTGGTTCAAGGCCCAGGGCAAGCTGCTGGAGGCCCAGCGCCTGTGGGAGCGCACCCGCTACGACATCGAGTGCCTGCGGGAGCAGGGCTACTGCGGCGGCATCGAGAACTACTCCCGCCACCTGGCCCGACGGCCGCCGGGGAGCACGCCTTGGACCCTCCTTGACTACTTCCCCGACGACTTCCTCATGTTCATCGACGAGTCGCACATGGGCATACCGCAGATTCGGGGCATGTACAAGGGCGACATCGCGCGCAAGCAGACCCTCGTGGACTACGGCTTCCGCCTGCCCTCGGCTCTGGACAACCGCCCGCTGAACTTCTCCGAGTTCGACCGCCACATCAGTCAGGTGATCTTCGTCTCGGCGACGCCTGGCCCGTACGAGTACGAGCACAGCGAGCAGGTGGCAGAGCAGATCATTCGCCCCACCGGCCTTCTCGATCCGGCCATCGAGGTGAAGCCCACCAAGGGGCAGGTGGACGACCTCATCGAGCAGATCCGCCAGCGGGTGGAGCGGGGCGAGCGGGTGCTGGTCACCACCCTCACCAAGCAGATGGCCGAGGACCTGGCGGACTACCTCAGGGAGATGGGGGTCAAGACGCACTACCTGCACTCGGAGATCCAGACCCTGGAGCGGGTGGAGATTCTGCGCGACCTGCGCCTGGGCGTCTATGACGTGGTGGTGGGCATCAATCTCCTGCGGGAGGGCCTGGACCTGCCGGAGGTGAGCCTGGTGGCCATCCTGGACGCCGACAAGGAGGGCTACCTGCGCTCCGAGTGGTCGCTCATCCAGACCATGGGACGAGCCGCCCGCCACGTGGACGGGCGGGTCATGATGTACGCCGATACCATGACCGAATCGATGCGCAAGGCCATCGAGGAGACCAACCGGCGGCGGCGCATCCAGATGAGCTACAATGAGGAGCACGGCATCCAGCCGGAGGGCATCCGCAAGGCCATCCGCGACCTCACCGACCGGGTGCGCAAGGTGACGGAGGAACGGGCAGTATATCGCACCGGCCCCATCCCCAAGGACCAGATCGTTCGCCTGATCAAGGACCTGGAGTCGCAGATGAAGAAGGCGGCCCAGAACCTGGAGTTCGAGCGAGCGGCCCTCCTGCGCGACCAGATCGTGGACTTGCGGCGGGAGTTGGTGGGCGACGAAGAAGGGCTGAAGGAGCTATCGATCATGCGTCGTCGGGGCTGGTAGCGGGTGCGCTGCTTGGCGCATGATGCCCCATCGCAATCTTTGCTCTTTTCCTCTAACCGGAGACTCTGTTGAAACACCCACTATCTCCGCTCATGGTTCGACAGGCTCACCACGAGCGGAGATATCCACAGCAGTTCAAGGCGGCTCGCCCTGAGCCTGTCGAAGGGCGAGCAAGGCGCTTTTGAACAGCCAGGGGGGTTCCCCTTGACGGCCAAGATGGATAGAATTGGGCCTAAGAGCGGGAAGGCGCTGAAGGTGAGCTCGTGACGGGAGGACGTCATGAACCTTCGAGGCAAATTCACGGCGTTAATCAAGGGGATCCGGACCTGCTACCTGCGTCGCGGGCGGGGAGCACCACTGCTGGTTCTGCCTGGCTTGCTGGGGAGGCGGGCTGATGCGGTAGTCGAGGCCACCGAGCGCACTCACGAAGGCTACGCACCAGACCCGCCGGGATTCTGGGAGTCGGAGCCGCCGAACGAGACGCTGACCGTTGCCTGGCTGGGCGAGTGGTCGGGCGAGTTCCATAGCCAGGTGATCGGCCGACGACCGGTCATTGCTCTAGCCTTCTCCGCCGGAGCCACCTCGCTCATCCGCTATGCTGCTACCCATGCCGGGGCAATAGAGCGGCTGGTGCTCTTCGAGCCGATCATCAGGGGAAGGGAGCTGCCTGCCTGGCTGAGGGCGTTCATTGCCGCGTCCGCTATCCCCGGCTCTGCCAACCTGATTGTGAAGTGGGCACCACAGGTGGTTCCCCTCCTGCCCGGGGTGAGCCGTGTTGGCTGGAAGAAGCGCTTTCGCTTGGTGGAAGGCATTAGCTCGCCTCGCAGCGCCGCCGAGCTGGGCCGCTCGCTCTTGCGGTGGGATGCCACGGACGAGCTAAGCCGCCTGGATATTCCTGTGCTGATTGTGAGGGGAACGGAGGAGAGCCTTGTTCCCTACGATACGCTTGCTTCCATTCGCGGGCGGAACATCGCCCACCTGGAGCTCCCTGGCCTTGGCCATTTCGTCAACCGCGCAGGTCAGGAGCGGGTGGTGGATGCGGTCAGGGACTTCATCAAGCCGCACCGGCTCTTCTAGGCGGCAAGGGTGCGCAAGGTGGCCGAGGAACGGGCCGCTTATCGCACCGGACCCATCTCCAAGACTGAAAGAGCCATCGATTATGCGTCGCCGGGGCTGGTAGCGGGTGCTCTGTTTGGTGTATGATATCCTGTTAGGAATTAGGAGTAAAAGTGAAGATACTGCTCGTCAAACCCGACATATCTGACTTCTCGGTTGGCTTCACGTCGCTGGCCAGGACGCCTCCGCTAGAGCTTCTGACGGTGGCTGCCTCAGTAGCTGACCATGAGTGCCGGATTCTCGACATGCGGCTGGAGAAGGACAGCGCCTTTGAGGAAGAGCTGTCGCAGTTCAACCCCGGCTTGATTGGCTTGACAGCCTATACTGCCGAATCAGAAGCAGCCAAAATGCTGGCTCGTCGAGCAAAGTAGGTGCTGCCCAACGTGCCGATTGTCTGGGGTGGATATCACGCCAGCATGGCCCTGGACGATGTGCTGGAGGAAGCATCTGTTGACTTCGCCGTTCGCGGGGAGGGGGACATCACCTTCCCGGAGCTGGTGAGGGCAATCGCTGGTGGTGGGCCTTTCGATGCCATTCCTGGAATCGCCTTCAGAAAGGGTGAGCATGAGGTACTCACTCCAGACAGGGCGCAGGTTGATGACCTGGACACTCTTCCCTTCCCTGATTGGAGTCTGGTGGCCCGTTATCAGCCGCACTACTATTTGGGCGTGATGGGAGTGGTCGGCGGTGTCGAAACTACTCGTGGCTGTCCGTACGACTGCGACTTCTGTTCCGTCTGGGTGTTCAATCGGCGGCGATATCGCAAGAAGAGCCCGGCTCGCGTAATCGCCGAGCTGGAGAGGCTGCCGGAAGGAATTGAGGTTGTTGGCTTCGTTGATGACGAATTCTGGGCCGACGCCGGCCGCTCGCTGGAGATTGCTGCCATGATTGGCGAGC
>Ga0315289_10010825_pt1 | contig 12996 bp, 7 predicted proteins | sample YL17G11_40_MG_FD_203452 | JGI IMG/M metagenome (GOLD analysis project Ga0315289, IMG submission 203452) | Sediment microbial communities from Yellowstone Lake, YNP, Wyoming, USA - YL17G11_40 | ecosystem: Environmental > Aquatic > Freshwater > Lake > Sediment | place: USA: Wyoming | collected...
GGTTGCGCCCCGTGTTTCGCTTATCAGTTTGTAATAAGGCCCCGTGGAACTGCAGAAATTCTGCTGAAATAATCCCGCGGCCGATACATTGGCATTGTTCCCGATTGAAACCAGATATATGTTGTCTTTGGCGCCGCACATGGAGTAGTACCACGACCCGAGGATTTCGGTAAATCCTCCATTGCAGATAAAACTGTTCCCTTCGCCTTCCATATAATAGCCGACCGAGCGCAGCATTCCGTTGTTCACCACCATGCCGTTGTCTCCATAATTATTGGCTTCCCATTGCCACATGTATACCTTGGCCGACGGATTGTCGATGACAAAGGAACAGCCGGAAATGTCCGTTATATATGCCTCGCCGCCCCCGGTAATTTGAAACTCGAACCCATCGATGACGGATTCGAAAACAACCGTGCGGCTGGTTTTCTTGATAATCTTTGCATTTGAGGTATTGATATCGGTATTTCCCAACCTCTCCAATAGAACAACCGGCGCCGATCCGTCGTCGATGATAAGCTGGCCGCTGCTCGTTACATCCAAGGTCCCTCCGGTCCCCAGGATTCTTCGGATGTTTCCACGTACATATACCGGCTGTTTCAGGCTATACGAGGTTTTTCCCGCAAGGCAAACCGTGGTTTTTGTCTGATCATCAATTGCCGCCTGCAACGCCTGCTCATCGGTGCGTCCGCCCGTTTTGTAGTCCGTGATGAATGCCCACTTGGTAAAATCCGTTTCCCACGCGACTTCGGGAGGATATTTGGTGGGCAGATGCATGGATTTGTTTTGCATGGAGAACAGTGAAATCGGCTTTATCGGAGTATATTCTTCGAACGATGAGGAGGTATTGGGCGCGGGGTTCGGACCCGCGCTGGTGATTGCCGCTTTAAAACCCGAGGTCACTATGTCGTGATAATACGAAGAAAAAACCCAATTGCGTATCGCGTAATTCGCCGGCGATCCGTTTAAAAACAGACCATGCGTCAGCATGACGGCCCCTTGAGCATCGATCACCGAGCAGGTGTCGCGGCTGGTAAGACTATCGATGATCAGATCGCCGCATTTGATCCAGATGCCCCTTTTAGTCTGTCCCTCCAGCGTGATCTGCGACATCATCTCGCCCTGCGTTCCGCAGGCGCACATCCCATATTGAAAGCCTTTTATGAAGGCGCGTCGGATAATGAAAGGACCGTTGCCGCCAACGCCGGAAACTCCGCCGGCCGATTGAATCCCGTACATGCCTTTTCCATCCGCGGAAATGACATCGACATCCGTAATAATGCCGCAGTTATTGCTGACATAAATAATTCCGATGGCGCCGGCATTATTGCTGTCGACCAGCACGGTCAGGTTGCGTATCCCTTTGGCGAAATTGTTTTCGTCGCCGGCCCCGGTTTGTATCACGCCTTTTTCTTCGGTCCCAAGCGGCCAAGTCCCTTTGGCTAATTTGATGACAACGCCTTTGCGGCTTTGACCGATTAAATGCGGGCCATTTCCATTGCCGTGCGCGGTCAATCTCCAGGCGAACGTGTTTTTGACCAGATACGTCCCGTTCGGGAAATAGAGGACGCCGGGACACCAATTGGGAATGTTTATATCGTCATTCGCTGCTTTGGTCAAAATGGCCGATACATCGGTTTTGCCGGTATTATCCGCATTGTATGGGGATTTCGTGACATCGATGACTTTGGCGCCCGGAGGGAAAACAAAATCCATCGCTGAAGCGATTAATGCGAAAGTACATATACAACTGCCCAGGGCTGCTACCCTGATTTGGTTTCTCGTCCAAGTCACGGTTCCCTCCTCAGGAATTTAAATAGGTATATATACACAATTATTATTCATCTTTTCACATTGCACAGATATTTTTGCTATAATTCCTAATCACCTATCAACATTTCGAGAGTGACCAGCCATAGCGGACGACGACCCGTCTGATTGCGCGGCCGCTGTTCGTCGCCGTGAATACACACACGCACATCATTCTCCTTGGTTAATGACAAAGCGCTTCGGGATGGATGAAGGACCACCTTCGGGGGGGATTGGGGGGGGAAATCCGTCGCGTCCATCCTTCACCTTTTGAAAGCTTCTTTTCACCCGATTCCCCGCGCAAAGTCGCACCACGTAAATTCCCGGAGAAAATTGGGCCGCACCTACCTCACCACGAAACGCCGCAAATCGGTTCCGCTCCGGCTGCTGATCTTCATCATGTAAACGCCTGCGCCCAGGCCAGCCGTTGCTATCCGCACTTCCGGGCCCGCGCCTTGCTGCTGCCTATCGTGTCAAGCTATCGATCGCAGCTATGAAATTGCACTATCGTGTCGCTATGATTTTTTCGGCAAAAGCCCGCCCCTGTATCAAGGCCCTTATCATGTACAAGCCGGGTTTCAGCGAATGAATATCAATGGTTTCGGGACCGTGACCTTGGCTTGATATAACTACTTCACCTTGTGCATTCACTGCGCTGAATGCATATTCTGCGCGGTCTGCAATTGTCACGCGCATCCCTTTGAGAACCTGAATCGGCGGCATGTTGGTGAAGATGGGTTCCGCGAATATGCCCACGGGATCAACCGGCGTCTGGGCGTGCAAAGTGCCGTTTTCATCTTCCCACTTGTTTTCATTTCCCGCGCCGAAATCGATCCATAGGTCACCGGCTTCCGCGCAATCGCTGGGCGGCGTTTGTGCCGGGCCATCGCCGCAGGCCTGCATCGGCATTTTCGTATGCGACAGGTTAATGGCCTGCTTGTCTTTCCAATTTACAGCAACGGAATTAGTGCCCATATCCATCCAGTCCGACTGCCAGCACCATCCTATCTGCCGCAGAACCCACTTTTCTGAATTTGCCGACCAACGGATGAGATCCGCGCCACCATAGCCGGGCTTGACCAATGTATCGGGTATCCACTGCTCCAGGTTCGCGATTGTATGACGGTTGTAAGCCGCTATCCTGTTGGTGCTATGGTTCCAGGCATACACAACCATTTCCGTATGTTCGCCGCCTTCGTAGAGAGCGATAAAACCGGCCCCGCATGAAACGGCCGCGTTGCACCCGGCAGCGCCCGCGGGTGATGATTGACTGATGCTGTTATTAATCAAAGGGAATGTGCTGCCTCCATTAAGAACGCCGCCTACATCCATGTTGACGACTTGAGCGCCGGCGTGTTTCGCATCGATGGCCAGGTCCCAACGCCGGATATAGTCGGTACTTACATACTTGCAGACCAACTCGTTGCGTGATGGAACACGTACGTTAATACGCCAGATCTCGCTTGTTTTCGTAGGTTTTTCGTAATAGATCCAATCACCCGCTGGCCAGTCCAGTACAGCATTGCCCTCAGTCCACTGTTGGTCTTTCAGATATGTTGACGGGGCCGGGTCAGCCACCTGCACCAAATTCTGCAGATTTGAACCGTCGATGTTCATGATGGATAGGTAGTTGGGGCTGGTTGCAGTACCCGCTACTACATGATAATACCCATTAGAATATTGCACCTGCTTTCCCCAGCGAAAAAAGGCGATCCGCTTTCCATCAAAGCTGAGCGCAGGATACTCAGCGACCTGCTTAAACAATGTATCATGGCTTATTACCTTATTTCCCTGGATCGTGGCCTTTACGATCGTGCCGCGCGGGTAGCCGACGCCATAATCATTTATTTCAAAAGGGGTCCACCAGTGGACATACACGCCGATACCATTGATTGCCGCAGATTTTCCAAGGAGAAAGACAAGGATCAATGTCGCTGCGACTGCTGATGTAATGACCTTCATACGAATGTCCCCTTTAATTGCGTTATCAAAAAGGCGCAGGAAGACCCTCCGGATGGCGGGTCTCCTGCGTGAGGTCCCGGAAGGGGGGGGGAATCCGGGAATCTCATCGGTTTATTTGACCACGCAACGATTGACAATATGCTTTCCTCCCTGCGATAGCGTGATGACGCGGACCCCGATGCCCAAATCTGCGGCGGTGATCGTGACTTCTCCTGCGCTTATGCCCGTCAACGAATGGAGGATCCTGCCGCCGACGCCGGCAATGGAGACCTTCCATGGATCGGCGCCGTTGGGGTCACCGCCCGGCGCCGATCCATACCATTTTCGTCAAGCTGACGCCGGTCCCGGTTTGCATGCGGACAAGCCGGGTCCCAATGCCGCCGGACCGCGGCATGGCGAATTGACAATCGCCGACAGCGTCAAACGAATACAGCCGGTCCCCTTTGAGCGTGAATACGTCGATCCGATACGGGATTTCCGATGAAGCCTGGACCATCATTCTTCCGCCGGAAACAACGCAGCGCAGCCGGTTGTTCATACCGGATTCGGCATGGTTGCCAGCCATCAATGCTTTGGGAAGAATGGCAAAAGCGCTGTCGGAATAATCCGCTATCGGATTATTCGGGTCCGGACTGGAATAGGCCTCTAATTTTATGCGGCATTTCGTTGATACGGTGGATACGCGCGATCCATCGGGTCCGATTGAATCGGGAATGCTAAATGCATAATTTCCAAAGGCGGCCCTGTTGTCTATCCTGGACAACCGGGGCGCCGCCTGCAGATATGTTTTCCCGTCAACTGATAGCTTGATATAGAGATCATTGCATTGCAGCGTATCGCTGACCCATCGAATTTGCATGGTTTGCCCGGCGATGAATTTCTGGTTGGCGCCGCCAAGGGGCGAAAGAAGGCAAACCGCCGAGAGTCTGTTTTCAATGGTCTCAAATCCCGCCTCGAACACATCGCCGGATTGGGCCGAGCAGGCAATGGGCAGGCCATTGGTGTCCGAGATCGTGCCGCCAAAATCCAGAACCAGGGCCTTATTGACGGCGCCGGCAAGGGGGACGATCCTAAGACCATTGATGACATTGGCGCCAAGGATGGAATAACTCATCGATCGGGCTGTGTCTTTCCAATCGACCAGATGCATGCGCACGGTGTAGGGTCCCATGGGCAGATGCGACGCACGATAGGAATGGGGATTTCCGCGCCGAAAACTCCGGTACATGTCGGCAGGTCCAGCGGCTGCGACGCCGGTAACGGACACCGAGGCAAGATTGGCCCCATCGATTCCGCCGGTCACATAGGCGTCATCGGTTTCCCATCCGGCGGGCAGCAGCGCATTTGAGCCGCAGTCGATGCGCCTATGGACGGATGCGAATTTGGGCCGCATGACCATGATGCGGGAGGTATCGCGCAATGTGGCCGCGCCGTTCGTCGCTGTTGCGATGATCAGGTGCGGACCATCCGAAGGCGCCGCCCCCGCCGTGAATCTGCCCGTCTGGTCGATGGTCCCGCCGCCGCTGACCGACCATGTCAGCGTTGCGTTGGTGAAATAGTTGTTGGATTGGTCTTTGCACGTGGCAAGGAAATTGACGAATGCGCCCGCGGCGACCGTGTAAAATGATGGGGAAACCGTCATCGAGGTCAGGACCGCCGTGACCGCCGGCCGTTTCACGGTCAGCGTGACAACGTATTTTGTGCTTGATGCGTTGGTTGTGGTAACGGTTATCGTGTCAAGGTAGGTGTTGGGAACAAGGCCGGTAAGCGTCGGAGCATTGGTGATCGCGATGCTTGAGCCGGTTGTCGCGGCGGGAGTGACGGTCAGCCATGATTTTGCGCCCGTGATCGCCAGGCCCTGCAAGGTCCCGTTCGCCGTGGACGCGGTAACGGTCTGGGTCGTGGGGTTACCGGCACCGGAGTCAGCGACAAAACTCAGGGCTGAAGGCGTGAGCAGCAATGCGGGAGTGGCGCCGCCGGGAACTTTGCCCGAATAATAATCGCAGATAAACCAGCTCAGGTTCGTTCCACTGTTGTCTTTCAGGCAGATTTTTTCTTTTGTATGTATATTGTAAATACTGGGAGACAGGTTTGCATCGGGGGTCCATGAACCGCCGGGCGGCTCTTGACCGACGGGAATTATGATCCAATCGTTGCTGTTGCCCGACCATGCCTGCGAGTTCCATCGATAGCCGTCGGCCGGAAATTTAGTGGCATCCTGCAGCAGTATGAACTGGACCATGGTGCCGAGGGTATCCATGATCCGCATGCTCTTATGATGGTCGATAACATAGCCCAGTTGCGAATTCAGCACGTTATTGTTGGTGAGTAACGTGCCATCGGGACTGGGGCAGACACTGCAGCCGCCTTCCTCCGCGCCCGTTGGAATTGATAATTGAAAGCCGACCCCTCGTATCATGCTGAAAACCCACGGTCGCCATGATCCGCTTTCATCCACGCAGGCGCCTGTTTTATCATTTTGTGAAACATAGGTGCGGAAGCTGGCCAGGCCCTGACCGGTATAATCTTTTTTGCGCGCGCCCAGAGTATCGTAGAGCACCAGGCTTCCGCCGCCCTGGCTTCCGCCGGCTATCCAGAGACCGGAGTTGGTCCAACTGAGATATCCTACGCCATCGGTATTTACATTTGGCGCGGTAAATGATCGTATCAAGACCCCGTCAACAGTGCATATCCGTATTGTCTGGCTTGCTTCGACTATAAAGGCGAACCGATCGCCCCGGGGATTAAAGCGCATACCGTGACCATAGGCGCCCCCATTGAGCCCGGCCGTCGTATTGATGGGCAAGCTGTTTTTCAGGTCAATCCTTCTGATTTGCGCGGTCGTCCAGGCGCCATTTGTCGCAGCCTGGACCAGGGCCATGCCGTCTTCGGCGGCGTTCCGGACAAACAGCAAAAACAGAAATGAAAATGCAACAGCAAATTTCCGGCCAACTCGGAGCATAATTCCATTCTTTGGCAATATAAAAAAACATCAACCAGAATTTAGAATAGCTGGCTGATCAAGAATTCGTGACCGAATTTTTAAAACGGCGTGCTATAAGCCTGTTCGCCGAATATTGAATGCGGCCGTATCCTTCTCAAGGCTGAAATATAAGGAATAGAGGGGCAAAACCTATATTAAAACAGTGCCTTGGTGCTTTAACCTAATTAAATAATGTCGTGCCAATTTCGCCGTATCATAAAGGAAAATCAATGCCAAAAAAGCTCGTTGATACGCTTGTCGAAAAGCTCGTTCGCCGGATCGAACAATCGCCCGATCTCCCTTCAATCGCCCGGCTCTCCCAGCAGTGGGGCGTAGCGTATAATACCCTGTCAAAAGCAGTGCGGGTCCTTGTTGACAAAGGTAAACTCGAATGTTTTCCCGGGCGGGGGATCAGAGTCGCGGCAACGAAAGGCCAGGCTGCAAGCAACCCGGCGTGTGGAGCGGGACGGAACCGTTTGTATGCGGACCTTCGGACCCGCATTCTGGAAGGCACGGTCCGCCATGGCGAAGTGCTTCCCAAATTGCACCATTTTTCCCTTGATAATCGGATATCACGGCATACGATCGTCCGGGCCCTGCGCGCCCTTGAATATGAAGCATTGATTCACAAGAAGGGAAGGCAGTGGATCGTTGGGCCATTGCCCCCGGCCCCTCTTCCGCGCACAGCTTTCAAAAACCAGCAGGTAGTCCTGATTGTCGCGCCCTATCTGGGAAACCTTCGCAACTTTTATATTCATGATTTTACCGCGCGATTCATCATTCCCTTTAACGACGAACTGTCCCATGCCGGGATCAGCGAAAATTTTATCCAGATGTACACCGGCGATACCCGGCCGGATGTCCGGCGCAAGGCCCTTGCCGATGCGCAGAATCTGGTTAGCAGACTTGGTTCCCGCTTTTCAGGAGCGCTCATTGAGCGGGGCCCGTTCCAGTTCGATGAACATGCCGAAAGTATGGACGAATGGGTGCGGTGCTTATTGGCATACGAAAAGCCGGTCATGTTTTTTGACTTCAACGGCACCAGCGAGGCCTTCTCCCGCGGCCGCTATGGAAACAGCCGCCGGTATTATCGCTTCTTTCTTGACGAAATGACCGCTGTCCGGAAAGCGGTCCGGTTTCTGATTGATGCGGGGCACCGCCATATGGGCTTCTGCATGCCGTCCGGGGATGCTTCGCCGTGGATCGCCCGGCGCGCCGCAATGGCGGAATCGGCCGCCCGGAAGATGACGCCGCCGGCCGACGTCCTTTCCATCATTCAGGATGAACCGATCTGGCAGGCGACCGATAAGGACTTTGATGATTCCATGCAGGAACGGATCATGCTGCAGATCCAAAAAAAAGGACAGCGATCCCCGCACTTCACGTCCCGCCAGAGAACCCTTATTGATAATACGCCTTCGTTTCGAAAACTTCTGGAATCTGAAGCGACCGCAATGATTTCACCGAGCGATGAATATGCCTTTGCCCATTATCAATGGCTGATGGAAGCTGGCATCAAAATACCAGAACACCTTTCAATGATATCGTTTGATAACAGTTCGGATCTGGCATTGTTCCCTGTTTCGACAATAGATTTCGGATTCAGCCGGCTGGGCCATCTTGCGGCCCATGTTTTTATAGACCAATTGCCGCTGCGTTTAGGGACAAGCGGCAATGTTGCGGGGGAATGCACCGTTATCGACCGGGGATCGGTCGATGCGCCGCGGAAACGGCCGATTGGGGATATCAGAAAGCGAGTATCCTAGTATTCGCGGGACCTGCTGAAATCCGATACACGCCCATTGGCAGGTCCCGAAGCCACCGTCCCGGCAATCCGCCCGCTGCATCTCCGGCCTTGAATTTCCGTACGGTTCTTCCCGCGATATCGCATATCACGATTGAGCAACCTCGGCTGCTTAGCGCCACCGAGGTTTTCGGCCTTTCGCGCGGGAAATTGACGGAGGTATTCTTATATTCGAAAGCGCCGATATCAGCGCGCACGCCCTGCGGCCGGACCGTGCTGTCGTAATCGAACGCCGCCACATCGGTCCCCGCAGCCGCATCCACGGCCGGTGACGTTGACTTCAGGTGATAATCATGGGCGCCGGAATCGGCGAACTGCGGGTAGGCAACGGTATTGTTCCGCATCGTTGCCCCGGCCGCATTGCGCGGTTGCGTTGAGAGAATGTTGTTCTCCACGATGATGCCGCTGCCCGAAACGATATTCACGTCATTGCCGTTGTTGTTGACAATGATGTTGTTGCGGACAAACATGTCTTGAAGATTGGCGTTCTCAATCCAGATGCCGGCCACGCCGGCGCCTACGAAGGTGTTGTTGAAGACATGGATCCTGGAAACCCGGCCGCTGGGGAAGTTGTACAGAGACATGCAGCGGCCCTTCCAGCTCTGCTGGGTGAGGTCCCTGCTGCCCCAGACGATATTGTTGAAGATGCGGACATCATGGACGCCCGCTGATGCGTCGCCTTTGGCGCAATCCTCGCAGTTGATCTCAAAACCCTCCTCACTTTCCTGGATGAGATTGCTGTAAACGTCGATGTTGAAAGTCTCATAATGCCATCCGTCAATATACACGCCCATGCCCGTACCGGACCATTTGTTGAGCTGGTCGATAATCGTATTATGGTGGACCGAACCATTGCGCGAGCCGGTCTTGATATCGATCCCCTCACGCTGGCAGTTGATCAACCGGTTGCCCGCGACTTCGAACCCGTCGGTCGCCCAGATGGAGATCCCCTCGTTGTCACCCGACGACCAGTTGGCCTGATCAATGGTGTTGTTAAGGACTTTGATATTCCAGAGCTGAGGCACCGGATACATATCGTTCGTCCCAAAATTTGACACGATGGCAATAATGGCCGAGGCGCCCGCTTTGTAAATGTAGCAGTTGCGGATGATGATGTTTGTACATCCCCAGACGGCAATGCCCCAGTGCGGAACATTATTAAGACGGAAGCCGTCGATGATCCAGTCATGCTGCTGGGAGATATTGAAGCCGTTCTGGCCGGTGGAATTGACGATAACATTGGCTTCGGCCTTCAGGGTAATGGGGTTCCCGGCCGCGCCGGATTTCCCAAAGTTAATCTGCGCGGCCGAATAGGTGCCGGCTCTGACGGTTATCTGATCTCCCGCCTTTGCCGGAGAGCCGCTTCCCACGGCCTTGCCGATGGTGGCCCACGGACTGCCCGAGGAACCATCATTGCCGTCGCTGCCGGATTCCGCGACATAGTACTGGTCGGCGCGGATTATGAAAGAAAAGGCCAGGAGCGCGGCAAAGCTGAATTTGATGAAGGTGGGCATGGGTGCTCCTTTTCATTTTTTAGTATTTCTCCTTGTTTGAAAATATCTTTATTATATGCCCGGGTCAACCAGGTGCAGCGATATATCGTCTCAGCCCAATCCATATACCAATGGTCGAACAGCGACCGGGACGCCGGCTCAGGACATCGTTGGAATCACGCGGCCGCAACGATTAACGAAAGGAAAATCCATGCCAACAGGAAAGAGGGTCGATCCGTATGGACGGTTCCGGTTCCGCGTGGTGATAGACGGCATCACGGTCGCCGCATTCAGCGAGGCGACCATTCCCGATTCATCGACTGATCCCATCGACTATCGGGAAGGCATCGATCCGCCGTCGCGGCGCAAGGTCTCGGGCCTCAATAAATCCGGCCTCATTACGCTGAAACGGGGGCTCACCGGTTCGACGGACCTTTACACCTGGCGAAAATCGGTGGAGCAGAACGGCGCGGCCAAGGCGCGTAAAAACATGTCGCTGGTGCTAATTGACGATGAGGGAAGCGACAAGGCCCGGTGGAACGTCTTCAACGCGTGGCCGAGCAAATGCGACCCGTCGGACCTTAGCGCAAAAGGCAACGAAGTGGCGCTGGAGACGTTCGAAATCACGCATGAGGGCGTTGTCCGCGAGGCATAAACCGATTGCGTGCCACGGAAATTCACCGCCGCGGCATGCGGCAGCTCTTGGGAGGATCCATGGATCCATCATCGCAAACGGGCACAGGCCTTGCCCTCGCCTATCTCGAACGCGCAGGGGACGGCATGCAATCGCGTTCACTGCATCAAATGGCCCATGAAGCCGGTGTTTCCTATGTGACCATGCGCAAGGCATTCGCCCGGCGGTTCGGCGCGTCGCGACGCGTGGTGCGCGCGCGGGAAAAAAGAGCAGGCGTCGGAAATCCGGCCGCGAATGCCGTCTGGAAACGCGTCAGGGGCCGCATCGAAGAGGACCTGCTGCAGGGCAACCTTCATCGTGACGGACTTCCACTTATCAAAGAACTGTGCACGCGCTACAGCGTGAGCCGCGCCACTGCAAAGAGGGCCCTGACCGCTCTGTGTGATGGTCGGGTGTTGTGTCGGGACGGACGGCGCTACCGCGCCGCACGCAGCGAGCAGACCGGCCCGCCCTCCATCACCGTTGGCATGATGATCTACGCGTGGTACACCGGGCCGCTCGTATTCATGGCAGAGTATGACCAGGAGTTTGTGCCGAGCCTGGAGCAGGAGTGCGGCCGAGCGGGCGTGGGCATGGAGATCATCCGGTATCAACATCCCAACGATCACCTCACGACCTTTGACACGTCGGGTACGACTGAACGCCCACTCGACGCCAGGACCTCAGTCGATGGAATTATCCTTGTCGTCATTTCTCCCTGGGCCTTGTGCGACGATCTCTTCGCACGATTGCACGCGACCGGCAAGCCCGTGGTGATCATCGATGAGATCGGCGGTTGGGAACTGCCGCCCTACCTCGCGCGGAGCAAAAGAGTCCTTTTGATTGCCGCAAAATCGCATGTTTCGGCGAGTGATCGGCTGGCTCGCTCGATCATCGAGGCCGGGCACCGCACTGCAGCATTCTTCTCGCCATTCCACAGCGATTCGTGGTCCAGAGAATGTCTTGAGGGTATGGCTCGGGTCTTTGCCGGCGCCGGCAAAGGGTACGCGCTTCGGCCGTTTGTTGCTGAAGGGTCGACACTCACCGACGACTACGAACGCAGGGCGCACCAGAGACAAAGCAGCAGTTCGTTGCTCGACGGCTACACAGCCTGGAAAAAGAAACTGCCGAAGCCCTACGCAGTGCAGTTGGATCCCCATTTCTCGACCATGTTCTCTCAACAGCTCGCGTATGCGGAGGTGCGCTGCGTGTGCGATGATCTCTTCTCCGCTGCCTATGGGGACAAGTCGATCACGTGCTGGATTGCGGCAGACACCGATATTGTGTGGTTCATGTACGATTTCCTTCGCGCGCGATCTTCTTCGCTATCCCTGGTGTCGCTGGGCACGTCGCCGCAGGTTACCAAAGACCGCATCACCTCGGTGGATTATAATGCCGCGGCCGCTGCCGCGGCAAGCGTGCAATTTCTGCTCGCGCCCACGCGGAAACTTCCTGGACAAAAGGGAATTGTCCTTGAAATACAGGGAAAATTGACTGACCGGGGAAGCCTGCGGGTGAAGGAAAGGAAATAGTATGCAAAATGGCGGATCACGCGCGCCCTTGCAGCAGGTCCTTGAAATGGACGATCCTGTCGAAATAGTCTTCGTCAAGAACGGCCTGCTCCAATTCGCCGGCATAGATCAGCGCCGGTCGAACGCTGGTCAGCGCGGGGACCCGCAATGCGGCGACAACCGATCGTGCTAATAATATGCAATAAATATTTACCACGAAATAAGCTAAAATACTAATATCGTGTAATATTTTGTAATGCTATTTTTAGCACGAAACCAGCCAAAAAGCACTTTTCGTGTTAAACAGAAGCGGCCGATTTCCAGCTATATACAAACATACAATTGCAAGTCATTTCTGCCTATTTGATTTGAGCGCAGCGATTCAAACTCCTGTATCTTTCCGGCATATATAGTATCCTCCCACTTTAAAAAAAGGACGAACTATGCGCCGAATTCCGCTCACGACAATCGCCTTCCGCCTTGCTGCTATCTGGATCGCCGCGCTTGCACTGGCTCTGTCCGCCATGACCATCCATGTGGCCAAGACCGGAAACGATGCGAATGTCGGCAATGCTGCCAGCCCTTACCTCACCATAGGCAAAGCTGCACAGGTTGCCCAGGCCGGCGATTCGATAATTGTCCATGCCGGCGAATATCGGGAATGGGTCCAGCCGGCGCGCGGTGGAAGCTCGGAGAGCACGCGGATTACCTATAAAGCAGCGCCGGGCGAAATAGTCCAAATTAAAGGGTCGGAACGCGTC
>Ga0315289_10010826_pt1 | contig 12996 bp, 25 predicted proteins | sample YL17G11_40_MG_FD_203452 | JGI IMG/M metagenome (GOLD analysis project Ga0315289, IMG submission 203452) | Sediment microbial communities from Yellowstone Lake, YNP, Wyoming, USA - YL17G11_40 | ecosystem: Environmental > Aquatic > Freshwater > Lake > Sediment | place: USA: Wyoming | collected...
CCAATCTAAAAAAAGAAGCCATGCAAGAACTAAAAGACGAAATAAAGGATGACGAAAACCCCGATAGTTCCAAGACTAACAAAACCGGCAAGAAGTAATGTATGCTTCCAACAGTATTGTACGTTTGCTCCTTCTGAACAGCCGCATGGTTTAGGCACTTATTTCACCAAATTCGTCCTTCAGCCAGTTTATAATATCATTGATTTTACCGCGCATCTCATAATCGCGTATCCCTTCTTGGATGTCTATTAAAATCTCAATCGCATCTTCGCAGTTCATTTTTGTTTAACTCCGAACTTTTCCCACGAAATAAATTCATAGTACCTGCGGTTTATCCATCTTTGCAATTTTTTAAGTTTTTTATCGCACGATTGTTTGTTGAAAATCATAACATAAGGTTTGCACCCAAGTTCTTTTAATTTCATAACGCGGTACATATCTTGTTCGAAGGTTGTATCGAATCCGACTATAACGTAAAACATCAAATGTTGTGGCTTAATACCAGCTTCGGATAGAAGTTTTACTCCATTTAAAACGGATGGTTCAATTTCGGGTTTATCCCATGCAAAGTATAATCGCTTGACTTTGAACTGATCGTCACGATAATCAACTTTAGTCAATAATTCAGCTAGTTCTTTTGTGACAAGACGTATATCCAATCCTTGATTAAAACATACCTTATGGTTGTTATCTATGAAAGTGTGCAACTTTTCTTTGCAAAGTGGACTAGCCAAAAAATTATTGTCAAGTAAAAGAAGTTTTTGTTTAACCATCCAAGACGTATTAACTTCATGTATAAAACCTTCTTTCTCTCTTACAATGCAAAATTCACAATTACGGATACATCCACGCGAAGTAAAACCAATCGAGTGATCTAATTTGAAGGCATCGTAATCTGGTACAATTTCTTCAATGTCGGTAGGCAGTTGTGACTTAATCTCGTATCCAGTTCCTCCCATGAAAATCTTTGAGCCATAAAGCATGTCAAATTTTTGATGAGATATGTCCATGAAAGTAACATCATCGCCACGCTGTTTGTGCCATGTAAATATCTTCATCAATGCGAGATTTGGAATCTTGCCATCGCACTGAATGATTCCTACTTTCATATCACATCATCAACCCGACAAGCGCGCCAAAATCGTTGAGAAAATTAGTCAGACCGGCAAATAAGAGAAACGCCGCCCAAAATAATACGACTATGTTATCGGCTTGCACAAACTTTCTGCGAACAAGATAATAGCCGGCAAACAGTATCGCCGGCTGGATGACATAACTTATGATAGTAGCGATGCCGGTTGTGGATGTTAGTAAAGACATCGCGGCTGGATTGGCTTCGAATGCTTGTGCGACTGCTGTTATTTCTCCGCCATAATCTCTCATTGACCAGATTGCTACTTGCGTGACAAAGTGTGCGCCGAGCAGTAGCATAATGCCAAGCGCGGCCATGATGTCGGCTGACCTTAAAAACTTCTTTGTCTTTGAGTTGCGCATTTGCATTCCTCTATCGGATAACAACATTCCATGCAGAATTTTGCATCTAACGGATTCTCTCCCATCTGATACACTTCTTTGGCGCGCCAACACAATATCCTTCGTCATGGATTGCACATTTAAAGCAATCATCACATGCTGTTTGATCCTTGTGTTCAGTCATAATAATGCTTTAGTATCTTTCCACAATCTAGACAAAACAACGATTTGCTGTCTTTGTCGTATTCCTTTTCTATATGAACGCATATTTTTTGAAGTGGTATTTTACTTCACCGACAATGCTTTATCACACCGTTTCATTAACTTTTTATGTTCACTTATCCAATCTGGATTTTTGGTGTTTAAAAGGAGAAAAATTACAAAAGCAATAACTAAAAAATAAAGCGGCCATAATGGTTCAACTGTCTGCCACATATTACTTCACCCACAAAATCGTATGGCAAAACGGACATACAAAACCGCAATTAATCTTCGGTTGTTTTGCCTTTTCCCAATCTAAACTGTCCGCAAAAAAGTGATTGCAGTGCCGGCAATATACGAAAATTACCCATGATTCTTTTGGCTTTTTTGGCTTGGTCATTTTTAATTACCTTGTAGGAATCTCAACAATCGTATTCGTGCTATTATCCAAGCACTTGCAGAATGCCGGACTGAAACGATCAATGTTTTTAAACGAAGCATATTCAAATCCAATAGCATTGCAATCAGCAATACAATTCTTTTCCGTAGGCGATGTCATATATATGATGCCTACTATCACGAACATTATTACGAGTACGCTTACTCCGATTAACATTGCTGTTCCGAGTTTATCTTTCATTTCAACTCCTCCACACGCTTTTTGAGTTCTTCAAATTCTGCATCTACAATTATGAGACAATGGTCGGAATCTCCAACATCATCTGAAGATGAAACAACACCGTGTTCATATAACCATTTCACAACTAAAGGAAACACTTTCGCCAGAAGGTCGGATTTCTGGGCAGCAAACATTCTCTGAATATTGTGTGTACAATGGCATGTACATTCGCAATCCTTGCCATACTTTTCACATTCAGCTATTCGTGAGCATTTCTTTTCTTCGGGTGTCATCTTTTCGCCTCTTTGTCGTGCATCTTCTCGAATTCTTCGGCTCGCCGCTTTTCCCGCTTGTTCCAGTATATATCTATCGTCTCACGGTATGCCTTCATGTACGCCTTGTATTTGTCAGACTTTCGGTATGCCTTCAGCCACGCCTTGTATTTGTCAGCCATCTGATATGCCTTCCTGTATGCCTTTATACATTCAATACGCTTCAAAGTCGGCTTTTTGGCTGCGGTCATTTCAAATCGCCTCGCTTATGCGCTTTTTGAGTTCGTTCCACAATTCTTTCGCAATTATTCCTGTTTTATACTCGTTTTCGTATTGCATCCACGTAGCAGTCAATTCATCCAGCACTTTCGCCTTCAGGTCGGATTTGGCATCATATGCACCGATTCTTTTTGCATCTTCCCAGCAATCTTCACAAATATCGATGCCGACTTGCTGATGTATTTTACACTTGCATTTCTTTCCTTCAGGTCCGGTCATGGGTTCGCCTCAAAAAACGCCTTCGCAAATCCTGCAGGTGTTATTGCCCTTCTTGCTGATTGTTTCGACCCCGTTATATCGCTTATGCTCGGCAATTTTCTATTATTAATTTGGCAGCGCACTTTCTGTTCATATGTTAAATTAATAGGATGTTTTTTAGGCGTGTTAAAATATCCCCATAAATCGGTCTTTTTGGTATAAGGCTCGCCGAAATCGCATGGGTCAAATGTAAATGCGGGCTTGCCGAGAAACTGTCTTAAATATCCCATCGGGTTTTCCAATGCCCAAAATGACATTCTGTTGCGTTTGCGGCATTCCCAAATGATTCGCATACACGCTTCGACTATTTCCATGCCTTGCCTGAAGTCTCTCGGTGTTTTCGCTCTGGTTCTTGCAAGACTAAACATCGTACATGGCGGAGCCGCAAGAATACCATGAACGTTCTCAGGCGGTATAAATGTTCTAACATCGTCTTTTGGCAGCGTTACATTGATTACGGTATAACCCGCATCAGCATAAGGTTTGCTCCAAGCGCCTGTTCCGCCGCACAAATCGAGAACGATTAGCTTTCCTTCAGGTCCGGTCATTTCAAATCGCCTCTACACGCTTTTTGAGTTCTTTCAAACACTTTGGACATCTACCAACTGCGCATGGTTTTTCTTCATAATTATCAATTACCTTCAACACTTTCGTCTTTGAAATCAAATCCTTTCTAACTCTCGAAAGTTCTGCATCTCTTGCCGCTAAACATGTATCACACAAACATGGCACTAGGCATTTCTTTCCTTCAGTCATTTTCACAATTCACTTATGCGCTTTTTGATTCTGTTTCTCATTCCATCTGCCGTTAAAATATCTCCGCCTTCTTTAAACTCGTCTATTATCTCCAGCACTTTCGCAATCAGATTTTTCTCTCCGATTTCCCTGCATTCCACCAGACAGTAATGGCAATGTTCTAATGGCATATCGATATGTTTTTTGCATTTCTTTCCTTCGGCTGTCATTTTATTTTCCTCATTGTCGTCTTTGGAAGCGGCATAGGAAGTTCTTCGGTTATGATCACATCCCTGCCATGATTCAGGTTATTGTCCAAAATGGTTTTCAATAGACCAATCACTCCACGCTTGCTCGACGCTTCAAAGCAATATCCACCATAGATAATCCATCTCAGCTTCGGCTTTTTGGTTCGTGTCATTTCTTCGCCTCGCTGTCTAACCAACGTTTTATCCATGATAATGCTTTCTCCGCTTGGCTCGGAGTCATTGTAAAACTTGAAACTTCTCCATAACTGCAAACGCATACATGCAATCCACAGTCAGCAGATGAAAATTTAATAGAACCATTTATGTCTGGTCGCTTTGTATTGTTTAAACTCAAATCTTTCATCCTTCAAATCGCCTCGCTTATGCGCTTTTTAGTAAATTCCTTTGTTTTCTCAACAATAGCTGATGGTGCTGGCAACATATCTTGTTCTGCCAATTTGCATAACCATCCAAACATATCTTCGTTAATATGCCCGCTATTCAATATCTCCAACACTTTCGCCAGAAGGTCGGATTTGGCACGATAAACTGCCCCATTTATCCATGTTGCGGCATGGTCATAACTCAGTCTATCCAGTTTTTCTAGTTCTGCCCACTGACATTCATTTGTTAATTTCAGCCATTTGAGCCAGAAATTTTCTTTCTTTTCTTCAATTGAATTCATACTCTACAACGACCTCTCTGAATTATCGGTTTCGTTCTTTTTCCCGAACCAAACGCTATTGCTGTTATCTTTCCAGTTCCGAGTGTTTTTGAAATATCATCATAACCATAACCAAGTTTTCTCATTTCCTTAATTGCTTTGGGAAGAAGAATATTGATTTCATTTGCCAACCTATTTCGTTCTCCCTTAATTTCGACTATTCGTTGCCATGCAATTTTGCGCTTTTCTTCAGGTTCGGTCATTTATTTTCGCCTCTTTCACAACTCCTTATCCTACGCTGATTTTCAGTTTCGGAAAGCATTTGCACGTCGGCTTGTATGAATGTTTTGATTCCTCGACGTACCGCTTTCGGCAATACGGGCAGCGAAGCAGAAACTCATTCATGAAATCTTTTTGGTTCATTTCAACTCCTCGCTTATGCGCTTTCGTATTTCTGTCCAAATTATCATTTCATAATCCGCCTTTTTCATCGGTTTACCATATTTTAAATATGCATCTTTTGTTTTCTGATTAAACTTCATCGCCTTATCAATAATCTCCAGCACTTTCGCCTTGCTAATCATCCTATCTATTTCCTTTCCTTCGTCATCTAACCAGCGCATTGAGCATTTCTTTTCTTCGGTTGTCATTTTATCACCAAAACTTCATTAAAAAGTGCAGCACGACATAGATTGTTGCGCCTACTATAAGCAACGCCAAAGCAGTTACTGCCGCAAACAATACCTTAAATTGCCTTTCGGTCATTTACGCCAGCTCCTCTTTTTATGTACCCACTCTGAAACAAGCAGTTTGCGTTCATCTTCAATCCGCTCTAACTCATTATGCATTGCGCAAGAAAGTGTCGGAGATTTCAATTTGCACGTCGGACATTCGAAGGTCTCGAATCCTAGATACATAATCTCGTTCATTTCTGAATTATCTTTCGGACATCTCATTTCAAATCGCCTCTTTGTTCCGTCAAATTTGCCCAGCTACTCCGTTTCTACCGAAATTATCCTGCCACAATCAAGGCATTGCGTATTGGTAATAGTTATCGTTCGACTTGTTTTCTGACACTGTATATGCTTGCATTGATTTGCTTCTTTATCCGTTTTCTTCTGATGGCATCGTTTACAAAGAAGCTGTATATTTGTTACATCTTCCCACGATTTTGCTCTACGATTACTGCCTCTGTTAGACCATCGCAATGGTCTTATGTGGTCAATCTGCAAATTTTCTTTTGAGCCACAGCTAACGCACATTCCACCTAATGCTTCAATCGTTTTCTTTCTCTTTTCTTTATACCATTTCATGAGCCTCAACTCATATCAAATTGCACCAGCCCTGCGGATGCGAACTTCTTTTCCCCTTACAATGGCAGTATCGTTTCCCATCACGACTCAACAGAGGGATGCATCGTTTATGAAACGAATCCTGTGAAGTCTTCAAACCACCAACTGCAAATCATCCGCACGTGGAACAGGATTACTCCTGTGGCTGTGTGAGCTATCGTAAGCTGACATGCAACTTACTATGACATTTTTTACAACATACTTCTATTGCATCGAACGAATTAACATAATGTTTATGGTGCGTTTGTAATCCTTTGTTCATTCCACAATATTTACATTTGTTATCATTCCTTTCGAATATCTCTTGGCGATGCTGATATGCCCATCGTTGTGCCGAACGAATTTCTTTTCTGGCTTCATTATAGCAGCGGTTTCGTTCTCGGTTTTCTTTTGTCCATTTATGGCGTTTCTGAATTATGTGCTGTTTATGCTTTTGATAGTATGTCACCATATATGCTCTGCGTTTTTCTCGATGTTTTTTTCGTTGTTCTTTCCATTTTTTTCGTTGTTCCAAAGTCGAAGTCATACGTTTCTATAAGTCTGAAAGTATTTAAATGTTTGGGCTTTGATTATGATTTTATTTTCTTATTCGGTAGTTCTAACTCACTTTTTAAAAAGTTCATAACCTCTCGTTTTGTGTCGCATCTTAAACAGGTCGTTCCAACCTGTTTAATTTCAACAAGTCTATATTTCTGCTCTGAATCATATCTTTTCAATCCAATCCTAATAATATATTCTATTTTCATATTCACAACTCCTCGATGCGCTTTGCTAACGATAATGCCATATACGACATTCCTGCTCCTTTAATCACGATTACTTTCATCTTTTCGCCTCTTTGCCGTCTTTGGAAGTGGAAATACGCTAGCTACATGTAATATCAAAAATGTAACCGCCCATCCAAAAAATACTCCTCTACCAAATTCCGTTAAATCCAATATTAACGAAACCGTAAATAACAAAATTGTCCCAAATGCAAATACTCCTTTCAGTTTCTCAGTCATCATCTTCTCCTCTTTGTCGTCTTTGGAAGCGGCGGGATGCGCCGACCTGCAAGGAGTTTTTTCCACCACCATGATGTTGATAAAATACCAACATCTCTGCCTTTACTATCGACTGCCCAAAGATCTGTTCCATACCATTTCAGTTTCAATTTTGGTTTTTGTTTCATGGTTTCGCCTCTTTGCAAAGAAAAAAAGCTCCTCAAACATCTCTTTGAGATCGCAGATGTAACCGCTTTGAGAAAGGGCATCTGAAATAGCATCGAGTTCGCCGGTTGAATAAAGCTTGGCATCAAGCATAACTTCTTTCCATGAGTCGTCTGTTTGCATAGAACCATCTGCATCTTTTGCACAGCCATCTAGTAACCGTTCCGCGTGGATTGGTCACTCTGAAGAGGCGGCCACACTTTCTTGTGGGTTCTCCGCATCCGTGACAGGTTGTGTGCATTGTTCGCCCTCTTGCTTCGGTTCTTCTGGTTTGGATTCTTCTCGTTTCTCCATGCACGCTTTTCTGTGTGCAAAACTGTTTGGTGCGTTTCCGCACTTCGAACATCGTCCTTTTACCATAGTTATTACCTCCTCATTCTTTAATCATTATTAACTTCTTTAATATTTAAAGATATTTTTGTTATAAAACACTCATACTCTCCGTGAGTAAGCGAAATGATGATAATGTTGATAAAGTCTACATTGGAAGTTTATCATGCTTATCATCATCATCATCATTATTACGTTTATCATTATTATCATATATATTACTCTCTCTATACTCCTCTGTTAATCCATATATACCAGCTTTGATTCTTTGTATTGTGCCATCTTCAATCATTTGTTTAATGGTGCGATCAATTGATGGAGCAGAGTATGTTTTAATACCTTTGACTATGTTTCTTCGGGTTGTTGTTCCATCATTCTTTATTAATATATCTAATATTTGTTGTTTGAGCACTTCGTGAAAGTCTATAAATCCAAATTCTTTAAATTTAATAGATGTTGTTTTATGAAAATCGTTCTTTACAACGTTAAAAATAACTGATTTAAGCGGTAATCCGTGCCGGTTCTTTCCTTTAATCAAATTGACATCAAATTGCGTGATATTATCTCGTACCGTTTCGTTGGCTATTTTTAGGCCATAACTGACATCGATGATGGCAAGTATGTCGGATGAACCTCTGAAGGACTCCATTATATCTTCATCATCCACATCTTCGAGCTTTCGCTTCCGAAAGTGGTGAACCATTATAATAGTCTTTTTGGCATCAACAAGTGGCTTAAGAAAGTTTTTGAAGAAGTCGTCAATAACAGCACTGTCGTTTTCATCACCTTTGAGAAACCGCCTGAAAGAATCAAGGTATATTATATCGTATTCTATAGCTTGCGTAAGTTCTTTTCGCATGTTGTTCTTATCAAAATCAAAACAAAAATTAAGGCCGTCTATTTTCATTATGTCTGCATCCATACCGCGAAGGATATATTTCATGCGGGAATGTAATGCTTTATCTGAGTTTTCAAGATCGTAATAAAGTATGCTTTTGTTTTGTTTGGTGTTAAAATTCAGGAACGTCTTGCCCAATGCGATAGATATGGCGGAATCAAGACATAACATAGATTTGAATGCACCGGGTCTTCCGCCTATCAACGTTACCGTACCCATCGGGATTACATTTTCAATGAAGTAATCGAAAGTCGGTTCTTCTCCACTTATGATAGATGTGCCGGTAATAATGCGCGATTTGATGTGAGTATCGTCTGCAAGCGGTATTCCGGCTTCATATTTGCAGGCGGATTTAACGATGGTTTGTATTTCCTTTTTTTCTAAAGGTGGCTTACACATCGCTTGATTGACGGCTTCTATCTGTGTAAAAATAAATTCTTCGCCGTAACCGCCGCGAGAACGAAACGAACATGCCAGTTTGAACAACAAACCATTGCGTTCTCCCTGTGGTATGGAGTCTTTTAGTTTTTGTAGGATTGAAACATTGCTATCTATGTTTGGTTTATAAGGTGTGATTATTTTCAAACCATCCAAGAATAACTTAACGCCGGAAGGTAGTTTGTTATCACCTATGTCTATAGTTTTTATAAGTGTTTTAAGTTTTCCTGTTTTGAAATGCGGTTTATTCTCAATAGCAAGTAATCCTGTTTTCTTTTTTGGATCTGTACCGAATTCTGCTATGACATATTCTCTTATAAGTTTGCACTGTTCTTCGGGGCATAATACTAAATCTGGAAATACCAAACGTATGTGAAATCCTCTGCTTCCAGTATTCCATTCGGTATATGAGAGATTAAGTTTTTCCAACTTGTTTTCTATTTCCGTCAGTTGTTCGGGATTATCAATATCCAAAATAATCTCATTTGACATTATCTCGCGCAAGTTGGCTTCGTTGCGCTCATGTTCGGTACAATGCGAATAAAATTTCCATCCGTTCCATATAGGATTGTTTTCACCGCGCATATAATGGAGTCTAAAGTCACCATGCCTTTCATAGAGTGCTTTTAAAAATTCTTCAGATTGCACCATTCAGCCACCTTTGCGTTATAACTTTAGCACGCACCAGTAGAACGTCATGTGGTTGGTCATCTAACCACAATGGACGTAACTCAATTTCCGCATAGTCTTGGAGATGGACATGACATGGATACTCACATAAAAGTATTCTTCCATCTTCGTCTTTTCCGCCCATATATTTTGGAAGTATGTGATGGTTATGAAGCGGTTCTATAAAACTTCCACACTTCACACATTTACGCCCTTGTTTGTGGTTGAATTCTTCATCACTCATCTGTTCTAATTCAAACATCATTTCACCTCAATACATCGTATTATCCGGCTCACAGGCAAAGCTTCGCGTCCAAGTGATGTTTCAAGTAAAACAAATGTATCATTGACAGAAATGAGCGTCCCATCTTTCGGGATGCCATCTCCGCCTCTACCAGAATCAAAAATAACTCGGACGCGCTTGCCGACAAATTCTTTCATGGGTTATATCACTATCTGATTAAACCCTTGTTGATTTACTTCTGTCAGCACTTCTAGTCCGACTTTCGGAAAGCTTCCGTAAATTCTCTTGAAACTTCCAAGTTTGCTTTTTGGATGCACAAGTTTTGATTGTGGTAAGCTAATGATTGTTGTTGCGCCATTTTCTGTGACTAGTTCGATGGCATCTTGTTCCTTCATATAATTTAGTCGGTTTGCAAAGTCTTCCATAGCTTCATTTGTCTTTGGTTTGATTGCGTCCCAGTAACGACCACTATAAAATAAAGTGGCCTTGCCGCGTTTTATTTCCTTTATTTTTGTCTTTTCTCTCATGCCAGCTTGAATATCGGAATATCCGTCCAAGCTTTGCAAAGAATCCGTTATTTTGGTATCTTCCATTTCACTCAACTCAACTCATTACAACACGCTTTCGCGTGCGTAATTTAACATTGATATTCCCAATATATAAAGATTTGCATGCGACGTTTTGACTACTTTTCACTCTAAATAAACAGAACGCGGCCACAAGTTTTGCAGATAAATATCGTTATCTCACCTCTTGCAATTTTTATAGGTTTCGTGTATTTTTGAATGGCAACTTTTACAAACTACTTTAAGATTATTTAATAAATTATTGTTTTGGTTACCATCAATATGATGAACGCATAAAAATCTATTTGAGCCACATATTGAACATAAAATAAACAAACCTAATCGCTTGATGATTCTGCCAGCATAACCGCGACCACGACCACCGTGCCAATGTGGATTATTTTTTCCAAGTTTTGACTTACTTAATCGTAATTTTGTTATCTTAGTATGTTTGTATCCTAATGTTCGTTTATTTCCTAATGCCGATTTCCTAATTTTTTCTTTTGATTCTTTAGTATGATGCCAACCAGCAGATCTAGTCATATTATCATCCAAATCACATCAACACCGCAAGCTTCGCGCCACAGCGCATGCAAATCAATAAGTTATCATCTTGTTCTTGGAATTCTTTAGGATGGTCACATTTTGGCTGTGGCTCTACTCCGAACATTGTTGTCGCCTTATAGTAATTCTGTTATGTCGCGTGCCTTTCCTTTCTTTCGAGAAACTCGCGGTTCGCCCATCGCAAATCCGGCAAGATTTTCAGCGATACTTCGCTCGCCTTTCCGCTTGTGTGCATGTGATGGCGGCGCAGTCAGGCCGCCTAGAACTTGCCCCATCAAACTTGGTCGCGGAGCATATTTTTTCACGGCTTCTTTTCTAGCAGTAGCAACAGCAAGCTTTCTGGCCTCTTTCACATACTCTTTAGAATAAACTTCGCGCCGCGCTGTGCGAGCTTGGCTTTCTAATTCTTCTCGAAACGCTCTGCTCTCTGCCGCACTAGCTTTTTGTTTTGCGAACCACTTACCAAATGACATAAATTTATCCCCCTATATATTTAGAACATCATTAAAATGTTCAGTCCAATCTGCGCGATTATAATTTGTTTGCATATGACACATTGAACAAAGTGAAATCAAATTATTAGGAGCGTTGTTTTTTTTGTTGAAATCTATATGGTGAATAGATAATTTGCATGGACGAATTCCATTCTTTGTGTTTTTAAATAATTCATTTTGATGTCGCATACATTCTCGACAACGATATTGATCGCGTTTGCGAATATTTTCCTTTAATGTATTATTGAATTCTGGTGAATATGGTTCAAATGAAATACCGCCCATCCAATTAGAAGAATTTATTCCACTCATTTTTTGTTTCATTTCCTCTGTACGATGACGACCTAAATTTGCTTTCGATATTTTCAGTTTTGTTTCATCTGTGGTTGGATGATTTTTTAAAGCAAAACTTACTTTTCTTTTATGTTCTTCAGAAAGATGTTTTCCAAGATGTATTATTCTAATTTTTTCTTTAGTAGATTCGGAATGATGCTTTCCGAGATTTTTGCCAATCATAGAACGTCTCATTTTTTCTATAGTTTCTTTTGAAGCTTTGCGTCCAATATTTACAAGTCTCATTTTTTCTATAGTTTCAGAAGACATTTTTTTTCCCAGATTTATTTTTCTGCATTTTTCTTTGCATTCTGGCGTATTATGAGTTATTTTATTTAATTGACTCTGTCTTTCTCGTTGCTCTTTTGTCCATTTGCGCCCTTTCATTGTAAATCGTGGATTGTTTTTATTTCGTTCTCGTAAAATATTTTTGAATCGTTCACTAGATTTCCACGCTTTTTGTTTTTCAGAATTCTTTTGTGCTTCTGAAAGTTTTTGACTCAAATCATTCGTTCTCTTATAAATTCCAGTTGGCATGAATATCACTTTTTAATTGTCATCTTGTTGCGAACATGAGGATGTTCAATTGACAGGTGATGCGAAAGATATTTTATATATTTTTTGCTGGCGTGAATTACAAGTTTCATTTTAACGCCTCTTCGGAACTTTATATCCGGCTTTTCGGGCTTTAGAATATGCGATTGCGACGCTCTGTCGAATCGGCCTACCGCGCTCGACATATTCATGCTTAACCCATCGAGCTATAAACCTTCGCGCCTTTTTAGAAACTTTCGGCATGTCATCACAACATATCTAGAATATTTCTTGGTCGCGGTTTTCGTTTCCTGACTGCATGAATGTTTTTTGCCGGAACTCTTTGACCGCTAATTTTAATATCCTTTTTCATCAGCCATTTGTAAGTTGATGGATTCATTCTTTTTTGCCAGTTTAAGTCCTTTCTTGCTTCAGTTTTTGTTGCATAACTCCATTGTGGTTGATATTTTTTCCCTAGATGTTTTTGAGTTACCATATTATATCACTATCAGAGGGCTAGCTTCAAAAAGCCCACCCTCAATTAATCGTTGTATTAAATATCATATTTAAAGATATGCTATCTTATTTTCTTGACTTTGAGATGTGCAGCCGGATAC
>Ga0315289_10010827_pt1 | contig 12996 bp, 13 predicted proteins | sample YL17G11_40_MG_FD_203452 | JGI IMG/M metagenome (GOLD analysis project Ga0315289, IMG submission 203452) | Sediment microbial communities from Yellowstone Lake, YNP, Wyoming, USA - YL17G11_40 | ecosystem: Environmental > Aquatic > Freshwater > Lake > Sediment | place: USA: Wyoming | collected...
CTTTCCAGCCTGACGCCGAATCGGCAAAGTCAGGCTGGAAAGCCTGACCTACAGCACGGGGACAGGAAGGACGGAGGTGTTGCCATGAAAGCCGTCATGCCGGAGGTGCCCGCATACATCCTCCAGCGGCGCAAGCAGACCGGCGCCGACATGTGGGACGAAATGTGGGAAGGAGTACTACACATGCCGCCAGTGCCCAACCGCGAACACCAGGATTTCCAGGGCGAGATGGAGATGTGGCTGCGGATCTTTTGGGCACGGCCCGGAGGGAACCGAGTTTATCACGAGATCAATCTCGCCTCGGTCGGCGGTTGGCCAGACAACTACCGCATTCCCGACCTCCTGCTGTTGACCCCGGATCGCTTCGCCATCGACCGCAACGAATACTTCGAGGGGCCGCCCACGGTGGTCGTCGAAATCCGCAGCCCCGGCGACGAATCGTACGAAAAGCTTCCCTTCTACGCCAAGTTGGGCGTTCCGGAAGTATGGATCATCGACCGCGACACCAAGGTACCGGAGATCTACCTGCTGACGGCCGGCGATTACCAACGGCAACCTGCCGGCGCCGACGGTTGGCTGCAAAGTGCCGCCACCAAAATCCGGATGCGTTCCGAAGGCGGTGCCAAGCTGGCCATGCAGATGGCCGACGATCAAAGCACCCGCCGCCTGCTGCCGGAACAGTATTGAGCGCTGCCGGAGCGCGGGCGTCCCGCCCGCATGATGCGGCCGAGACGGCCGCGCCCCAGAATGCGGCCGCAACCGCGCTCCCGAGCAACCGAACCGCCTCAAATCTCCAGCTTCCAGGGCGCCCGGTACGGCTTGGTCACCAGGGCGTTGGCCTGCGGGTCGTCGATGACCTGTTCTTTGACCGGGTCCCAGCGGATCTTGCGGCCGACCCGCCAGGCAATGTTCATCAGGTGGCCGGGCGCGCTGGCGTGGTGGCCCACCTCGACGTCGGCAAACGGCTTTTTGTGATTGCGGACGTTGTCGATAAACACCGCATGGTGCGTGTCGCCCGCGCTGCGGTAGGTCTCCTCCACCACTTTCTCGCCTTTCTTCCCCTTGGCCTCGGGCGTGATCGTGTAGCCGCTGCGGTCGACGATCATCGAGGCCTCGGTGCCGAAGAAAGTCTTCGCGTGCGAACGCTGCTCGCGCCGGCAGCCGCCGCGGTAGGTGTACTGGAGAAGGAAGCCTTTGTCGTTCGCGGCGCAGGGGCCATACTCGCAGACGCCGCAGAACGTGTCGGGCCACTCGGTGTTGTCTTTCTCGAAGCACAGTTTGCCGCCGATGCCCACCGCCGAGATCGGCTGCGTCGCGCCCATGTACCAATTCATGATCTGGTAGTGGTGCACCGCCCAATCGACCTGCCAACCGCCGGCGTAGTCGATCCACCAGTAGTGATGAATGTAGCGATTGGGGTTGTACGGCCTTTTCGGCGCAGGGCCCAGCCAGAAGTCCCAATCGAGTTCCTTGGGCGGATCGCCGTCGGGCGGGGCGCCGAAGCCCGGGTAGTGATAATCCATGTCCCAGATCTTGACCTCCGAGATTCGACCCAGCCGACCGGACTTGACGACCTCTGCCGCCTTGATGTAGTGCTCCCAACTCGCCTGCTGCGTGCCGATCTGCACGATGCGATCGTACTTCTTGGCCGCCTCGACCGCCGCCCGGCCCTCGCCGATCGACGTGCCCAAGGGCTTTTCCACGTACACGTCCTTGCCGGCCTGGCAGGCGTGAATCGTCGGCAGCACGTGCCAGTGGCCGTTGGTCGCCACGATCACCGCCTGGATATCCTTGTTCTCCAGCAGCTTGCGGTAATCGTGATAGGTGAGGATCTTTTCGCCGCCGGCCTCCTTTCGCGCCGGGGCCAGCCGGGTTTCGTTGAGGTCGCAGACGGCCACGACCCGCGTGCCGGGCACCTTCATCATGTTGCGCATGTCGGCCCGCCCCTGGCCGCCGCAGCCGATCAGGGCGAAGTTGACGGTGTCATTGGGGCCGGGCTTGGCCGCAGCGCCGGCGGCGTAAAGCTGGCCCCCGGCCCAACCGGCCGCAGCCGCCGCGGCCGTGGTGCCCAAAAACTCTCTGCGGGTGGGTTTGCTGCTCATGGGAAAACCTCCTGGTGTGGGAGTGAAAGAAGGCATAACGAGACAATGCCCGAGTCGGGCGCCCCCGACAACGCCCTTATTCTGCCCGACCGCAGCACGTCCGTCAACAACTCCCTATTTGCCGCGGATGGCCGCCAGCGACTTCTCATAAAACTTCTGCTGGGGCTTTAGGCCGTTCACTCTGCAAAAGGCGATCAACTTCTCGAACCGTTTTTCTGGATCGGCCCCGGTGGCATAGCAGAGCTTCGCCAGACACTGCGGGCAGAGTTCCAAGGGCCGGCGGTCTAACTCGTCGCGATTGTTGGAACCGCACATGTTGCACTCGAACAGCGTGCAGTGCTGCATGGAGAATACATGGCCGGCCTCGTGACTGGCTATCTTTAACGTTCGCAACAAACAAAGATGAAATGCTTCGGCGCTTTCGTCGGGCTGGCCAAGCCGATTCAGTGAACAGACGCCCACTCGTTCTTTGATCGTTCCCTGCCCGAAAAGATAGTTCCACCCTTCGCCTGGCCACAGGTCCGAGGCCGTGAACGCAAAATAGATACAAGCGTCGTCCGGCAGCCTTGGGCGGAGGATATCTTGCATGATGTAGGTCGTTAGGAATTGTTCTGTTTGTTCGTCTGAATGTTTCCGCCGCGCACCTTCGGGAACCAGTTCTGCCGATAGGGCAGGGCAGATTTTCACGGGCAGGCCAAAGGAGATTCCCAAGAACTCGGCTGTACGATCGATGATTCTGTTTTGTTTCGCACTCACATCGCCGAGTGGTTGGACGTAGATTGTCCGCCGCGTTTCATCTGGGATAACCGGCGACCCACGGGCGTACTCACGAAAGGTTTGACCCAGTTCAAACGCTCCTTTCAGCCAATCTCCGGGCTGTGGCTTGCCCAGCTTGGTGTGCAGCGGGAGAAGTCTGCTGAACTCGTCGGGCAGCGGATCCACATAAGATTCCTCGATGCGCTCCTTCATGCTGCGCAAAACCATCGAAGCCACAAGGCCCATTAGCAGCAGCACGATCGCTACTTTGCGCAGGGTGAACTGCCCAGCCACGAACAGACGAAACCTGTCCCATCTCACGGCACCACCCCTTGCGGCACCAGTTCGATCACCACCAGTTCCGGCCGGCAGCAGAAACGGAGCCGCGGGGCGTAGCCGCGCTCCATGCCCACGCCGCGCGATACCAGTAGTTTACCGCCCCCGGGCAGGTCGGTCAGCCCGGCCGCCCACGCCCGCGGAACCCGGGTATTCGTGACGGGTGCCCCCAGCCACGGCAGCCGCAGTTGGCCGCCATGGGTGTGACCGGCCACCAGCAGGTCGGCCTCGATGTGGCCCAGCGCGAAGTCGGGCGCATGCCCCAGCACGAGATGAAATCGGCCGGGCCGGCCGCCGTGAATGTCGAGCAACGTGTTCCGCGAGTCGTCCAGGCTCAGGCAGGTCAGCCGCAGTTGGTCCAGCTCAAAAGATTGCGTGGATGGCACGAGCGTCACGTCGAGGCCTGCGAACAAAATGGATCTGGCGCAGGAAAGTGTTCAACTTCTCGGCAAGCAGTTCATACTCGAGCCGCGGAGCCTGGAGATAATCACCGGCCAGCAGGAGCAAGTCGGGCTTCTCCTCAACTACCCGCCGGAGAACTCCTCGCTCGTACCGGCCCAGGCGATCGGTCTGGAGATCCGCCAAAACGACAATTTTCAACGGGCGGGTGATCTTCGGCGAGGCGATCTGCACATAGGAGACTTCCAGCCAAAACGGCTCGACCAGAAAAGCATCGACGGCTGCCGAAAGCACGCCGACGACGGCCACGGCACAGCCGGCTGCCCACAGCCGGCTGGTCCACCACAGCAACACGGTCGACGTCACCAGCAGCACCACGCCGTGCAGGAACAGGCCGTAACAAGCCAGTCGGGCGGCATCGAAAAGGTCCCAGCTTGCCTCCCGCAGCACGATGGCCAAGACCATCGCCGCCAGCGCAGCGCAGGCCATGGCCACGCCCCACCACTCCACGCTTCTTTTGCGCCAGAGAAGACCCACTGCGCCGAGGTCCACAGCGGCCATGAGGAGATTGTAGAGAAGCGTCACGGTGGCATTTCAACGAGGCACAAAAGCACAAAGCAGGAACTCTGATCCCTGACCTCTGATCCCTGACCTCTAAGATTGTGACCGGCATTGCCCCGTTAGACAAGCCGGCCCCCTCCCCTCCCCTCCCCTCCCCTCCCTTCCCCTGCCCTGCCCCGTCCTTGCATAATCGTGGTCGACTTCCGACAATAGCCGTCCGCCCAATGAGGCTGCCGGAATGGGAAACATCAACGACAAAAGCGACGATATTGCCAGAAAGGATTGCCCATGAACGGAATTCCCGTACTGTTTGCCGAGGGCGACTGCATCGCCCGGGCGTGGGAAAACGCACTGTTGAAGCTCTACGAGTTGGGCTGCGACATGCAGACGCAGTACGACAAGCCCGATGATCCGCCCAGCAAGGATTCTACCATGATCCTGGTGGTACACGATCCGCTGGCCGAGCCGATGATCCACCGCGATTTTCCCGGCGGCTTTGAAGAGCTTCAGGAGTACGTGATGGAGGTTTGCGAAGGGATCAAGGATCACTGCGTGCGCGACCCCAACGACCCGAACGATACCCGCTGGGAATACACCTACCACCAGCGATTGTTCCGCTACGAGGTTCCCACGCTGCCGGCAACCGACCAGATCGAGCATATCTGCCAACAGCTCGCCAAAACCCCTTACACCCGCCGCGCCCAGGCGATCACCTGGAAAGTGTGGGAAGACAACGCCTGCTACGACCCGGCGTGCCTGCAAAGCGTTTGGTGCCGCGTGATCCGGCAGCAGGACGAGCAGGTGTTGAGCATGAACGTCCGTTTCCGCTCGAACGACGCCTACAAGGCGGCCTTTATGAACATCTTCGCGCTGGTGCATTTGCAGCGGCAGATCGCCGCACGGATCACGCAGCTTTCCGGCATGCCCATCAAGCTGGGCCGATACTGCCACACGGCCGACAGTTTTCATATCTACGGCTCGAACCTGGCCGAGTTTCGGGCACGGTTTCTCGGCGCGGTCCAGAAGCGGACATTCGAGCAGCGCACGATGCGCTACGAGGACGTGCGACCGATGATGGAAGAGGCCCGCCCGGCGATCCTCGAAAAGGCCCGCAAGATGGGCCGCAACCCGGTGGCGTAAGTCTACGCTTGGATCGCACTGCTTGAGTCCCGAAGGGACGCCAGATAATAGCCAGGGGCGTGAGCCCCTGGGAGCGAGCCGTTTTCCTGTGTGGAGCCCCGAAGGGGCGGCAGTGCGCTGCTGTCGCCCCTTCGGGGCTCTCAAACCTATCGGCGATCTTGGTCCAGGGGCTCTCGCCCCTGGCTATTATCTGTCGCCGCTGCGCGGCTGAACCTGCAACAACATCATCATCCGATCACAAGCGAATTCGAGCTTAGGGCCATGGGCGGCTGGCCAGTGCGGATGAGCAGGCATGGCTAGCCGCGGCGTTGCCCCATGAACGCCACTCAGCCGCACTGGCCAACGCTTGCAAGTTCTTGAGTATCAAGGGATTGCGTACAGCCGCCGCCGCCCTGCGGAGAGCACTGTTTTGACGTAGATTTTCCATGGGCTGTCCCGGCAGCCTGGTCGAGCGGGAGGTGGCACCGTTGGCCGATCTGAAAACTCAACGATCCAAACGTCGTGATCCAATCGCCGTGAGCATTGTCAAGTCAGACAGCCCCGGCCCATCACAAGGCTTTGTGCTCGCCGTGTTGGCGGTGCTGCTTGCCAACGCCTGCTGCTTCGCCTATGCGATCCGCGGCTGCTTCGTCGACGACGCCTACATCGACTTCCAGTATCTGCGGAATCTCTTGGCCGGCCAGGGCTTCGTGTTCCGCGCGGGCCAACCGGTGGTCGAAGGGGTGACCAACATCGGCTGGCCGTTGCTGTTGGCGCCGTTGGCGGCGCTCAGCTCACCCACCGCGGCGGCCAAGGCGGTGGGCCTGCTGATGTTAATCGCAAGTTTCGCCTTAACTGTTCGCCTGGGTTGGGCCTCAGCGGCGCAGTGCAAGCTGGAGGAAAGATGTTCCAGCCTGGCCATCGTGCCGGTGCTGCTGCTGGCGGCCAGCTTCGAGTTCGTCTATTTTTCCTTGGCCGGCATGGAGACGGCGCTGTTGGCGGCGACGCTACTTTGCATGTCATGGCTGGCGCTGCGAAAACCCGACTCGCTGGCATTGCCCGTGTTGGGGGCGTTTTCGTTTCTACTTCATCCGGAAGCGGTTGCCGTCTATCCTTTCTACGCGCTGCTGGCAGGCCGACATCTCAACCGGCGCAGGCTTTGCCTGGGCGTCCTTGTGTGGGTAATGCTGTTGGCAGTTGTGACCGCCGTCCGCTATGCGATCTTTCACGATGTGGTGCCCAACACGTTCCATGCCAAGCCGACCAGCTTGCAGCAGATCGCGCACAACGGCTACGGTTTTCTTGTCGGCCGCAGCGCCAACATCCCGTATCCTTTGACATGCTGGCTGGCCTTGCCGCTCTTGGCCTTGGGGTATCTGCGGTTGCGCCGCAGCGTGCCGGCGACGGCCGCCATGTTGGCGGCAACGGCTGTGGCGGGTCTTGCCTTCGGCATCTATTCGCTGCCCGACTGGACCGAGACGGGCCGTTATTTCGCTCCGTACTTGCCCGCGGCACTGTTGCTTTTTTGGTCAGGCCTGGTGGAAGCCATCGGCCGGTTGCTCCCTTTGGCATCCCAGCGGCCGGCGCGGGAGCTACTGAAGCTGGCCGCCGTGGTGCTGTTGGTGGCGGCCGGGATGTTTGGCCTGCGGGCGAAAATGTCGCAAATGGAGATGTTTCCCGGCTACGTCCTGGCCAGCAAGAACCTGGTTGCCCCGGCGGTTTGGATGCGGGAGCATCTGCCTCCCGACGCCACCATTGCCACCCGGCGAATCGGCGCGCTGGCGTACTATGGCGATCGGACGATCTTCGACTACACCTTCGGCCTGACCGATCGGGAGGTCGCCCGGCTGGTGGCCGCCGCCGGCCGCCGCTTTGATCTTCCCAACGATCCGGCCCTGGCCGCGGTATGGCGCCGGCGTTCGCCCGACTTTCTGCTGGAAGACGACGTGATGATCGACATGATCGCCGCGCACGCGGGCGGCACGCGCCGGCAATTCGTGATCCACGGCCAACCCTACGGCGTGGTGCAGTGTTTTTCGATCGGCCCGGGAAAGGACTGGGTATTGGCCCGGCGGTTGGCACTGAGGGCCGACCGGGAAGGTCAGTAAGAGTTGGTGGTGCAGACATTCTTGTCTGCCCCGTACAGGCAGGCAAGAATGCCTGCTCCACCACGCTGTCTCCTATCTTTTTTCTTCTCCGCCCGGGTAGCTTTTCTGGCTGATAGCGCGTATCATTCCTCACTTCCGGCTTGGTGTTGCAGGACTAACCGAGGGCGCAGAGCCATGACTCAACTGTTTACGGGTGTTTGTCTGTTGCTGGCTGCCGGCGGCGGCACGCCGGTGCCGCACGGGATCTTCCCGTACCATTATCAAAAGCACACGCTGCCCAACGGGCTGCGGACTATCGTGATCCCCATGGAAGGTTCGGGGCTGGTGGCCTACTACTCGATTGTCCGGACCGGCAGCCGCGACGAGGTCGAGCCCGGCAAGTCGGGCTTTGCCCATTTCTTCGAGCACATGATGTTCCGCGGCACCCGCAAGTACCCGCAGGACGTGTACAACCGCATCGTCACCAGCATCGGCGCCCAGGCCAACGCCTACACCACCGACGACTACACGGCCTATCACCTGTGTTTCGCCAAGGACGATTTGGAGAAAGTAGTGGAGATCGAGAGCGACCGTTTTCAGAACCTCCAGTACGGCCAACAGGCGTTTCAGACCGAGGCCGGCGCCGTGTATGGAGAATACCGTAAGACCGTCACCCAGCCGTTTGCCCTGCTGGAGGAAAAACTCCACGACGCGGCCTACGATCTGCACACCTATAAGCACACCACGATGGGTTTTGAACGCGACATCAAGGCCATGCCCGAGGCTTATCAATACAGCCTCGATTTCTTCAAACGCTATTACCGGCCGGAGAACGTGGTGCTTGTGATCGTCGGCGATGTTGTCCCCCAAAGCGTATTCGATCTGCTGGCGAAGTACTACGGCCCGTGGCAGTCGGGCTACGTGGCGCCGCAAATCCCCGTCGAGCCGCCGCAGACCGCCGAACGGGCCGTCGAGGTAAGTTATCCCGGCAAGACGCTGCCGATCCTCGACATCGCTTACAAGGGCGACGCGTTCGAGGTGTCCGACCGCGACTATCTGGCCGCCATCCTGTTGGGCGAGCTGGCTTTCGGACCCACCAGCGACATCTACCGCAAGCTGGTCATTCAGCAGCAGCGGGTGCAGTTCATCGGCGCCCACGCGCCGCTGAATAGAGACCCGCCGCTGATGGAAATTACCAGCATGGTCAATCGCAGCAATGATATTGCGGCGGTCCGCGACGAAATCTACGAAACCCTCGACGAATTTCAGAAGCAGCCGGTCGACGAAACGCGGCTTGCGAATCTAAAGCGCAGGAACAAGTACGTCTTCGTGATGCAGCTCGATGCGCCCGACAAGGTCGCCGCGGCCCTCGCCCGGTTTGTCGCCCTGACCGGCGGGATCGAGGTGGTCGATCAGCTCTACCACGAGTTCGATGCGATTGGGCCGCAAGATATCATGCAAGCCGCCGGCAAATACTTTGTCCCCGCGCGGCGGACCGTGGCCGTGCTGAAAGGAACCACACCATGAGAATTGCCATGGCAGCCATACCCTGTTTCCTCGGATTATTCGGCCTGGCCGGCAGCGCCACGGCCGAAGAGATTCCCGACCAGCAAATCGTCCGCCTGCCGGTCAACAACGATCCGACGATTTCGCTGCGGGTTTGGTTCAAGGTGGGTTCGCAGGACGATCCGCCGGGCAAACCGGGCCTGGCCGCGCTCACGGCTGCGATGCTCACCGAGGCATCCACCCGGCAAAACAGCTACGAGCAGATTCTTCAGAAGCTCTTTCCGCTGGCGGCGACCTACTCGGCCTCGACCTCGGTGGAAATGACGGTGATCTTCGGCCGGGTCCACAAAGACAATCTTGCCGCCTATTACCCCCTCCTGCGCGACGCCCTTCTCGCGCCCGCCTTCAAACAGGAAGATCTCGACCGGCTGAAGAAGGAGACGCTCAACTACCTGCAAAACATCTTGCGATACGCCAGCGACGAAGAACTCGGCAAGGCCGTGCTCTTGAACGAGATTTTCGCCGGCACGCCCTATGGGCATCTGACCAGCGGCACGATCGAAAGCGTGCAGGCCATCACGCTGGACGATTTGCAGCAGTTCTATCGCGAGCACTACACCCGCGAGAACCTGGTCATCGGGATCGCTGGCGGATATGACGATTCGCTGCTAAGACGCCTGCGGAGCGACCTGGCCGGCCTGCCCGCGGGCAAGCCGGCGACCGGTTCCCGCGGATCTGAAGGGGACAGTCCCCGACCAACCTTCGGTCGGTGCCCGGCGGCGACAACGCCGGTTGTGGTAACGGGCTCCATGGCGCCGCGAAAATCGGGACCGTCCCCCGGGCTGAAGGTCACCATCGTCGAGAAGGAGGCCTCGGCCACGGCGATCAGCGTCGGTTTTCCCATCGATGTGCTTCGCGGAGCGAACGATTGGTACCCGCTGGCGGTGGCCAACTCCTGGTTCGGCCAACACCGCAACTCCAGCAGCCATCTGTACCAGGTGATCCGGGAACAGCGGGGGCTGAACTACGGCGATTACAGCTATATCGAGCATTTTCCGCACGCCGGCATGGCGCTGGTTCCGCCCACGAACGAGGGCCGCCGCCGACAGATCTTCGAGATTTGGATCCGCCCCGTCCCCAACGAAGCGCGGCACTTCGCCCTGCGCGCCGCCCTGCGCGAGCTGCACCACCTCGTGGATCAAGGAATGACCGACGCCCAATGCATGCTCACCCGTGACTTTCTGAGCAAGTTCGTGCTGCACTACGCGCCGACCACGATGATGCGCCTCGGCTACGCGCTGGACGATCGGTTCTACGACATCCCCGGCAGCCACCTGGAAATCTTCCGCAACCGGATGCACACAGTAACCCGGGAAGAGATCAATGCCGCGGTCAAGAAGCACCTGCAATATGAAAACATGCACATCGTCCTCGTCACCAAGGACGCCGAGTCGCTGAAGCGCGCGCTGGTCGAAGACCTGCCCAGCCCCATCACCTATCCCACTCCCAAACCCGAGGCCGTGCTCGAAAAGGATCAGCAGATCAGCCGTTTCCCGCTGAAGATCAAGGTCGAGGACGTAAAAATCATTTCGGTGACGGAACTCTTCGTGAAGTAGTCCAGTCCCGCAAGGGACGACAGCCAATAGCCAGGGGCGTAAGCCCTCGTTGTTCTACACAAGTCCAAAAAACACCACGCCCGTTTACGGGCGTTTCCGCCGCAGGCGGTATTAGGCCCGGCATTCATGCCGGGTTGGCAGAGAGAAAACATTGGACCGTGGTTCGACGCCCGTTCACGGGCGTTCTCGATAGAGCGGCTTCAGCCAAAGGAAGTTGCTAAAGCCCTTGTTGAAGGCCCGTAAACGGGCCTTTAGAGAAGGAAAGTAGTTTGGGTCGCATAACCAACCCGACGTAAACGTCGGGCCTATTACCGCCTTCGGCGGACAAGGACCGTAAACGGCCCTGATGTTCGCATTCAACCCATAAGAGATGTGTAGAACAACGAGGGCGTAAGCCCCTGGACCAAGGGCGCCGATCGATTGGAGAGCCCCGAAGGGGCGCCAGAAGGCATCTGTCGCCCCTTCGGGGCTCGCGGTTCTGGTGAGGGCTTTTCCCTGGCTGCCGCCGCTTCGCGGCTGATTTTCGCTCTGCCTATAGCTCAGGTTACTGACAAGAGAAGCAAGGTCAGGGCCTATCCCAAAACCTGGAGCGCGGGCATCTTGCCCGCATGGTGCGGCCGAGACGGCCGCGCTCCCAGTGGTTCTCGGATAGGTTCTTAATGCCACCTTGCGCGATCAGATTGACCAGCCGGGAAAAAAATCCTAAAATGTACGTAATGTTCTAAACGTACGTTTCGTGGAGTCCGCAGCATGGAAATCGGCGTAACCGAAGTCCGCGACAACCTGGCAGAGATCATCAATCGCGTGGCCTACGGCGGCGAACGGGTGGTGTTGCGTCGCCGGCGCAAGGGCGTGGTAGCCGTGGTCTCGATGGAAGACCTCCGCTTGCTGGAATCGCTGGAAGATCAGGCCGACGTCAAGGCGGCGCTTAAGGCCCGCAAGGAAAAGGGCGCGGTGCCGCTGGCGAAGATCAAGGCCCGGCTGGAGATGAAATAGGCCGTGCGCAAGTACCAGGTTTTCTTCAAGCCCTCGGCCGACCGGCAGTTGCAGAGGCTGCCCTTCGATGTGCAGCGGCGGATCGTCAGGCGGGTAGCCGCCTTGGCTTACGACCCCCGGCCCGCCGGCGTCGTCAAACTGGCCGGGGCGGAGAACCTTTGGCGAATCCGCATTGGCGACGATCGCGTGGTCTACGAAATCCACGCTGACCGATTGATCGTCTTGGTGTTGCGCGTGGCGCATCGCAAGGACGTTTACCGCGAGCCGTGAGCGCAAGGCTTTTTTGCCAGCCCAGGCGTTTACGCGCGTGGAGTTTTTCCCTAGTGGAGTTTTCCCTAGCCCAGGCGTTTACGCCTGCGGAACGGAAGGCCGTAATCACATTTATTTTTCCTTCAGGCCCCGTTCACGGGGCGATAGAGGAATCCTTCGCGGCGAGGCGAATCCGTCGAAAGTACCCAGGACGAGGGATGTCTGGCCCGTTGCAGATTTTGTTGTCTTCTGATAATCTCAACGGCACTGAAGATTCGTCGGCGACTGTTTTCGCGTGCGGCGACTGATCGCCGCTTTTGCCGAGCAACGACGCGCTGCCCCGAGCGTGCGGCGGCACACCCTGGCCGAAAGCGGCAATGAATTGCCGCACTCCAAAGATGACCGCGATCACGTGGGTCCAGTTGCACCTTGAAGCACAAGGGAGGCAAGCGATGAACGAGTGCCGTTGGATACTCGCCGCCACTGCCGCGGCCTTGATCGCGTTGCTAGCCGCCGCGGCGGTGCAGGCCATCACTATCGACATGGTGACCGTAGGAAATCCCGGCAACGCGCCCGACACGCGCTACAACAGCATGTCGATCGGGTCGGTCGCCAATACATACCAGATCGGCAAGTATGAAATCACCGCCAGGCAGTACGCGGCCTTCCTCGACGCCGTGGCCGCCACTGATACCTACGGGCTGTACAACCCGGCAATGGGCGATCCGACTGGCTCTTTGGGTTGCAACATCCAGCGCGGCGGCACTCCAGGCACCTACACCTATAGCGTTCCGAATGACCCGGTGAATGGATTCTGGGCGGACCGGCCGCTGAACTACGTTTCCTGGGCCAACGCGGCGCGGTTCGCCAACTGGCTCAGCAACGGCCAGCCGACCGGCGGGCAGGACATTTCGACCACGGAGGACGGCTCGTATTTTCTCAACGGCGCGACAAGTTCGTGCCGTCACGCGCAAGTCAAACGCCACATGGGTGATCCCCACCGAGCACGAGTGGTACAAAGCGGCGTACTACGATCCCAATAAGCCGGGCAGCGCAGGCTACTGGGATTACCCGACGAGGAGTGACACTCCGCTGATCAACACTTTGCTCAGCCCCGACCCGGGCAACCATGCAAACTTCTATAGCATCGACGGTAATGGCGTCGGCACGTACACGATCGGGAGCCCGTTCTATCGAACTCCCGTCGGCGCGTTTACGAACTCCGGGAGTCCTTACGGCACCTTCGACCAAGGTGGAAACGTCTGGGAG
>Ga0315289_10010830_pt1 | contig 12994 bp, 15 predicted proteins | sample YL17G11_40_MG_FD_203452 | JGI IMG/M metagenome (GOLD analysis project Ga0315289, IMG submission 203452) | Sediment microbial communities from Yellowstone Lake, YNP, Wyoming, USA - YL17G11_40 | ecosystem: Environmental > Aquatic > Freshwater > Lake > Sediment | place: USA: Wyoming | collected...
TAACACCAATATAAAGCGGTTATAAGAAAATAATAACATAAACCCGTACCTCCACAATATTGACACATTGATACTCTCTCTTTAAAAAATTAAGCTTTTTTCAGGACAACTATCATCCCAATAAGTAATTAACGGGTTTTGTTGGAGATAAAAATCCATTTACAATCGGTATATGAAGCTTATTCGTTTCTTCCAGTTTTAAAAGTGCTTGAGCTATCACTTCCAAATATTTACTGGGTATTGTGAAAATAAGCTCATAATCCTGAAATAATCCGTATCGCTTTGCACCAACACAAGGAATTGCCAAATTTGGTAATTGTGTCTGATGGGAAACAACAACACCATAGGAACATAAGGCAGAACTTGTGCCATTTCTAAAGGAAAGGTCTTTGCCAGTCGTCGAGCCATAGGCTTCGATTAAGGGAAGAGCCTGTGCGCTATCTATAATTAGAACTACAATATCTGGTTCAAAATTTTCTAACGGTCCGACCAGAATGCCTTCTATTTCACCTGCTTTAAATTTCGGTTTAACCACAAGAATGTTTTCTGCAATTTCTCTGTCATCAGTAAACTGTTTTATATGGTGCTCAACATCTTTTTCTGTTTGTGGTCTGAAGCCGAGTATGAGTTGAGCTGTAAAACAGCCCATCTGGTCTTTTGGACAGGATAGTTGCCACTTACCTTGAGAAGCCAGCTTAACCATTTGACATAAAGATAGCTTTTCCGTTGGAATTTTCCCTTTACTTAATTCTTCGGGTCTTTGGCAAAGTTTTATCCCTACAGGAAAGGACTTTAATCTTAGGATTCTTTGGAAGATTTCTGCTGTTTCTCTTATTTGGCTCATATGAGCTCTCCTTTTTTATTGTATAAGAACTGTTAAAGTCTAACTATTTTTTTTCAACTTGTAGCATCTTTATTCACAATGGTATTTTGCTCTATCAATTTTTTAATAGCATTGATTGCTTCTTCAGTTTTCATATTCCTGATATCCACTGCGAAGTGATGAGTGGGGTCAAATCCCGCTTCTTTAAAAGCCTCTTTAAACATTTTTTGCTGCATACGTGGGTCACAACCAGCTACAAATAATTTATTAATATCTTTATTTGCCATAAGAATCTTCAAATATTCATCTCCATCATCAGCACAGAGTTGAGGATGTATAGCCACAAAATCAATAAGATTTTCTCTTCGGATAGCATTCAATACCTCAAATATATTCATCTCCTGGAATGATGGACAGGTTCCCTGACAGACACAAAGTATGAGACCATTTTTACTCATTTTTCATATCCTCCTTTTCTGGACTTTGCTGAGAGTTACTTTCGCAATCGCAACTTACATCAATTCCACTTTGGACAGACTTAATGTCAGCTGGAAATGAGATAGCATCGTAATCGCAAGCTCCTTTTTGACATCCACGACAAAATTCAACACAATTCTCGGGATGGGAAACAATAGGAAGTCCTTTTTCTACAGTAAAAACATCGTGAGGGCAAAATTCCACACAGGAAAGACAACCCACACACTTTTCATAATCAATGATAGGATACCATTTGTTTTGCATAATATTAATCCTTCTAAATCTAACTTTTTAGAGCAGAAAGAACCTTTTTTAGTTCTTCTACTGTAGGTATTTTGCCAGAAATTATTACCTTACCATCGACAATCAAAGCAGGTGTCATCATAACACCAAGTTTCGCATACTCTTTAATATCATAGATGTGCGAAATGTCAGCGGCAAGATTTAATTCTGAACAGGCATTCATAACATTTTTTTCGGTTGCCTGACATCTTGGACAACCAGGTCCGGCAATTTGTATTTTCATAGTTCTATCCTCCTGTATAATTTAATTTTTTTTATTATAACCACGAAAGCACGAAGGCTCGAAAAAAGAATGAATTATTTTTAATTACTTATCATTTCGTGATTTCGTGTTTTCGTGGTTAAATATGTTTTTATTCTACCACCCTTTTTATTTGTAATTTCCCTTTAGCAAAATTCAGAATCAGACCCACCTTTAAGTTCGTAGCCTTGAGATAAGACCTTATTTGTGCAAGATGAACATCTTCAATTTCTTTAATTGTCTTTAATTCAACAATAATCTCATTTTCTACTAATAAGTCCAATATGTGTGTCCCAATCTCTTTATCGAAATAATAAATTTTAACTTCTTTTTGTGTTTCAAATTTTAAACCATCTTCTTGTAATTGAATTGCTAAGGCTTTATGATAGATAGATTCTAAAAATCCGGGACCAAGCGTTCTATGAACTTTAATAGCAGAATTCAGAATTCTACTTGATAATTCTTCAAAATCATATTTTTGTTCTTTTGGATTCTTGTTGTTTTCCATTATAACTCCTTTTATAAAAACAATCCTAATTATTTTAACCACGAAAACTCGAAAAAAAGAATAAACCTTTTATAGTAATTTACCCCTTCGTGATTTCGTGCCTTCGTGATTTAAAATATACGTTATTTTTTTATAAACATACCTAACTGTTTTAACCACTAAAGCACGAAGGCTCGAAAAAAAGAATAAACCTTTTATATTAATTTACTCTTTCGTGATTTCGTGTCTTCGTGGTCTAATATTTTTGTTTACACACTAAATATAAAATTTCCAAAGAACCAACCGACAAATGTGCCAAGAACTACTATACTGGGTACATATACCAGTGCCTTTTTAACACCAAAGACTCTTGCGATTGCAAGCCAATTTGGCAAGCTCAAACCCGGGCCTGTGAGGAGTAATGCCAAAGCAGGTCCTTTTCCCATCCCTAATTTCATTAATGTATCAACAAATGGTGCCTCAGTCATCGTGGCGAAATAACTTATCGCTCCAATCAACGTGGCAAGAAAAGAAGCGGTGATTCCATTTCCTCCAAGCCAATTTTTAATCCAATCTTCAGGGAGTATTTTTCCGATTATACCGACGATAAAAACACCTAAAAGTAAAAGTGGAAAAATAATTTTGACGAACCACCAGGTCTCTCTCAACCAATCCTGAATTTTTTCTCTGGGTATTACTTTCAAGGCGTAAATAGCAGTAATTATAGTGGCAACAAACCAGACAATAACTTTATAGATGTATGCACCTTTTCTTACCGCATAATTTGGTAAAAGAAGAGATAAGAGAATTAATATTAATAGGATTAAATCGTTGCGCTGGATGATAACCTTTTTACCAACATTTGTTTTTTGTGGGATTATTTCATCTCTTTTTTCTTTACCAAAGAAAAGAGTCATCACAAAACCAACAACAAAAGCCATAAATAAAGCGGCGATTACACGTGAAATGACCATTCCAACACCGAGAATACTACCAGTATAAATAAGAGCAAGAATGTTAGAAGCGGGTGCAACCCAGAGAATTATAAAGGCAACACCAACTCCTGCGCCACTATAATATAAACCGCTTGAGACGGGAATTACTGTGCAGGAACAGGCGGCTACAAAAAAGCTTGCAATACTTGCTAAGGAAAATGATTTGAATTTATTGGCTTTTTCTCCAAGGTATTCAAGAATTGCCTCACGATTGATAAATGTTACCATTGCACCGGCGAGAAGAAATGCTGGAACAAGACAGGTCAGGACGTGAGTAGCAATGTAATCCCTCAATGCGACGAGTCCCGCAATGAATAAATCTTTAATCATATAAAATCCTTTCCTCTTTGGAGTGCGAAAGCTTGCTTTCGCTTTCTCTATCTCCCCTTGCGGGAGAGGGATGGGGAGAGGGGTAGCAGAAGCTTGCTTCTGCTGTAAGGAACGCATATATGCGTTCCCTACAATTGATGTTATAGGGAACAGTCGCGTCTGTTCCCCACAAATAGGCAAAACCAACCCTCGATTAAAAACGTCGAGGGCAGGGGTCTTGCAATCTAAAGCGGTAGCAAGCTACCGCACTCCACATAAAATTGAACAATACTTCTTGAAAATTTATCATCTCGCACTTAATTGCGACATAAATGTCACGTTACAGTTTTTCAGATATCTCTAAGTGTTTTTGAATTTTACGTTGTGTCATTTGATTTGTTCCCATAAACCTTTATACTGATAACCGAATTTAAGGCTTCTTTTATTTCTTCAGGTGTTAAGTTTTCAGAAATTTCTTTTGCTGTGGGGTCGTTAGCCATACATTCAAGAGGGAAAGATGTCTCATCGATTATTCTGACTTCCCGAAATCCTGCATCTTTTATGGCTTCTATGTATTCGTCTTTTATCATTGCACCAGAAAGACAACCAATGTATGCTTTAACTGAGTTTTTTATTACTTTAGGGAGTTCTTTTAGCAAAACAATATCCGAGATTATCAGTCTACCATTAGGTTTCAGGACTCTAAAAGTTTCCTTAAAAACCCCTTTTTTATTAGGTGAAAGATTAATAACACAATTTGATATGACTAAATCAATAGAGTTATCAGCGATTGGCAGATTTTCAATTTCACCAAGCCTGAATTCTACATTTTTATAGTTCCCCTTCCCGGCATTTTCTCTTGCTTTTTCAATCATTTCCGGTGTCATATCTACGCCGATAACTTTGCCATCCTGTCCAACTTTTTGAGCCGCAAGAAAACAGTCTAAGCCTGCACCTGAGCCGAGATCAAGCACAGTCTCACCTTGTTTTAAAGATGCAAGGGCAAGAGGATTTCCACAACCAAGACCTAAATTTGCATTTTCGGGAACCATTTGAAGTTCCTCTTTCGTATATCCTATTTTCTTGCTAATATTCTGTGCTAAATCGGTTTTCTCACAACAAGAATTAACAGGAGCACAACAAGAACTATCCTGTTTTGCGATTTTAGAATATGCATTTTTTACTATTGTTTTTATTTCTTTTTTCTTCATTTTTACCTCCACCTAAAAATATTTTTTTCTGAATTTTAATGCCACATTTACAAGGCTAATAAGAATGGGGACCTCAACAAGCGGTCCAACGACCGCTGCAAATGCAACACCGGAATGTATGCCGAAAACCGCAACCGCAACTGCTATTGCCAATTCAAAATTATTACTTGCCGCAGTAAATGCAAGAGTTACAGTTTTTGGATAATCGGCTTTCATCTTATATCCCATATAAAAACTAACAAAAAACATTACCACAAAATAAATGAGAAGAGGAATAGCAATTCTAACTACATCGAGAGGAATTTGAACAATCAAATTTCCTTTTAAACTGAACATTACGATAATAGTAAACAATAAAGATATTAGGGTTATAGGACTTATGGCAGGAATAAATCTTTTATGATACCATTCCTTATCTTTAATTCTAATTAAAAGGAATCTTGTTATAATCCCGGCAATAAAAGGAATTCCTAAGTAAATAAAAACACTTTTTGCAATTTGACTTATTGTTACATCAACTATGCTTCCTTTTAATCCGAAAAGAGGAGGCAGTTTTGTAACAAAAATCCAGGCATAAACACTATAAAAAAGAACTTGAAAAACACTGTTAAAAGCAACCAATCCGGCGGCATATTCACTATCGCCTTCAGCTAATTCATTCCAAACAATAACCATTGCTATGCATCTGGCTAAACCTATCATAATTAATCCTACCATATATTCAGGATAATTATGTAGAAAAACAATAGCCAAAAAAAACATAAGAAATGGACCGATAATCCAGTTTTGAATTAAGGATAGACTAAGAATTTTCGTATTGTGGAAAACATCTCCAAGTTCTTCATAGCGAACCTTAGCAAGAGGCGGATACATCATAAGAATTAATCCTATTGCTATTGGAATATTTGTGGTTCCTACCTGAAATTTATTTATAAATGGTTGAATGCCTGAAAATAAATATCCAATCATTACGCCGCATAACATTGCTAAAAATATCCAGAGAGTTAAGAATCTATCCAATAAGGAAAGTTTTTTATTCTTGGTAGTCATTTTGATTTTATCGATTTTAGTTTTATTGAGTTTTATTTATATGAATTAAATTTTATCAATCCTTATAAGAATTTTACTCAAGGATATTGAAAAGTCTTGATTATTTGGCAAATTAGCCAATTGATAAAAAGAAAATAAAAATAATTATTGCTTAATGAATTTTAAGCTCTCCTGAGCTTGTGTGATTGCGACTGATTCTATACATCCAAGGAATTTCAGAATACAGTGACAGTGCAGTTTATAGTAAACTTGAGTTCCTCTCTTTTCGCTTGATACAATTCCTGCATTTTTCAGAACCGTAAGATGTTTTGAAACAGTCGAAATATCATCCCCAATCATCTCGGTTAATTCACACACGCATCGTTCTTTCTGAGTCAACTCATCAATGATAAAGAGCCGAGTCGGGTGCGCAATTGCTTTAATAATTTTAACACAAACATTATATTTGGATTTTACCCTTGAATCCATTTTTACTTTCCTTTTTCAACAAATAAAAATAATTGGCAACTTTACCAAATAATCAAATACTGTCAAGGGATTTTATTGTGTTTTGTAATTAGTATTACGTAACAATTAATAGAAGTTTAGTCGAAGAACAGGTATGGTAATTCCTCAAGATATTTCCTTGCATTGAGATCTACCACACAGCCGTAGAAATCTTATTCAACTTGACTATAATTCTTTGAATAAAAGTTTTATAAGGTAAAAAATAAGAAAGTAATTCATCATCTGCGGTTACGGAGTGACTCCTCAAGAATCTTGCTATACATAAAAAAGTGCTTGACATTGCAAAGTAATTGAATATGCTTAAGTCTTAGTAAAATATTGTAGAGGTAGCCTTATGCAGATCGACAAGGCTTTAGAGCAGATTTCAGAAATCCACGAGCATATGGCAAAGAGCCAGATGTATCGCGGCTATCGAGCCATTCCTATGGTTCTATCGGGTATCCTGGCTATTGTTGCGGCGGGGATTCAGCCATTTATCATCAGTGGTGCTGTTCCACGGATTTTCGTTATATACTGGACCCTCGTCGCTGTCACTGCGTTTTCCATCATCGGGGGAAGGGTGATTTACGGCTACCTCCGGGAAGAGGATCCCCATAACAGGCAAAGAACGGCATTAGTCGTTGGGCAGTTAGCGCCAAGTTTAGTGGTTGGCGCCATCCTGACCCTCGCTTTTCTTGTCTCGAAAGACAGGAGTCTGATTTCTTTTCTTCCGGGAATCTGGGCTTTGCTATATGGACTTGGATTGTCCGCGTCCAAACCGTTTCTGCCGAAGATAATCGGCTGGGCGGCTCTTTTCTATATCCTGTGCGGATGCATACTGGTGCAAAGAGCTGTCATTTTCGACCTCGGAAGCCTTTCGCCTTGGGAAATTGGAATCCCCTTTGGAGTTGGTCAGATCCTTTGCGGTTTGATCCTCTATTGGAATCTGGAAAGGAAACGCTATGAATCGTAAAGACAAGAATGAACAGGAATTCGGCCGATACGCCTACGAAGGCCTTGACCGCATTATGCACGAAAAGGCGAGACTGGGAATACTCACTTCCCTTTCAACCCACCGGGAAGGACTTTTGTTCAATCAATTGAAGGACTTTTGCTCCTTGAGTGATGGCAACCTGAGCCGTCACATTCAGGCTCTGGAAGAGGCTGGTTTGGTCGAGGTGTGGAAGGGATTTCATCGCAAGCGACCCCAGACTTTATGCCGCATCACGCCCGCAGGTCTTGAACGTTTTCAAGCGTACCTTCACGAACTGGAAAAAGTCATCAGAGATGCCGCTAATGTAGATAAAAAGGCATTTTCTCATGATAAGACTATTACAGAACGCCTTGCAACAACTTAATAAGGCTCTCTTTTTTTGCTTATTAGCTTGGTATTACAAAGTTCTTGTTTTGGACAAGCATATAGAAGAAAATAGAAGGAAACACTCAAATGACACTGAGAAAGAAAGTTATTTTCATTATGGGCGTCTTGGTTGTCGCAGGGGTGGCATTGACGGGATGTGTTGGTCTAATGATGCGGTTGCAGTCCGGTCCCCGCGACAACCTTGTCGGGTGGTTCAAGCTAACGGCGGACGGTCGCTTCATTGGACGCGATTGTATCATTCCGGTATTCAAGACTGGCGGAACCTACTACTCTGTCTGCAGAGGCTTCGAGGTTCCTCTCAAGGAATGCCCTGAGGGTCTCGAATGGGCGCTTACACCTTCCGACATGGCAGGCACCAAGATCGGCTTCGATGAAGAGTCGGGCGGCTATTACATCGCCATTAAGGACTCGAACGCAAGCCACTATTCGAGCGGCGAATATGTCCGTCCGGAGAAGCAGCCCTTGACAATAATCGTCAAACCGGCGGGGCCGCTCGACGCCACAGCCAGGCGCCCACGCACGAACGACGATTTCATCGGCTGCTATCAACCTGTCTGGATCCCCATAACGAGATTTGAGATACGAAAGGATAGGGAAAAGTACGTCTTCGCGGACCTGATGTTTGATAAGCCGGGAGGCTTATGGAAGCCTACCGGAGAACCGCACGAAATCAATGTCCTTCCCGATAGAATGGGCTTCCTGATCTATGGGGGTGAGCAAATCAACCTCACATACAATGAAACCTTGAAACGCTTTGAACTCACAAGAAAGGATCCCAACAGACAGTCCGACCTTGTCTATAGGTGTCCGCTCGCGCGGATTCCGACAACGCCCTCCCCTGAGGCTGAGGCGGCCACCGTGTCACTGCCGAGAATCGGCATTCCATCCTACTCTCTGTAAGCGCTGGACAAGGGAGTTATCAGGAAGCAAAGCACGGAAGCAGGTTTGTTTGAAAAGTATCTATATAGAAGTTGGGCCCTGAAAGAAAATTGGTACTGATCGTCCAAGGAGAAAGGATAAAAAATATGGACACAACACCGAAACTACTGGAAATTGCAAAGTCATTTCTGGAGAAGCATGCCGTTACATTCAAGATGACGGGGGTGCTTTTCCTTGTTCTCGTGTTGTTGATTCCTTTGGGGATGATACGTAACATCCTCCACGAACGGATGGATCGCCGCAATGAGGCTGTGGCAGGAATCACGACAGCATGGGGCAATGAGCAAGTTATAGTCGGTCCTGTCTTGGTTATTCCATACCGATACAAGGTCAAGATATGGAAGGAACAGATAGTGAACGGCAAGCAGGAGAGGATCGAAGTCGAAGAGACTGCATTTGCGAATGCCTTTTTTCTTCCGGATGAACTTGTCATCGAGGGCATCGTCACGCCGAGCACACTGCATCGGGGAATCTACGATGCCGTCGTGTACACAGGAAGTCTGAATATTTCTGGCAGATTCCCTTCACCGGATTTTGCCGAACTCGGCGTTGCAGAGAATGAAGTACAGTGGGGGAATGCCCTGGTAACTCTGGCTGTCAGCGATTTGCGAGGTACAGGGGAGATGCTCAGAATCCAGGTGGGCAAACAGACCTACGTGTTCACTCCTGGATGTAAACTAAATGAATACGCTTCCGGAATCAGTGCTCGGTTGCCGGACGTTCAGAGGGAAGGGGCGAATCTGGATTTTCGAATGACCCTCAATCTCAAGGGAAGCAGGGGTATTAGCTTCGCACCTGTCGGAAAGCAGAATCGAGTGAAACTGACATCACCTTGGTCCGCTCCAAGCTTCTGTGGCGCTTTTCTGCCTGCGAAGCGCAGAATCAGTGAACAGGGATTTGATGCCTTATGGGAGGTATCTTGGTATGGACGAGGCTACCCACAACAGAGTACGGATCACGCTGCGGACCGTGCCTTCACCGCGAACACAATCTCGCCATCACTGTTCGGAGTGAATTTCATCGTGCTCGTGGACACATACCGAATGGTGGAACGCGCCACAAAGTATGGGGTGCTTTTCATCGCATTGATTTTCACTGCGTTCTTTCTGTTCGAGGTCCTGTCAGCACTACGTATTCACACGATCCAATACACGCTTGTAGGAGCAGCGCTATGCCTTTTCTACCTGGCTATTCTGTCACTGTCCGAATTTCTCCATTTTGTATATGCATACTGGGTCGGCGCCGTGGCTTCTACACTTCTTATTATCCTCTACAGTCTCAAAGTGCTGGGGAGCGGAAGGCGAACTATGATTATTGCAGCAGCCTTGCTTATTATCTACACGTATCTGTATTTCGTACTCCAGTTGCAGGACTACTCACTGCTCTTCGGGACAGCAGGTCTCTTCATCGTATTGGGAATCGTGATGTATTCGACCCGCAACCTGGATTGGTCGAGGCGGAAGTGACGGCATAGAGAGTGTTCCAGGCGCTTGCTGTTTGGACGGACTGAGAACCACCCAATAAACCGGATACAGACTACGGCTTGCAGCCGCGCCTGATCCACAATGTTAAGCTCTAAGGAGGAAAAGATGAACAAAATAGGTCTATTGATTCTTGCCCTATCTCTGGCACTTCTTGGTTGTCAGTTTAGCGGGAAACCCCATGTAGTCAAGCACCTCGAGGAAACGGATAAAACGGTCGTTGTGGGACATATTATAGACATCGAAGGCAAATCCATAAAAGGCGCACGGTTGGCATTGACATAGATAATGCCAGTAAAAAACTTGACTTTAAAGATTTGACTCGAAGTCATATTCCTGCAGAAGTACACATCAAATCTGTCTAAAATAAGTTGTAACTGTCGGATTATAAATTTTTAAAAATTATTGTTCCAAATCCGGGATTCTGTATAGTTCCCAGTTTTCACCCCTCACCTTAATCCTCTCCCCACAGGGGAGAGGGAAGGGTGAGGGGGTATATGCATTAAATATGAACAGAACTTTTTAAAAATTTATTATCCGACTATATATTTAGTGTGCGACAAATCACACCGCTACATTTTCCACAAGATATTTTCTTGCATCGATAGCTGCCATACAGCCTGTGCCGGCGGCGGTAATGGCTTGTTTGTAGATGTGGTCTTGGACATTGCCTGCAGCAAAGACACCCGGGATGTTGGTTTTTGTGCCTCCTTTTGTAATTATATATCCCTTTTCATCCATTTCAATTTGCCCTTTGAAGAGTTCTGTGTTTGGTGTATGCCCTATTGACATAAAGACACCATCACAACTTAGTTCTGTTATTTCTTCTGTTTTTTTGTTTTTAAGCTTTATGCCTGTTACCTTGAGCGGTTCTTCTGTGCCGATAATATCTTCCACCAATGTATCCCAGATGAATTTTATTTTTGGATTAGAAAATGCCCTTTCTTGCATTATTGGAGAAGCTCTGAGTTTGTCTCTTCGATGAATTACTATGACTTCAGATGCGAATTTTGAGAGAAATATTGCTTCTTCCAATGCACTGTCTCCACCACCTGCCACTGCGACCTTTTTCCCTTTGAAGAAAAAGGCATCACAAGTTGCACAGGCGGATACGCCATATCCTCTAAACTTTTTTTCTGATTCTAAGCCCAACCATCTCGCAGAGGCTCCAGAAGCGATAATCACAGCATCTGCATTGTATGCTTGACTGTCGGCTGTTATTAAAAAAGGTCTTTGTTTGAAGTTAACGTGTTCGACATTTTCGAGGATAAATTTTGCACCGAATTTCATTGCCTGTTTTTTCATATTCTCCATTAGTTCTGGACCTAAAATGCCATCAGGAAATCCAGGAAAATTTTCAATTTCGGTCGTGAGTGTTAATTGACCCCCGGGTTGAATCCCTTCGATTACGATAGGCTCAAGATTATCTCTTGCGGCATATAATGCGGCGGTACAGCCTGCTGGTCCTGAGCCTATGATTAGTAAGTTGCATTTTTGACTCGGCATTTTTAAGTCTCCTAATAATTTTGACAGGATAAACAGGATGAACGGGATAAATAAGAAAATTTAAAATGTAAAACTGACAACTGACAATTTAAAACCATACGAAACCGCAAAGAACGCAAAGTAGTCGCAAAGAACCGCAGAGAGATATTATTTTAAAATTAATAATTATTTCCTTTGCGTCCATTGCGCCTTCTTGGCGAACTTTGCGGTTACATTTTTAATGTAGAGACGCAATGCATTGCGTCTCTACTTGTCAGTTGTTAATTGTCCGTTTTGAATTGATAAAATCCTGTATATCCTGTTTATCCTTGTTAATTATTGATGAAAATTCAGAACAAGTAGTTTTAATTCTGTCATTTCTTCTATAGCGTATCGGACTCCTTCTCTCCCAAAGCCTGATTCTTTAACGCCTCCATAGGGCATATTGTCAACTCTGAACGTCGGATAGTCGTTTATGATTACTCCACCGACTTCGATTTCATTGAATGCTTTCAAGACATAATCGAGATTTTTTGTGAAGACCCCACATTGCAAACCATATACGGAATTATTTACTCTCGCAATTGCATCGGAAAAATGTTCATAACTTTCAATGGTTACTACGGGACCGAAGATTTCTTTACAGCTTACTTTCATTGATGGAGACACATCAGTCAAGACGATTGGTTCAATCATTCTCCCATTTCTTTTGCCATCGATGAGGGCTTTCGCACCATTTTGTTTTGCTTCCTGAACCCACTCCATTATTCTATCTGCAGCGGAATCCTCAATGATGGGACCAACTACCGTTTCTTCTTTCATTGGATCTCCGGTGACGATTTCATTTTTCACTACTTTTTCAAATGCCTTGTAAAAATGGTCATAAATGTCTTTATGAACGTATATTCGTTGAACAGCGATACAGACTTGCCCTGCGTAGGCGAAGCTACCAATGGCAATTCTCCTTGCAGCAAATTCAATATCAGCATCTTTATCAACGATGACTGCAGCATTACCACCCAATTCCAGTGTTACTTTTTTCTTATACGCTTTTTCTTTAATGCCCCAGCCAGTTTCAGCGCTTCCTGTAAAGCTTACTTTTTTTACTCTGTCATCGGTTAGGAGTTTTTCGACAAGTGTAGTAGAGCAAGGGATGACATTTAATGCTCCTGGAGGCAATCCGGCTTCCATACAAATCTCTCCCAATTTCAGGGCTGTTATAGGTGTCTGCGAAGAAGGTCTCAAGATCATCGTGTTTCCAGATGCTATACAGGGACCGACTTTGTGTGCAACAAGATTTAGAGGAAAGTTGAATGGAGTTATTCC
>Ga0315289_10010831_pt1 | contig 12993 bp, 10 predicted proteins | sample YL17G11_40_MG_FD_203452 | JGI IMG/M metagenome (GOLD analysis project Ga0315289, IMG submission 203452) | Sediment microbial communities from Yellowstone Lake, YNP, Wyoming, USA - YL17G11_40 | ecosystem: Environmental > Aquatic > Freshwater > Lake > Sediment | place: USA: Wyoming | collected...
GGTGTCGTTGACGACGGGGAGAGGCATGGGTTTCAAAGTCGCGGGGTCGAACCCCGTGCTCGCGAGGAACTCCTGGCCAGTCTGTGCCGTGTTGACATTCTGAGGGCTCGACGAGGCGGCCGCAGGCCGGGAGAGCACCGTGTATCCTGTGCCGCCGCTGGCGAACGTGCACTGAGGGAGCCAGGGCGTCGTTGCAAGCGGTGGCGGGATAGTCACAGGCGGCACCGTCGGAGGCGGCGCCGTCGTGGCCGGAGGCTCAGGCGTCGTAATCGTGCCCGGCGGCAGTCCAGACAACGATCGCTGCTTGTACTTTTCCGCACGTGCGTACTGTTGTTTGTAGTTTGAAACGCAGAATTGGTGACGTTTAGAACAGATTTTTTTGTTAAGCAATGACGTTTTTGTAAAGCAATGACGTTTAGAAAACATTTTTGTTGTTGTTAAAGAAGCGCTCTCTCTGGACGTCGCAATCAGCGCTCGCCACCGTCAACGCCGGCGGCAACCTCGATCGCGACAATTGGGCAACTTGAACGGGACGGCCCCCCTGTCTGGAGAGAGGAAAGGAACGAACGAGGCAAAGAAGAAGAAGCAATACGTTTCTCTCACGGCCCCGCTCTACTTTCGCTCTCTCTGAAGTGGTCCAGACACAGGCAAGGGGGGCAAAGGAAGAGGTGAAAGCCCTTCCTGGGCCAACTTGGGTAACGATCACCATGAGCTCCAGTCTCTACTTGAAGCCTTGGTAGTCATCCCCCCTATCTCTCCGAGCCTGAACCACTTTACTCTCCTGCTCCCTCTTTATCCAAATCTCACCAGGCCGCCCTGCGCAAGGAGCGCGAGGGACATGACGGTCGCGAGGGCGACAGCGTGGAGGCGAGTCATGATATGAGTCAAGACAGAGTCTAACGAGACAGGAGATGGAAAAAAGAGAAAGAGTTGTGTGAGACGACCGAAAACAAACCGCTCTTTCATTCTCTTGGACAAGGATGTAACAGTTGGCATCTCTGTAACAGTTTTTGTGCTACTGGCAGCAGTGGCGCAAAAGAAAACAAACTCCACATCACCACTTGAGAGGTTGCCCCGCTCGAATGGTAACGAAGGACTTGGTGCGGCGAAGCCTGAACTGCTTTGTCAAGGTGTCGAATGACTCAAGACTCAAGATCTCGTATCCTTGCCCCAAGGGGTCCAATCTCCGCCCTTGTCGAGCCATCTGCTGTATGATCAAGTCGGACGAGGCGGGGGCCAAGGCGGAAAACCCGCCTGCGAGGCCGCGGATCCCGCCGAAAGGAGACATGCCGTCGGCTGTTGACGAATTTTCGGAGCATTCCAAAGGTATAAACTTGGGGAAAACAAAAAGGCAAATTCGACACCGGCTTTCATTCATTTTTCATTGCGTTCGCGGCCTCTTTACAATATGCGGAGCCAAGACGACGCTGCTGAGACAATGCGACACTGAGCTACGAAAACTTCACGTGTATGATAAGACTCGCAGAAAGCAATGCCTGAACGGCGGTAGATGGACCGTGGTCAGGACCGCATGCTCCTCCGTGTTCCGCTCCTCTCATAACAAGGAGCGCCCTTGTCTTTCGTTTGCCCCTTTTCTCCCTCCTACTAAAGAGAGAGAATCTCGTCACGTTTTTCTGTCTTTAAGACGGTTTTTCTGACAATGCTTGGCGCGGTCGCGTCGGCACTGGCGACCTCAACTTTCACGGAACTCGGCTCAAACGAGAGCCCGGCCTGGGCGGGCACGATATCGTACCCGCCCAGGCGTACGATATGTACATTTATCGATGCACGTACCTCAAAAAATGCCAGAGAACGCATAGCTACCGTTGGCCGAAGCCACCGTCGAGGGGTCGTAGGAACCGGGGAGGGCTGTCGGTCGAAGGGGCGTGCCGCGTGGGAAGAAGGTAGCTCCACCGCCGTTGACGACGTTTGTCTCGGTTTCCGAAAACGCTGCGCGTGGGCTCCGGACACCCCAGGATGTACTCAATGGTGCAAACAGGAATGCCGCCGAGAAGCCTTCGGTTGGGTAGGTTACGCAAACGAGAACCGCCGTTCTTTTATTGTACTGTTCAATAAGTCTCTTCTATCGGCGCCAACGCGGCGTTGAGTTGTTCACCGAAATCGAGTCCACGAACGAAAAATCTTTATTTTTTTCAACTCAGCAAATCAACTCTAAATACTAAGAAAAAGTTGAGCTTATCACTTCGGAGAAAAACTTGAAAATTTTCTCTCGGCAAGATCAAGGCCGCTATGGCGCTATGAGACATCAGGAACTAGATTGCGTGCCCTTAAAGCCCAGAAAAAGGTCGCTATCTGTAGGAAAAGACGTAAAATCACCAACTTTTCCAAAAACGCGCCGCCATCGACCGGCGACGATGCTCGCGACGGCAAATGCAGTGCTTACAAGGCTACCAGCCGCACACGTCGATGATCATTGCGGTGGTGTGAGCAGCGCTTCTTTTCACCGTTTCTTCGCGCAGACTGCATCTCAATCCCCCAGGAAGAACGGGGGCATAAGAAAGTGAATAAAAAAGCGCGAAAAAGTTGGAAAGAACAAGTAACGAGGGGGGGGGGGGGAAGGATGAAGAAAAAAGGCGAGACACGGAAAGTCCGCACAAGTTTTTTTCTTTTCCACATTCGCTCCAGCATAAGAAAGCACAAAAAACGAAAAAAGGAGATTAACCCCGCGCCAGTTGCCGCCCCCGACGGTCGCGTCGAGCAGACTTTTTCTTTCGATTTCGGACCCGAGGAAAACGGGATTCGGTCAACATCGTCGACGAGAACGCGAAGGAAAACAAAAAGGAAGACCAAAACAGCGACGACGGCCTATGCAGTAAAATTACGACAAAATCTCCGCTGCCTTTATCTGCGCGCAAGGGCAGCGGAGGCTTGGATGCCGAGCAGGACGCGCAGCCACGCCAGGCCTTGTTTTCTGGATGCAGTTGGTTTTCACCTTTCTCTCAAGGTGGCAAAGAATGGTAGCAGGGCACAAAGGAAGAGATGATCTTGATTGATAGAGCTTGGGGAGGGGAATGAAGACGGAGTTCGGAAGCGAGGATTTTTTTTTAATAGGGAAATTGAGGATGAAAAAAAAAAGGGGGACGTAGCGGAATCCCTTTGCCTAGTGCGCTTCCGTTCTTCCGGCAACAAGGGTCGCAGGAGGCGGTGTCGTGGTCGCGGGAGGCGGCGTCGTGGTCCCGAAAGGCGGCATCACGTTCTCGGGAGGCGGCGTCGTGGTCGCGATAGGCGCCGTCGTGGGCACAGGCTCGGGCGCCGTCATCGTGCCCGACGGCAGTCCCGACAGCGATCGCTGCTTGTACTTTTCCGCATGTGCGTACTATTTTTTATGTTTGAAACGCAGAATGACGTTTAGAAAACATTTTTGTTGTTGTTAAACAAGCGCTCTCTCTGGACGTCACAATGAGCGCCCGCCACCGTCAACGCCGGCGGCAACCGCGATCGTGACAATTGGGCAACTTGAACGGGACGGCCCCTCTGTCTGGAGAGAGGAAAGGAACGAACGAGGCAAAGAAGAAGAAGCAATACGTTTCTCTCACGGCCCCGCTCTACTTTCGCTCTCTCTGAAGCGGCCCAGCTACAGGCAAGGGGAGCAAAGGAAGAGGTGAAAGCTCTTCCTGGGCCAACTTGTGTAAAGATCACCATGAGCTCCAGTCTCTACTTGAAGCCTTGGTAGCCATCCCCCCTATCTCTCCGAGCCTGAACCACTTTTCTCTCCTGCTCCCTGTTCCCCAAATCTCACCAGGCCGCCCTGCGCAAGGAGCGCGAGGGACATGAAGGCCGCGAGGGCGACAGCGCGGAGGCGAGTCATGATATGAGTGAAGGCAGAGTCTAACGAGACAGGAGACGGAAAAAAGAGAAAGAGTCGTGTGAAGACAATTAAAAACAAACCGCTCTTTCATTCTCTTGGACAAGGATGTAACAGTTGGCATCTCTGTAACAGTTTTTGTGCTACTGGCAGCAGTGGCGCAAAAGAAAACAAACTCCACATCACCACTTGAAAGGTTGCCCCGCTCGAATGGTAACGAAGGACTCGGTGCGTGAAGACGTTGAGGCTCGGAGAGATAACAGAAGTTGACAACTGGCTCCATCGACGAGCGAAAAAAAAAAACTCTTTCCACACCTTTTTTCCCTCGCTTTCTTCGCCTTTTCCGTTTCTTCTTTTCCCAGTCTTTGTCACCGCTTTCTTTCGCTTTTAACTTTTATTTGTTACAGCAATGGATCAAAGAGTCGAATAAGCCTCAAGCTTGCGACCAAAGAAAACATTATCAATTTTTATTTGGCTCGATTTTGAAACAACCCTATCAAAAGGTTGAGCTCAACAAACTGCAAAAACATGACTTTATTTGCTTTTGAAATGGATATTCCTTTGTTATAATGGATTGAACGCGGCTACGGCGCCATTAGGCGTCGAAATACGATCGCATGCCCCATTTGAGCTCGAAAGAAAGACTATTTCGGAAGGAAAAGATGAAAAACGTTCGAAACCCGCCGTCGCTGGCTCTCGCTCGCCGCTCGTCGACGGCGACAACGCTCGCGACGGCAGCGCCGCCCGAATCAAGCGCACGAGGAGAAGAGCCGGCCTTCTCGCCGATCCTTCGCCGCGATGCTGCTGCAATTATTCACCGTGTCTCGTCATTTCTTACACGAACGAAGCATAATAAAATGCGAAACAAAAACTGAGGAGGAAAGGCCATCTGAGTTTGTAAGAAAATGTGCATTAGAATCTCGCCAGGAGTTCTCTTCAAAGCTATTGTTTCACACAGCCAACGTCTCTTCGATAGCCTTCATCACGTCACCATATAGCAGCTCCATCATCCTGAACTTGCAGTCTCCTTGGAAATGGGCCCCGGGAAGAGGCTCAAAGGATCCAACGCTGCCAGGACCCTCGCCTCCGTTCATGCGCGCCAACTGACTAGTTATGTTGATTCGAAAGTGCGCGTCGAACATAGCCTGGTTGAGACACAGCCAAGCTCGCGTGTGTGGCACTTGTGTGACAGAGCGCATGTTCTCGATGAGGGCAAAGTATCTGCGGATTTGCTCCGAGGGCGCGTGCCAATCCTGGACGTAGGGAGGGAGGATTGGGCGCGTGTTGGCAGAGGCGGCTTTTCTTGTATTTCTCAAGATCGGACCTGTTTCACTTGTTTCATCACGTTCCTCCTTCCGAACGGACCTCAATGGAAGCGTGGTAGCCTGGGGCGTTTCGATGATCACCGGCAATTCGCTGCCTTCTGAACCACGGAGGAGATCTCCGCGTCCTCCGTTCGTCCTTGAATGTGCAAGCTGGTCGTGTAAAAACAAGTCAAACAGGTACATGTCCGAGAATAATTTCGGCTTGACCCCGAGGGCGTCAAACGCCGGCTCGCGATCTCGGAGCCCCTGCAGTTTGGTTGGGTCGAGCTCGTCGTCGCCGTAGGTGACGATCGTCGACACAATCTTCCGGCGATCGCGCTGCTGGTAAAAGTCCACCATGTAGTCTACAAAGTCACCGATGGAATAGCAGGTCATGGAAGCCAGGAAAGAACTGCGGTCATGCACGGTCCACAGGGAATGGTTCGCAGGGATTCTCACTTTTGTTAAAAAGTCTCGATCAAACACGATCACATCAGCGTCCAGAAATGTGAGCTCGTTGATGCCTCGCTCGGTGCAGAAGCGGCGCAGCCCGATGAAGCGCGCGAAGCATAAAAGCTCATAGTCGACCTCTCTGGCGCTGCTGTGCAGGTACGAACGAGCCAGGGCGTGATACGAATCTTCTACGGAAAGGTCGATGTTGTGGCGGTGCACCCGAAGGCGATGGTAGATGGTGCGCCAGGGGACGGAAGGCTGTTGGTGGTAGTTGCGTGCCTGTTTCCGCTCTGATGCCGCTGCTGCTGCTCCAGCCGTTGCTCCCCCCACCTCCTTTGCTACTTCCAGATTCAGCTCCCCTGGCTCGTGTCCCTTTCCGTACGTGTGCATGACGACGTGGTGCACGGTGGCTCCGGCGAGCTTCGAGGCAAAGTACAGCGAGACGGCGTGGTACGGCTCGGGCTCGCCAAAGGACGCGACGACGACGTGGGTTGTTGTTAGTGGTGGTGGTGGTGGTGGCGGGGACCGAGGCGGCATAGCCGTCTCTCTCTCTGTCGCCCCCGCTGCATAAGAGCCTGCGCCTGTGCCCGTCATCGTGATCTGCCGCCGTCTTTGGCTTCTCGACGTCGCATCTTTTTGGAGCGTGAACCTGATGTCTCTCCTTTGATCAGGCGCTTCTCTTGCTGCTGCTGCTGCTGCTGCAACCGAGAATGCACTGCGACACAGGACCGCTGTTTGCAAGACCAACGAAAAGGTAGACAAGGTGCAAAACGCGCGACAGCGTATGACGACAGAGCGTGGTCTTTTTCTTCTTTGGCGCATCGTCGACTTGTTTCTGGAGCAAGAAAAAGATAATCGAGAGAGAGAGAAAGAAGAAAATGAAGAAAGAGCGCTTCTCCTCTCGCATTCTCCAGAGAGAGAAAAAGAAAAAGGATGAAGAGGAGTGCGTCCACGGAAAAAGGAAAGAACAAAGAAGGCGAAAGAAGCAAGAGAAGAGGATAGCAAAGCAACGGAGAGCAATAGAGCAATATTTTTGCACAATATCCCTGTTTCTAGTCAACTGTCATCGTCGTTGGTTTTGTACTCGATAGATGAATTTTCTAGGAGGCATCATCAAAAAATTACATTCCATCGCAATTTCCATTATTTATTTCACACCAGTCAGTGCCACACGGATCCTGCCAAAGTTTTGGACTGAAAAATGTCTCGCAAGCAAAACAAGAGTCTCCTCCTTCTCACTCTCCTGTCCACCATCATCGCATCCTGTTTCCTGAATAAGTCACACGCGTGGAAGACTCGCGAATCGTGGGAATCTCTCGCCAAACGTGCCGGGACCGACAAGGTCACTGGGCATAAGTATGAAATGATCTACGAAATGTGGCTCGCGCCTTGGAGACACCAACCCGTCAATTTTCTGGAAATCGGTCTCGGGTGCGACATGACCTATGGCCCCGGGAAAAGCCTGAGCCTGTGGGAGAGCTACTTTACACATCGCGACGCACGCGTCTCTTTCTTAGAGGTTGATGGAGCGTGCGTGAAAACCCATGACATCCACTTGCGAAACGGCACAATCTTCGTCGGCAGCCAGGACGACGCGGCTGTCTTGCGAAAAGTGGCAGCCGAGGGTCGCGCTTCTGGTAAATACGATGTCATCGTAGACGACGGAGGACACACAATGAGCCAACAGATAACTTCGCTCAAGGAACTCTGGCCTGTCGTGTCGAGCGGAGGAATTTACGTCATCGAGGATTTGATGACGTCGTATTGGCCGTGAGTTTTTATGGGACGGTGAGGTGGGTGGGTTGGGGGGAGGAGGGGTGGTTACGATTCTCTCTTGAAACTTTCATTCTCTCTCTTTCTATAAACGAAGCCAGACGCTCCCTGCGAATATCTCACAAAAATATTTTTTAACAACAATTACAACTAATATAATCTTCTCGCACATGTACCAAAAAACAAAACCAAAAAAGAGCTTCCGGAGGAGGCCCTCGAGGCGCTCCAGGAACGGCCATCGAGCACGTCAAAAAACTTCTTGATCACGTCAACTGCGAGTTCAACGGCCTCGATTGCGAGGAGATGCGCCTTGAATTCGTCCACTGCATCCCCGGAGCCTGCGTCCTCGGCAAGAAAAACCTGGCGGGCGAGGCAGCAGCACTTCGAGGGCACGCAGCTGTCCTTGCGGAGGGCAAGTGGTGAATGTTTGCTTCTTTCTCATTTCCTAGTGAAATGGCATGTGATTCTGCGACGCATTGAAACTGATTCGCAAGAGAGGAAAACGGACTTAAGTGTCTGGGGTCGGAGAGGCCAGCAATGTGATGTCAAAGTTTCGCACGTCTTTTGCCCTTGACTGAAGCTCGCAAGAGTCAAGGGAGGTTTTGACTGAAGTATGAAGCTCAAGAGGCCAAGAGTGAAGCGGCCTGGAATCCGCTTCAAAGAGCCAAAGCGGCAGTGACCTTCTGTGCACTTTCGAGGATGGGTTTTCCCGACTTTGCGCTCTTGACTGAAAGCTGTTTTCGTCTTCTGATGGATCATGTCCTTTTCCGACTTAATACTGCGTTGACAGTCTACATCAACTCGACATTCTCGGACCCTCCGGTAAGCGCCATACTGGAAAGATGCGTGGTTCTTCGTCCGTCTTTCTGGTCGAACGAGGGAAAAACTGCAAGCATTCTGTAGTACGTGTCTGCATTTATTTCGAGGCAAAATTCGTCCTTTTTAAAAATAATTTTATACTGTTATTTTTCTCTCGAAAATAACTGTCCTCTTCGAGTGACGCACGTTTGTTTCGAAGACATTCTTGTGCTATGAATCAACAAAAGATATCGCGTTCTTTCATTTCTGAAGAGCTCGCAAGAGTATCATGTTCTAACAAAGATGTACTATCGATTCATTCTCCTTGCAGCACTTCAATATGCCCTTTTCGTTCTGACGTCACAAGTCTGCGAAGCGACGACAAACGAAGAATCCCTACGAATACCAAAACAACTCAGTTCACTACCTAACGAAAAAATCACTGCTGCTGGAAATTTCTCAGCGACAACTCATTTCGCACGCCAATTCTCCGTGCACTGTGGAAGCAACGCCTGGAAAGACGCGTACTCGAGGGTACATCATCATGCTAGGGCACATTCGATCAGAAGAAGCGACCCGCTGTCAACGAGGCATCATCATCAACGCCTCGCTGTCTCCGTTGCCGTGGAGGCAGGGCTCGCAGACCGCATGATTGGCACACTTTCGCTTTTTTATTATGCCTTATTCTCCGGTCGCGCAATGCAGTTGGTGACCTACGGCCAACTCCCTGGCTTTGAAACCGCGCTGTCTCCCGTGGACGGGCATGTAGACTGGCGTTTGCAAGGCGGCATCGATGACGAACTCATCGACGTGCTCAAGTACACGTACAGAGGAGTTCGAGGGTACATCGGTGGCAGGTCGTATGATCCAACCGTCGTCGATACCACGAGATTTCGGCCGGTGTACATGGTCAATGATTTTGACGCAACGGATGCGCTCTTTGGATTGAAAAGGACAAAGACGAAAGAGGAAGAGGGTCATAATAATACGCTGTCCGTCCACGATAGCAGCGTGATCAAACATCACGAACCTTCTTCTTCTCGCTATGAAGACGACGTCTACGGCGAAACGCCCGTCGTCATTCTCTCTTCCAATCGTGGACGCGCCTTTCGCCTCTTTGAGAGCCCACGCTATCGACAGAGTCTCTTTGATTTCGGCCTGAGGCCAGAGACCTGCCTGGCGTGTGCGTTTCATTATCTGTTTCGTCCAAGTACAGCTGTGGAAAATCTCTATGGCGACACGTTTCGCCGCCTGGCAGACAACAAGCCGATATTGAAAATTGGCATTGCTGTTCGCGTCGGTGACGAGGTCTTCGGAGGCAGGGACAAAAGAGAACAAGATGACGAAGCCTACCTCTGGTCCATTGCAGAGCCATACTTTGACTGCGCCTCGCAGATCGAGGCAACGAGAGCTCAACCGGGGCAGCGTGTCTTGATCTATCTCATCTCAGAATCTCTAAATTTGAGGCAGCTGGCAAAAGAGCGACTGGGAGACAAGATCCTGACAGACTCCTTCACGAGGTATGATCATCCTGACGACGTGCACAACAATAAAAATGATAAATACAACGATAGAAAGGGGGGTCCCAGCTCAAGCGACGAGCTGGATCGCGCGATGCAGCACGCCGTGGGGCAAGTACTTGCCTTTTCGATGGCTGACTTTCATGTTTTCACGTCACAAAGTGGATTTGGAAGGCTCGGCGCGTGGCTGAATTTCGGCTGGCACCATCAATATGCGATTGATAACGGTGTGAGGAGAAAGTGCGGGCTGGACGACTACGATCTGTTGCGCGACGACTCTGTAAAATGGGCTGGAATGAAATGAGAAGCTTAAAAAAGAAGGGGGGGGGTCTCATTGTAACTGCTGGAATTCCAGGAGTACACCAAGGGAGGGAGGATGGTGGTGGTGGCGACGGTGGTATCGTCGTCGACCGCGGCTCCTAGAAATGTCTCTTCGGCTCGTGCCTCTTAGCCTCCCGGTTTCAACTTGAGCTTGCGCAGAAGCTTGGTGGTCCTGAGGTGTTTTTGCGATTCCCGTGATGCTCTGTCCGGCAACGTTCTCGAGGAGGAGTCATTTTTCTTCTCCTTTTCCTCCTTTCCCTCCAGCTATCCGAGAATGCGCGAACTGGTCGTTCAGAAACAGCTCGTGGGGTAAAAAGAGACTCTGTCCTCTGTCGGATACCCAAAACCAAAAACCAAAACTAATCCTAACCCTAATTCTAACTCGGTTAGTTCTCTTTTGCACCAGTGCTTCTTGATTGAACCACAAGATACGAGTCGCAGCCGGGCAGTGCTGCTGCATCCATTTATACTGGTGTTAGAAATGGTTTGAGCAAACATGTCGTCTCTCGTCTCTCTTGTCCACCTCCCAGTTCTTGATCCATATCCTCAACTAACGGTTTAATTAAACGCTGCCCGAATCCGCATCTTGAAAAATGTGTAACTTTTCTATGTCTACTGGACACGCTGCAAAGGCAAGTGTGGATCTCTCTTACTGGCTGTCAAAAGTAAAAACTAGCTATATAATCCTTGCAACGGCGGAACTGGAAAACGAGACAACTCTTCTGTCGATAGCAAGAAACACGGTGGATGCAACCCCGTACGACACCGCAACATACGGAACAAGAACACCCATCCATGCGATGACTGATGAGCTGAAAAGCGTTGGCGTTATCCACAAATAGAGCTTAGCCCCAAGCGAGCTGAGAACAAGCAGGTGCGTCAAGTACACTGGAAAAGAACACTGGAAAATAATTGCTTGAATTGAAGGAAGACCGTTGGCGGGCTCGTCCTTGTGCTTTGCGGGCCCGAGCTGGCCTGCGGTCGCACGCGGACAAGTTTTCTCCCGTTCGATTTTCTTTCTGATGGTAGAGCGATGGCATTTCTTATGAATTCCTTCTCAGAGAACTCAAAGTGATCTTCCCCCGCAAGTTGGAGTGATAGGCCCTGTCTGCTATCCATCTCTCGTGTACAGCACCCTCGATAAATCACACATGCAAATCACACCACGACGTTTCTCCTCCACAGCTCTTTCTCGTTGGCGTTGGAGATCTCCGGGCCATGATAGGTAGGGCCCATCGTATACCTGTCGTAGCCGAGCAAGTTGTCGACGCTATTGAGCTTGATCTGGCACTCGTCGCTCCAAGGCGTGTCCCTTTCGCAGACGAAGCAGAAAGCTTTTTTGTTCGGGAACTCGGCGCGGCACGATGAGTGCACGAAATACGTCTCGGGGGACTCGCGACGCAGCTTCTCGATGTCAAACCGCGTCGCGCCATGGTTTTGCACGTACGAAGAGTACCGAATCTTCGTATAAGCGCGCTTGGTGTACTCGAAGTTGTCGACGTCGAACAGGTAGGCATGTATTGCACCGTCGTACGGCAGGTCCGGGTGGGCTTCCCAGACGCGGCCCATGAACTCGTAAAACGCCGGGTCCTGCAGGTTGTAGATGCCGTTGCCGTTCATGGCGGCCCACATGCTGCTGACCTTGGTGATGTTGTAGGGAGCCAGGTTGCGGACCCAGTCCTCCCGGAAGCCTCGATAGGCGGTGCCCTTGATCCAGAAGCTATCTTCTGTTGCTGCTGATGCTGCTGCTGCTGCTCCTGTTTTCATGCCTTCGCCTCCGCGCGCCTCCACCCAAAGGCGCTCGAGCCAGTCGTGCTTGATCGGCGTAGCGTCGGGCTCCAAGAGCAACACATGCGAGAAGCGAGACCGAAGCCAGCTGTCGTTCATCATCCTGCGGAACTGGAGGTTGGGCCCCGTAAACACGTAGGCGGTGTGGATATCCTCCGAGGGAGAAAGGTTGGCGGCTCGGGTATGCACTCTGTCGAAGCACGACGTGAATCGCGGGTTCTTGTACTAGAGCTCGAGCGCGTGCCCGGTGGAGATGCCTTGGTGACGCGATTGTATTGACCGACTTGCTGCGAGCGGACGCGGAGGCGAGGGCTTGGTTTCTTCGCGAGAGAAGCAAGTGCGTCGTGAACAGGAGAGCAAAGACGACCATGAGCTTTGCGGCGAGCCGAGACCAAGGCCACCTCCTGAGAAAGGAGCGGGAGGATCGGAGGCCGAAACCGCCGCGTCGACCGTCGGCGCCATTGCGAAACCAGGGTAACGAAAGGACGGCGGGGTTTTGAGGCCCTTCTCCCCCAAGCACGGGCTGGCTCCGCGGCCGCATTCAAATGGATTGAAGTACTCGCCTAGCCGGAGGGCCGGTCGACATAAAGGAGGCCCGGAGCAAGCTCGGCGCGCTGCCTCAACTATGGACTACTTGATGAAAATGACTCGTTTGCCTCGCGCTCCCTCAACTCTAGATCACTTGATGAAAATGACTCGTTTGCCGCTTTGCTCCCGCAGCTCTAGATCACTTGGGGAAAATGACTCGTTTGCCGCTCGCTCCTTCGAAGAGTCGCTTTCTTCCCCGCCAGCGAAGGCAGCTGGCGTGTTTTCCTGTGCTTTATGCTAGCGGTCTCACAGAGCGCTTACTGGGTTCAAGAATACTCATTCGATGGCGGGGAGTTGAAAGGGGGGAAAAAGGATCGTGAGGGGACGAAAAACAATATCCTCACTCGAGGCACGCACTCATCCTCCCTTTTTTCTATGTTCTTATTGCCTCTCATGGCAAAAAAAACATGTTTATTGCAAAGCGTTTTGCTGAATCTTTTCGGTTTGCAGCCGCGGACGATCGTGCTTATTAATTGAAATCAAGACATGAGACGCAGCCAGGTCGATAGACAAAAGAGAAGGACGCCTGCGATTTGTTGCCTTGCTGTAAACTTCCTACCAAGAAAAAGATGCATCAAAGCTGCTGTAACCGGGATCCGCAAGCTGAACAAAACTTGGTAGG
>Ga0315289_10010832_pt1 | contig 12991 bp, 9 predicted proteins | sample YL17G11_40_MG_FD_203452 | JGI IMG/M metagenome (GOLD analysis project Ga0315289, IMG submission 203452) | Sediment microbial communities from Yellowstone Lake, YNP, Wyoming, USA - YL17G11_40 | ecosystem: Environmental > Aquatic > Freshwater > Lake > Sediment | place: USA: Wyoming | collected...
GCCGCCGCCCGCCGCGGCGTGTGGGACGTGAGACGAGTGAATGCCCGCTCTTTCGCGCCCATCGCGCCTGCGCGGTGGTGACCTCACGGGCGGGCGGGTGAGGAGGACCCGCCGTAGGCTGCTCAGCCACCCCCACCAGGGTATAGCTCGATGGTCGCCCCATCCGTGCGCACGTCAAAGAAGCAAACCCACGCACATTCTGTACAGGCCTCCATCCACTCAAACTACTCACCTTCTTTCTGGGCTCGCGCGACCGCAGCGTCGGTCTTGTCGCTGCTCCGGTTGTAAACGGATATGGGGAAGCCTTTCTCCGCCACGTTGAGTGCCAGGTTCTGGCCCATGACGGCCAGGCCGACCAGGCCGATGGTGGAGGCCATGGTGGTCTGCGTGCCGGGGCTGTGTGTGGAAGGAAAAAAGAAAGAGTAAGCAAGGGAGAGATGTGGTGCGGCGTTTTTTTTTTTTAGGGTGTCGCTCAGCGCGCCGGCCGATGCAGTCTTGGCCGGCAGGGTTTCGCCGCGCAGGGTCCGACCCACGCTCCCATACGCCACCTGATTCGTGCGATCAGAAGCGCAAGCCCTGAAGCCAGGCATCTCTGTGATCGCCCCTTCCAATCCCCGTACAACTCACGCAACAGCCGCCTGGTTGCCCGCGACTGCGGCCGGCGGCGGCATGCACCGGCCGGGCGCGGGCGTGGACGCGTTGTTGGCTCCGCCTGCTCGGCGAGGCGACGCCAGCCCCGCCAGACCAGGGGTTACCCCGCGAGGGGACCGCGGGCTGGCTGAGCCGGCCGGCCGGGACGTGGTGGCCGCTGCCCGGTGCATGGTGGGAGAGAGAAAGAGAGAGGAGAGGAAGAAGGGCAGAGAGAGAGAAAAACGCGGAGTGCAGGCCAGGAACCGACCAACCTCTGGATGGTGGGGCGTGCGCGCGGTCGTAGAAACAATGAAACACACACACACACACACACATTAACTAAATATCTGCCAAGCTTACATCGCCAAGTCCCTCCCCACCATCTATCATGCCTCCCCAGGCGCCTGGGCGGCCGCAGGCAGGTCGGCGACCCCCGCCCGCCGCGCCCGGAAAAAGCCGCGCATCAAGGCGGCCGCCTCCTCGGCCCGCACGCCCCGGGTGACCTAGGGGAAAGAAAGTCACAGAGAGATATCATGTGAGTGGTGTGTGTGTCGGCGGGATTAGAAGCGTGGCCGCCCCGCCCCAATGCTGCTCCATCTCTATCTCCTTTCACCTCGAGGCCCGGGTGCGACCCATGGGGTGAGACGCCTGCGCCCTCCTCCTCCCCGCCACCCACTGCCGCTGACTCCCTGCCCAGCTCTGTCACATCCCGCCCTTCTCCCTTGGCCGCCGCCAGCAGCCCCACCCAACCCCCGTCCGCCCCGACGCCCGGGCTGGGCGCGCCATACACCAGGCGGTCCACGCGCGCCAGCAGGGCCGCCCCCGCACACATCGCGCACGGCTCCAACGTCACGTACAGGGTCGTCCCGCCCAGACGCCAGCCGCCGGGTGGAGAGGCGGCGGCGGCGGAGCGGAGGACCAGGAGCTCGGCGTGCGCGGTAGCGTCGTGGGCGGCCTCCACCCGGTTGCGGTTAGCGGCCAGGATTACGGGTGAGAAAGAGGAGGATGACGGTAGCGCCGGCTCAGCACCGCGCATCGGCGGCGGTGGCCCCGTCCGCACCAGGACAGCTCCCACAGGCACTTCTCCAGCGGCTGCCGCGGCGCGGGCCTGGTCTAGGGCCAGGCCCATGAAGTGGTGGTCGGCCGCGGAGCAAGGGTCGAGGGTGGTGGCTAGGTCGGGTGACGCATGCGCGGCTGGTGTCGTCGTGGTCTGCGCGCGCAAGGTTCCACACTCACACAGGTGATGTATCGTCAATGCTCGGTCTCCTGCTCCTGTACAAGCCGTGGTGGACGCCACGGCGAGTAAAGCGGTGCGCGGCGACAGAAAAGGGATTGGTGAATTGGGAATGGTTGTCGAGCACAGACCACCCGTGCGTCTAGATGCAGCCAAGGCCAGGCGGCGGACCGTAGTGAGGGGAGATCGCATATCGGCACGAGGCCAGCAGTGAGCAAGCGCGCACGGTTGGGAAGAGGGTCGTGGGGTCACGGGCGCGTGCCCTTGAGAGCGTTGAATCGATGAAAAGTGTGCACTCTTTCGTTCTCCAAAAAAAAAAAAAAACTACAAAAACGTGTCGCACACGTCTCCGCGTTCACGTATACAATGCACGCCAGTCGCCTGTCCAGGCCTAGCCTGACCAGGCCGCATCTCCAACGCCCGGCCGCCCGCCGTGTCGCCGTCTTCAGGGCAAACCCGGACAGCAACGATGCGTCGTCCTCAACCTCATCGGACCCGCCCGACCTGGGAGTCGGCCTGAAAGCCGCATGGTACACCGCCGAAGCGGTCGGCAACGCAGTGGGCGCTGCCAAAGCCGTGACGGGCGTTGGGAAAGGAGGAGGAGGGGTAGACGCGAAAGGAGGAGGAGGGGTAGACGCCTCATGGTGCTCATCAACCTCCACCAAAAATACCCCGCTCGCCTGGGCGGACGCCGTCGCCTCAATTCGTGAAGACTACGACGCCGTCTACTTTGTGAGCGGCAAGGGCGACATGGCGGCGTACGACCCGGATTGCTACTTTGCCGACCCGTTTGCGGGGTTCAAGTCGACCGAGCGCTTCAGGAACAACGTCTCCAATCTCGGCTCCACTCTGTCTGACGTCAAGCTCAACGTTACGGCCTTCACTGAGGATGAAGCGGCGGGCACCATCCGCACGGCCTGGAAATTTTCGGGCGTCGTGAACGCCCTGCCCTGGCGGCCCCGCCTGGCCGCGGCGGGGTCGACAACCCACACGCTGGATAAAGCGAGCGGGCGCGTGGTGCAGCACATCGAGGCCTGGGCGTCCTCGCCGGGCCAGGTCATCGCCGCCCTCATCAAGCCCGCAGCCGAGGTTCCCGGCAACCGGTGGGAGCGTGGGGCGGCCGCCCTGGCGTCGGGCGACCTGCGTGGCGCTGTGGCGGCCGGGTTGAAGGTACTTTCCTTGGCGGCCTTTCATGGGGCGGGCTTCCAGGCGGCGATCCGGGCGGTGAGTGGTGGTGTGGGAGGGCCGGGAGAAGGCCTCCTCTGGGGCAGTGGCGTCGTCCTTCTAGCGCTGGATGTCATCACCCCGATCTTCGGGACGGGTGGCACGGGCCGGCCGGTGAAAAGGAAGTAGAAAGCGGTCGCAGGGAGGAGCAGAGGGTTAATGGGTTTGTGGCATGGCAAGTCGAACACGCCCTCTTTCCCTCATCCTTTCCCCGACCCCGCCACTCCAACCCTCTCACCCCGCTGCCCGCCCGCATAACCGCCAAACCGGAGGGCCTCCCTGGCCGCCGCCACGACGGCCGGCTCGCCAAAGGCGACCACCGTGCGCGCATCCGGCGTGTCGGCTGCCTGGTCCAGCGCCCGGCCGGCCCCGTCATCCGCGGCCCCGCCTGCGGCCTCCATGATCAAGCTTAGGGGGGCGACCTCGTAGAGGAGGCGCAGTTTGGGGGGCGCGCCGGCGGAGGCAGGGTTGAGGAAGGCGCCCGCACCTTTTGACAGGATGTGGTGGAGGTCGGGTACCAGGCCGCCCGTGTATCGCAGCGTCGCTCGGGCGCCCAGGTGGGCGTCGACGAGGGCGCGATAGGGCGCGTTGGCGTCTTGGCCGGCTGCTGATCCAAGCGCGGCACACCGCAGGTTGGCGGGCGCGAAGAATTTGGTCGTGCCGTGGGTGGCACCTGAGCCGTGTTGAGACAGCGCCGCCTCGTTCAACCGCACCCCCGCCCGGACGCGCGCCCAGGTCCGCCCGTCCGGCCCGAGCTCGTGCTCGTCCACTGTGTGCGGTGCACCCGCGCCGGACACGGGCCTGGCGATCACTAGGAGCGTGCGTGAGCCAAAGAGCGCATATGCGGCGGCCGCCTGGTCCCGGCCCGGCCGCCCGACCAGTCCTTTTCCGGGCCACACCCCGAAGATGGCGCCCACCGCCCAGCCCGCGGAGAGGATTGACGACCCATCTAGCGGGTCGAATGCGACGGAGTAGCCAGCACCGCCCGCGTCCGCCTCGGCCGTGCTCTCCTCGCTTGAGGTGATCTCGACCGCACCCGAAGCGCGCAGGGCGGCCGTGCACACCGCGTCCGCCGCCAGGTCAGCCCCAAGTTGGGCATCGCCGCAATCGTTGATGCTGCCTGTGACGTCCGTGGAGGCCGTGTGCAGGGTGATGGTGGCGATGGTGGTGGATGCGGCGGCGATGGCGTGGAGGACGCGGACCTGTTTTGGAGAGAGAGGAGGGGCGAGTTCAGTTGGGATGCGCTCTCTGGTGAGAGCGCGCGTGCAGGCGCTCATCCCGCCAGGCCGTCCATATAGAAACTTGCCAGACGGGGCTCCACGCCCTCGAGGCCGTCCAGCATCGTCGTGGGGAGGTAGGTCGCGAGAAGAGAGGCGAGATGGATGGAAAAATACAAAGATGAAAAAAATGGGAAGAAGAGAGGAGCGCGTGCGACGACCACGCCCCTCCGAACGCCAGCGCTTCGTTCTAGCCGGGCGCACACCTCTTTGCTGTGAGTGAGACGGCGACAAAGAAGACTCACACACACGAGCACACGCCCCTCTCTCCTCTGAAACATGGACGCTCCCCCCCGCCCTCCACCCGGCATGGGCGGCGCGGCCGGCCCGCCCGCCTTCAAGCTCGCTCGCCTGCTGCTCGCCGGCGGCGCGCTCACCTACGGCGCCCTCAACTCCCTGTTCAACGTGGAAGGTGCGCGAGTAGCATACATACTTCATGAGAGGATAGGGGGGGCGGCCGCTGCTTGGCGTCGTTGTAGAGCAAGGGGTGAAAGGCGCGGTGCTTTTGGGCGCGGTCGCGACACAAGGCAAAGAGATCGCTGGCGACGCATGGGCCGCCGGCTTTTCTCCAACCAACCTCTCTCATCTCCGTCCACCTCTTTTCCTCTCCCTCTCCCGAAGGCGGCCACCGCGCCATCGTCTTCAACCGCCTGACCGGCATCAAGGAGGAGGTGTACGCGGAGGGCACCCACTTCATGGTCCCTTGGCTGGAGCGGCCCATCATTTATGATGTCCGGGCGCGCCCGAATGTGATTACGTCCCAGTCCGGGTCGCGCGACCTGCAGATGATCAACATCGGGCTGCGCGTGCTCACCCGCCCCTCTCCTGCCCACCTTCCGGAAATCTACCGGACCCTGGGCACCGACTACGCGGAGCGGGTCCTGCCCTCCATCATCCAGGAGACCCTAAAATCGGTCATTGCCCAGTACAACGCCTCCCAGCTGCTGACCCAGCGCGAGGTCGTGTCCCGCGACATCCGCCGCATCCTCACCCAGCGGGCCGCCTACTTCAACATCGTCCTGGACGACGTCTCCATCACCCAGCTCACCTTCTCAAAAGAGTACACGGGCGCGGTGGAGGCCAAGCAGGTGGCCCAGCAGGACGCGGAGCGCGCCAAGTTTGTGGTGGAAAAGGCGGAGCAGGACAAGCAGAGCGCGGTCATCAAGGCCCAAGGCGAGGCCGCGTCCGCCCGCCTCATCGGCGAGGCCGTCCAATCCAACCCGGCCTTCCTGACCCTGCGCCGCATCGAGGCCGCCCGGGACATTGCGGGCGTGGTCGGCGCGGGCGCCAACCGGGTGTTCCTGTCCTCGGACTCGCTCATGCTCAACCTGGGGGATGGGCTAGGGGACGGCAAGAAGAAGTGAGGGATGGGGTGGGATGGTGGAGGGGAGGGGGGGGGGGATGCGAAGAGAAATACAGGGAGAGAGAGAGAGCGACGGAGGTTCTGCGAAATGAGTCTGCGTGCGGAGTATGTTGCATCTGTGTGCGTCTCCATCGGTGGACGGTTGGGAAGGGAGCCACAGGTCATTCCCGAACGGTGGCCTGCCACACCTTTTTTTTTCTCCCCCCTCTCGCGCACGCGGTCGCAGATGGGAGCTTCGGACACGCTTTTTCGCGCCACTTGCGCATCTCTCGGTGTGGCAACCCTCGCAACGGGTGCATGGCTTGCGGCCTCAATGTTCAAGGGGTACAGTGACGCGTCCGAGTGGGAGGTAAGAGAAAGGAGAAAGAGCCCGCGTTTTTTTTTGTTTTTTTTTTTTCCGCCAGGACGACTCGTCTCCAACCTCCTCTCTCCCATCTAACACACACAGCGCCAGCAGCGTGCCGCCTCCGGCGCAGACCCACCCAAGGCCGTATAGACCCCAATCTCTCTCTAGTTTTTGTAAAAGAGTGCGTTTGTATGTTTTCCCACAGAGACGCGCCCACTCTTCATCAACACCACCCCCCTCCACATCCATTCCCTCTCATCTCATGCATTCTTCCCTCTAAGCCGCCGCCGCCTCCGCCAGTGCGGCCGCGGCCGCGGAGATGTGGCCGATTCGAGCATCTGCTGGCAAGGCAGGCAGATCAAGCGCGCCCGATTGGGCAACATCATCGGCGCCGGTGAGCAGCCAGCCCGCGGTCGCCGCAGAGATGTCACCCAGTGCGGCCCGCCTAACGCGGGCGGCCCCCACCCCGCCCGGCCCTGACGCGTCGCTGAGTGGCTGGGCGGCGACGGCCGCCACCAGGGCGTCCGCCAGGGCACCCACGACACCAGCATCCCGCCCGCTGCCGGCCTCCTCGGCGGCGAGGAAGGCTTCAAAGAGGCCTGCCCCGGACCGCCAGACGCCCGAGCCGGCCGAGCCGTCCACAGCGGCAGCGTGGGGGGCCAGCGCCGCCAGCGCGGCTTTGAGGGCGGCCCGCCCGGCCGACCCTTTCTCCGCGAGCAGGGTGGGGCCGTAGACGGTGGCCAAAACGTCGGCGGCGGCAGGCCAGTCGCGAGCTGACGCCAGGGCCCAAAACTCGGCGCCCAGCCCAGGGGCAGGCTGCAAGGGCGGCGCCCCGACGGCGGCGCCCACCCCCTCGCTCGCCTGCCCATCCCCTCTCAGCCGGGCCGCCCGCGCCCACTCGGCCAGCGCGCCCGCCACCCAGGAGGGTGGCAGGCGAAGAGGGCCAGTAAGCACAGCCCGGGCCGCCGGGTCCGCCGCCCAGCGCGGAGCGTGGCGGGAGAGGAGGGAGCGGAGCGCAGACGCGCGCGTGGCCGGGCCGGGCAGGAAGAGGAGGGGAAGGGCCGCCCACTCGGGGGCGCCGACAGCCTCCAACGCCGCGGATGCGCCGGCGTGCAGGGCGCGCTCGACTGCCAAGCCAGACCCAGACACGCCGGCGTCGTCGTCCACGTCCGCCGGCGTCGGTGGGCACCCACTGCCCGCCCGGGCGGCCAGGGCAAGCGCCCACCCAGCAAACCCGTCGAGCGGGTCGGGGGTGAGGCCCGCCGGCGCGGCCAAGGCCGCCAGGGCCGCCCCGTCGCCGGCCCGGGCACCCCGGGCCGCCAGCTGGAGCAGGCGCAGGCAGGTATCGGGCGAGGGCGCGGGCGCCCGGGACGCGGTGGGCGGCGGGGCGGCCCGGGGCGGGGCGCCCGGCGCGGCGTAGGGCGGCAGCGGCGGCGGCGCCCGGCCCCCCTCCGCGTCCCCCTCGTACGCGCCCAGCGCGGCCGCCGGCGCCGCCCCCGGCGCCGTCCCGTACCACAGGTGCATGCCCAGGGCTACTTTCCAGGACAGGCCCGGCGGGTCAGCCGGAGGGGAGGGCGCGGCGGCGGCGGCCTGGGCTGCAGACGCGGCCAGCGAGAGCGGGCGGGCCACCCCCGCCACATCGCCGGCCAGCAGGCGGTAGGCGAGCTCCCGCCCCGGCGCGAAGGAGGCCGGGCCCGTCATGCGTTCCGCATCCCACAGGGCGAGGGACCGGGCCACGGCGTCCCGGGCGGCCGTAGAGGACGCGGCCGCTGGAATGAGGGCGGCCAGGCGGGCGTCGCCCGCGCCGACTGCCGCTGCCGCGCCCGCAGCCAGCTGCCCGCCCGCCAGCAGCCAGGCCGCCCTGTGAGAAGGGTCGACGCCGGCCGCGGGAGCTGCGGACAGCGCGCTCAGCGCGGTCGCCACTTCGGGCTCCGCCCGGTCACGCAGCCAGCGGCCTAGGGCAGCGCGGCGGGCGGAGGCGGCTGACACAGCGGCGGGCGACCTCCCGCCAGCCTGCCCGCCCAGCGTCGGCCCGCCTCTGCCTTCCTCCTCCCGGGCCTCCACCGTGAAGAGCACATCCACCAGCTCCCACGCCCACGCCAGGCTGCGCACGGCCAGGGCTTCCGCGGAGGAGACCGGGTCGGCCGGGTGGGTCCGGGCGTGGGCGCCTAGGGTGGCGAGGACGGAGCAGACGAGGGCGCGGAGCGTGCCACCTTGTTTTCCTTCTTGGGCCACTCCAACCTCGCCAGGCGGCGGGCCACGGGGCGCGACCAGCTCCCACCGAGGCACGGTGCAAAGAGAAATAGACCCGTCATCGCGCTCGCCCTCCCAGGGCAGGACGGTGCCCAAGGCGCCGTCCGGGCCGGAGGAGGCAGCCAACACGCCCGCCAAGCGCGTCCACAGGCTGGCCCACCTACCGCCTGCGGCAGCCACGGACGCCGGCACGGCGGCTCGGCCGGGCGGTAAGAGCGGCGCGCCGACAGGCAGGCGCCGCAGAGTGATGGTGGTGCGGGTGCCATCAAAAGAAGGGACGGCGAGCAGGCCGCCGGGGCCCCAGCCCGCGCGGAAGGTCCTGCCGAGCAGGGCGCCCGCGTCGACCAGGACACGAGACCCTGCACCGGCGCAGCCGCCCAGGGACACCGTCAAATCCCGGGCAATAGGGGAAGATGGAGGAGGGGGCAGGGCCGGTAGGGGCCTGCCAAATGTGGGCGGTGGCGGGGTCAGGGCCGGGGCGGAGGCGCCTTCCATCACATCGCGCCCAGGGCGCCGGGGCGGGTCGAGCGCGGGCGCCAGGCGGCGCCACACATTTTTTTTTGGACTGTTTTTGGATGGGGCCGCCGCCGCCGCCGCCGCCTCAACCTCATTCGCACCACCCATGAGGGCGAGAGGCTCAGAATCAGCACACCGGCGCTTGCGACCCGCCGTCGCCAGCGGCAGCAGGGCCAAGGGCGGCGCGTAGCGAGCAGTGGGAGCGGCGGGCGAAAAGAGGGCAGCCGCGTCTGCGGCAGCTGCAGCGGCCGCGGCCGCCTCCTCCTCGCCCTCCGTGGGTAACGGAGGGAAGGCGGCAGCGGCGGCGGCCGCGGCGGCGGCAGCCCCACCATAGAGGGTTGATGTGTCTGATATGTCCACGTCGATCAAGGCAGGCGCCGCGCTCGGCGGCGTCGCCCCTCCCGCAACCACCACCCCACGAAACACGCGGCCACCGCCCCCGCGGGTACGCAAGCCCACCACCTCCACGCCCTCCTCCTCCGCACCAGCCGCCCAGTCCGCCAGGCTCGCAGCAGGCTGGTGGCCGCCAGCCTTGATCTCGGCGTCGCCGGCCTCACGCCCTACCTCGGGGTGCTCGGCCGGGACGCCCCACCGAAAATCCACAGCGGCCTTCAGAGGTGAGGGCGCAGCAGCAGCGGTGGCCGCGGCCGCACCACCTGCTCCGTTTTCATCGTCCGACTCGCCGTCCGGGACGAGGCCGTACTTGGAAAAGTGGTCCACCTTGAATTTCCAGACCCCGCCGTCCACGTCGTAAGACAAGTGCGTGGCGCCCTGGTCGGCGGCCAGGGAGCGCAGGCGGCGGTTGAACTTTTGGATGGCGGCCGGGTCGGCGGTCGGGGCGCCGGTCGCTGAATCCGTTTTGTACACGCCCAGCAGCGTGACCTCCGCCGTCCGGTTCAGACCGGAGCCGACATCGGGTTTGGTGGCCTCGTCCGGGTACACTTCGACGGCCCCCCGGGCGATGGAGACGACGGAAGAGAGGTCTGCGCCGCTCACGTCCACTGGCACCAGCCAGCGGACAGCGCCGACGCCGCGCACACCGACAGTGAAGCCGCGGACGGCGGTCAGGGCGGACGGTCCGCGGGCTGAGACCGCAGCACGCAGGTCGGCCAGGGCGGGCGACATGAAGGCGCCATCCCCGGTGGGTGGGGTCGGGAGAGCAGCGAGGGCAGAGGCGTCAACAGCGCCAGCACCACCAGCGGGTGGGTGAGGAGGGCTGGTGTGGTTGCCATTGCTGGTCGACGGGGAGCCCACCCGTGCGGCCGGGGCAGACGGCGCCGGGCCTGTCGCGCTGGGCAGGGGTGCCCGCACGAAGAAGGCGCGCGGGTCATCCCGCGGGACGAGGAGACCGGGCGAGGGCGCGGCGCCGGCCGACCCACCGGGGCCGCCGCCGCCCGTGGTGGTCGAGGCCGGGGGTTGCTGCCCATAAGCCGGCGGGCCTGGCGAGGCGCCGGCGCCACCATTCGCGAACCCGCCGCCGCCCAGGTCACCCAGGGGCCGCAGGCGTAGGCCCAGGCGGGAGGTGCCGGGGCGTGGGGCCAGGAGGGCGGGCGCCCGGGGTAGGCCTCCTGAGGCGGTGGGCGGGCGGGCAGACAGTCCAAGGCGGGGGCCCGTGTCACCGCCGCCATAGTCAAGCGCGGGCGGCGGGGGCAGCGTCCCGTACGGGCCCGCCGCGGCGGCCGCTGCCACAGCGGCCGTGCCAGCGGCAGCAGCCGCCTGGGCAGCCAGGGCAGCGGGCTGGGCCGGCGCAGCGCCGTACCCGCCAAACAGGCCGCCAGCCGCGGAGAAGAGCGGGGCGGGCGTGGCGGGGGGAGGGGCGGATGCGCCAAACAAGGAGCTACCCGCCCCACCAAACCCCGCAAAGAGGGAGGGGGCGGGCTGGGCGGCCGACGGTTGCGGGGTGCTAAACCCGCCCAGGCCCCCGAACAGTGGCGCGGGTGCGGCCAGGGCGGAGGAGGCCGGCGGCGGGGCGCCAAACAGGCCGCCAGCGGGAGGGGCCGCCAGTGGCAGGCCGAGCCCGCCGAACAGGGAGGGTGGGGCCGGGGCGGCCAAGGCTCCCAGGGGTTGGGAGGACGCGCCAAAGCCGCCAAACAGGCCGCCCGCTGGCGGAGGGGCCGCCCCGCCGGGCGCGCCGAAGAGGCCCAGCCCCGGCGCGGCGGGCGGCGCGGCGGCCGGCGCGCCAAACAAACCGGCGCCCGGGGTCGGGGCGGCGGACAGGCCGCCAAACAGGCCAACCGCGGGGGCCGGCTGGCCGAACAGGCCCGTCCCGGACGTGACTGGGGCGGCTGCGCCAAACAGGCCGCCCGCGACTGGGGCGGGCGCGGGCGCCGAAAAGGCGGACGCCCCGCCAAAGGAGAAGGCCCCGGGCGCGGCCGAGCCGGGCGGCGGCGCCCCAAACGCGCCCGGCGCCGGCGCCGCGGACGCCGCCCCAAAGCCGCCCGTACCAAAGGCGGGGGCGGGCGCAGCACCAAAGCCGCCCAGGCCGGGCGTGGGCGCCGCCCCAAACGCGCCGGGCGTGGGCGCTGGCTGCCCAAACAGGGAGCCGGCCGGGGCCGCCGACGCGGCGGGCTGGCCAAACAGGCCACCCCCCGCCGGCTGGGCGGCCCCAAAGCCGCCCGCCCCGCCCGCGCCCCCAAAACCGAAGCCCGTGCTAGCGGGGGCGGCCGGCCCGCCAAAGGGAGACGGGGCGGCGGGCGCCCCGAACGCGCCCGGCGTGGGGGCGGCGGAGGCCGCGGGCGCGCCAAACCCCGAAAACCCGGCCGGGGCGGGCGGGGCGCCAAACGCGGTGCCGCCTGTGGGGGGTGCGCCATACAGAGACGGCTGGGCGGCCGCCCCGAAGGCGGGCGCGCCAAAGGGCGAGGACGCCGCGCCGGCGGCGGGCTGGCCAAAGGCGCCCGTGCCGGGCGCGGGCCCAAAGGGGGACAACCCGCCCGTCGGTGCGCCAAAACCGCCGGGGGCTGGCTGGGCGGCCCCGAACAGGCCGCCGGGCGTGGGGGCCACGGGTGCGGCCGGCCCGCCTTTGCAGCCGGCCTGGTAGTCTTCCCAGCGCAGCTCCTCCACGCTTTTGTTGGCGTAGATGGGCATGGCCGAGATAGAATCGAAAAAGACGACGGTCTGGGACGGAGGGGGTTGATGAGAACGAGGAAAGGCAAAAACGAGGGAAAACAAGTGAGCGCGGAGTTTTTTTTTTAGGAGGGGGCGCGGCGTTGCGCAAAGGGCTTCCCACGCCGATGTAGGCGCTGTCCGCGCCTGTGTGAGCAGGGGCGCGTCCGCTTCACGCCTACATGCGCAAGCACATCGGGCTGGCGCTCATCGAGCGGGCACGGCCCCACCCAACGTCGAGAGCGGTGAATTCGACGTCGACTCTCCATCAACTCTCCACCACCAAAACTTACCCGTGCCCCGCCCGCCGCCGTCGACTGGTCATAATCCTGCTGCTTCACAAAGGTGGCTGCCCGGGAGCCGCTGCCCGGTGGGGCGGGCTGCCCCGCAGCAACCCCGGCCTGCTGCTGGCCGGCGCCCACACCAAACCCGCCGCCGGCCGTCCCGAACGCGGGCGCGGCCGGGGTTGGCGGCGCGCCGTACGTCCCGAAAGGCTTGGGCGCCGTCGCCGTCGACCCGTAGGTAGGAGGCTGGGCGGCCGTCCCAAAGGTGCTGCCCCCGCCCAGGCCGCCGCCGCCCAGAGAGCCAAAGCCACCGGGCTGGGGTTGTGCTGGCGTGCCAAACTAAAAAGAGGGGGGAGCGATGGGGTGCAGGCTTGAGAAAAGAGAGGAGACGGAGCGCGCGGGGGAGGCAGAACACCTCGTCACCTCACCCACTTACCGATCCGCCAAAGGGCGATGCACCCGCGCCGGCTTGCTGGCCAAAGGCGGGCGCCGCGGCGGGCGCCGCACCAAACCCGCCCGGCGCCGGCAGCGCGCCAAACGGGGACGGCGCCTGCTGCTGCTGCTGGGGCGGTGCGCCAAAGCCGCCGCCGCCAAAGCCGTAGCTCATTGTGTGTGTGGTGTGTGTTCGCGTGTGCGTATGTCTGTGTGTGTGTGTGCGCGCGCGAGCTGCACACTACCCCCAGCGCGCGAATGATTTAATGAAGACTGTTTTCCCTCTTTCCTTTTCATCAGTCAGACCACCTCCCATCACTGTCACCTCCC
>Ga0315289_10010833_pt1 | contig 12990 bp, 16 predicted proteins | sample YL17G11_40_MG_FD_203452 | JGI IMG/M metagenome (GOLD analysis project Ga0315289, IMG submission 203452) | Sediment microbial communities from Yellowstone Lake, YNP, Wyoming, USA - YL17G11_40 | ecosystem: Environmental > Aquatic > Freshwater > Lake > Sediment | place: USA: Wyoming | collected...
ACGCGCGACACTCTCTCCGTGTCACTCTACTCGTGGGACACCATGACGGTATGTGTGAAGCGAGGCGTCGTGGTCTCGAAGCGGGATCGTGGCTCTTCCGGCTTTGGTTACGAGGTCAGCGCCAAGTACCGTCAAGGACAACCATGAAGAAGTGCATCCTCTGCGTCATGCTCACGGGTCAGCACAGTCACGTGCTGGAGCTTGTTCGCATCTCCCTCCTCAAGGACTCCAGCGGGACCCCCTACCTCGGAGCTGAGGTTGCGATGTGCTCCGCCCACCGAGGAGCGGTGGGTGTGATCGTGGAGGTGACGCATGGCGAGGTCCCCGAGACCCTCCTCTACGACAAGACGGTGAACTTCTTCGAGAGACCCAGCCCTCCCGGATCCGTCACTCGCTGCGCCTCGTGCGGACACGAGGAGGCCGACCACGACGTCGGAGAGCAGGGGGCCTGCGCGATGGACTGCGAGTGCCTCTCCTTCGAGTCTCCCGAGGAGCGGCTTGCGGAGCCGTGAGCCTCCTCTGCGCTCTCTGTTTCGCCCTGGGCTTCCTCTTCGCTCGTCTTAGATCCGAGCCTCGCGCGAGAGGTCTCAGCCGCCAGGTCCCTGTCCCCCTCGCCATGGCGAGGGCGGAGAGGTCCAAGGGAATCCTTGCGCGTAAGCAGCCCTAGAACTCCATCTTCTTCGTGACGGCGGGAGCGCACTGCTTGCAGATGCTCTTAGGATGCTTGCCGCAGTGGGAGCAGCTCTTGTCCGAGCACCCCTGAAGCAGGTCGAGAAGATCCTCTCCGTTGGTCAACGGGAAGTTTCCGTCGAGATCGAGGCTGTTGATGGTCCTCATGATGCTTCCCGAGACGATGAGCCCGCCCTCCATCTCGGCCGAGTCGTGGGCGATCGTCCTGACCATGTCCGGGTGCATCTCAAGCTCCATGACGATGTCGAAGAGCGAGGTTCCTTTCCTGATGAGACCGAAGACCCTCTTCGCATCAGCAGCCTGGTAGGGGACCTTGTTGAACCCCGACCCCTTCCCCTCGCCTGGGCGGCCCCTGAGCACGTTGGCGGCAGCCTCCTTGTTGTAGAACGGCTGGTTCTGCTTTCCTCGCTTCTCTGGCTTGAGGAGTCCGAGCCTCTCCTTTCGGCGGATGTACTCCTCGGTGACGCCGACGAAGGCAGCTAACTCTGCCCTGGTGACGAGATTGTCTTCGGTCATGGTTGCGGTCTCTCCGTAGGTCTCAAGGGTGAGGGGGTGTCTGCGGCCACCCTTCTCCACCGTTTCCGTAAAAGCTGAACGAATCTGCGGGGTCGCGTAAAGAGTGCGCAAGGAACGCACCCTCTTCGCTTTCGGAGAGTAGGGCGCACCAAACATCGACGCAAGCCGAGATACCTCATCCCGACGCAAAAGGATGGGGTACCTCTTTTTACTTCCCGCGAAGAAACCGCTTGCTGCTTACCCGCAAGCGAGGGGAAACTCTCCTGGTCAACGGACGCCGAGCGTCCTCGCCTTCCAAGGATTCTGGAGAACCTCTCACCATGTCGTTTCAGCTCTCCCGCCGTGACGTCGATTCGGCGTACGCCTACGCGAACCGGAACCTCGGCCGCATGCGCCGGGATCCCGACAAGAGCGAGGAAGGCGTCCTCAACAAGCTCCTGAACGCGGGAGAGATCGTCGCGGGCGCCGCCGCTGTCGGCGTCGCCTCCGGTCGCTTCGGCCCGCTCAACATCGCCAACACGGCCGTCCCGCTCGACGCGGTCGGCGGCGTGGCGCTCCACCTCATCGGCTTCTGGCTCGACAGCAGCCTGAGCCGTCACCTCCACAACCTCGGATCCGGCGTTCTCGCCGGGTACGCGACCAAGGCCGGCGTCGGTCTCGGGACCAGCCTCCGCACGAAGGCGGGCCTCTCGCCCGTCTCTGTCAGCGGCGGCGACGAGCTGGGCGCGACCTACGACATCGTGGGTCGTCACGAGCCTGCGGCCATGACCGGCGCAGCCTATGCGGCGCAACCCCTCACCGAAGCCGAGCTTGCCGCGCTCGCCCAGCAGGTGCGGTGATGAGCTGGGTAGCTACCGCAGGAGGCTTCATCCTCGGTCCCGTCGTCGGGGCCCTCGGCTCTCGCCTCATCACCGACAGGGTCAAGCCCAAGGATCTCTCGACCCTCCTCCTCATCGGAGCCGGCGTCCACACGGCCGCCGCCGCTCTCGCCTACTCGGTCAGCGAGTCCGCGCACGAGGAGAACGTCCACGCGTTCGCCTACGGCACGACCTGGGGGAGCGGCATCTCCGCAGGCCTCCTCGCAGCGGGCGGCATCTACGCTACGACGGACGCCGGCAAGCTGGCGCTCGGTCGCTTCAACCCTCGCCAGCCCGCCACCAGCGGGTATGGCTCTCCCTCCCAGATCAGCGGCGGGCGGCCCCACGGCCTCCTGGCGCTCCTCTCGGCAGCCAACGAGAAGGGCTACTAGAACTCACGCACGGAGAAACGGTCACTCAGGGCCGAGTAGGAGAGAGCATGGTGTCGCGCCGGGCTCCCTCTTCCAAGACCCCCAAAAGACTGCCCGCCACCCAAGGCGATCATGCCGACGGGGCGGACCACAACGTCACTTTTACCAAAGGAAAACATCATCATGTTCGACGACATCATCGGCGCGGCTGACTTCGCATTCGGCGCGGAAGACATCGTGGGCGGCTACTCGGAGCTGGACGCCCTCTTCTCGGGCTCGGGCCCCATGATCGTGACCGGCGCCAACGCCGGCCTCGTCCCGGACGGCTCGGTCAACAAGGGCCAGCTCGCCCAGCAGCTCATGGCGCGCAACAGCGCCATGGTCGTGCAGCGCGGCGTCACGAAGGCGCGCGAGTTCCCGCTCGGCTTCCCCACCACGGCCATCGCGGCGACCGCGACGGCGAACGTCCAGACGCAGCCGCAGGTTCCGTTCCGTGGTCGTCGCATGACGATCCCGAGCGACATCGCCGGCTCGATCCTCGTCAACGACCTCAAGATCGGCAACGCGTCGATGTTCCCGAACTCGAACCCGGTCCCGGGTCGCATGTTCTCGGAGCTGGCGGTCGGCATCGACCTCAACCTCGACACGGCGCAGATCTCGCAGGTCGTCTCGCTCAACGTGACCAACACGTCGGGCGGCGCGGTCACGTTCAACGCGGCCATCATCGGCACGGTCGTCTACTGAGACGACGCCTCGGGCAAACGGAGGAGACTGGACTACCCGTCTCTTCCGCAGCCTGGGGAAAGGGACATCGCCCGGACGTGGGGAAAGCCACGTACCGGGCGGTTTTCTGACGCCTCCTTACGCGCAAGCAACCCGAGGGCCTCGTCTTGTACCGCATCACGTTCGTACTCAACCTGTTCAAGGGTGAGCATGACAGGGAACTGAGTCACGCGTCCTTGAAGACGCTGCTCATGGCCTTGATGCATCTCGACGTCCTCTACTTGAAGGCCCATCCCGAGACCCCCGCGATCTTCTCGAAGAAGGAGAACGGCGAGCCCTTCGTTCGTTACGCCGAGGAGCCGCCCGGTCAGGAGGACTGGCAGGACATCCCGACCTCGATGAAGCTTGGGTGGGCCGACTGCGAGGACCTTGCCTGCTGGCGAGCCGCCGAGCTTCGCGTCCGTCACAACGTCCAGGCGGAGCCGACCTTCATCTGGAAGCTGCGCGCCAACGGCGGATACCTCTACCACATCCTCGTGAAGTACCCCGACGGTCGCATCGAAGATCCCTCACGCACGCTCGGTATGCGGTAGGCGCCAAAGACATCGCCTGCTAGCCTGCGGCTGAATCGCTGGCAAGAGACCCGAAGCCTCAAGGAAAACTGACCATGCCCGCTCCCCTCGTTCCCCTCGTGATCCTCGCCCTCGGAGCTGCCGGCCTCGGCTGGGCGGCCCTCGCCAAGCGTCCGGGCGCTTCCGGAGGAGCTGCGGCTCAGGACCTCGCCCTCAAGGTCGCGAACAAGGGACCCCGGGGCGAGTGGGTCTTCAAGCCGAGCGAAGCCGACAGCATCGTCCGTAGCCTCTCGGCGCAGTCCTACCAGTACGTCAACACCGAATCCCGGGATCTGGTCACGATCGCTCCCGACTCGCGAGGCATGCCGATCGCGGCGAGCCTGACGGCGATGGAGTGGTGTCGCCTTCAGAACCCCAGGCTCTCGATCCTGGCGCCTCTCACGATGGCGACGGCCTCGCCCGTCAAGCGCTTCCTGCGCGCGGTGCCCTCGGGCCAGGAGCAGGACTTCACGGGTCCCGAGACGGGTTACGCGGTCCTGCTCTACGCAGGCACCATCGACGCGGGCATCGCGCCTCCGGGTCGTCCCCCGGGCGGCGGAGCCATCGTTCCGATCCCGCCCCCGGGTGTGGGTCCTTCGCCTGCGCCTCCTGCGGGTCCCGCACCTTCGGTCGCTCCTCCCGCTGGCCTGCCTCCTCTTCCCGCGCCGTCTCAGCCGCTCGGTATCCCCTCGATCCCTGGCCTTCAGCCTGCGGGCTTCGATCCGCTCGCGGGTCAAGAGGCGATCAAGCGTCAGCTCTCGGACCTCTGCCTCAACGGCGTGAACGCGGACGCCCTCGATGCGGTCGCCAACACGGCCGAGCTGTTCGGCTTCATCGCGGAGGCGCAGTGCCTCCGGGCGAAGGCGGCCCAGCTCCGGGCGGCTCAGCGTCCGGCTCCCGCCCCGCCTCCGCCTCCTCCGGTCCCGCAGATCACCCCCGTGGGACCCTTCCAGCCCCCGCCGTCCGCGCCTCCCGCGCCGGCCGCCCCTCCGCCTCCTGCCCCGGTGGTCCCGCCGCCCTCGCTGACCCCGAACTTCGCGACCGTGACGACGCAAGATGCTCCTCCGTCCGGAGACCTCATCATCCGTCGCAGCCCGAGCATGTCGGGTCCGGTCCTCACGACCGGCGCCATGGGTGTTCGAGGCTTCGCGGCGACCACGCCGGGAGCGGCCAACCAGATCGGCGGCGCGCACAAGAACGGGACCGTGGCGGTCCTGTCCCGCATCACGAACGAGGGGATCAACTGGGCCGAGGTCCAGTGGAACGGCGACAGCCGCACGTCTCCCTCGAACTGGCCTGCGGCGCGCGGCTTCGTCAAGGCGCAGTTCCTCACGCCCTCGTCGCAGGCTCCGGTGGCTCCCGCCCCGGCCGCCATCCCGAGCCTCCCTGGAGGTCTCCCGGGCGGCTTCACGCCGGCTCTCGACCTCATCACGAGCGCGGTCCCCAGGATGCGCGTCACGACCAACGATCCGGCGCCGAGCGGCGACCTCTTCATCGTTTCGGCTCCCGGCCAGGCCGGTACGCCCGGCGTGGGCGCAGAGAAGAACGGTCTGGTCGACGTCCTGAACCCGATCCCGGTTCCGGGCTCGGACGGTAACCTCTGGCTCAACGTCCGCTGGAACGGTGGCTCTCGCCTGGGTCCGGTCACGGGCTTCGCCAAGGCCAAGTTCCTGGTCCCGGTGAGCCCCACGACGGTCTCGGGCACGGGCTCCCACGTCGTCAGCGGCGAGGGTCGTTCGGCCACCGTCGCGTCTTCCTCGGGCATGCGCCTTCGGGATCGTCCGGGACCGCACGGCAGCACGCTGTCTCTCGTCCCGGCGAACACGAGGGTCAAGCTCCTCAAGATCGCTCCAGGCAAGAAGGCCGACACCCGGAGCCCTGGACCTGGCGGCTGGGCCCTGGTCGAGTACGAGGGGCGACCCGGCTGGGTCCAGTCCGAGTGGCTCCTGCTGGGCTGAAAGCTCCTCCTTACGCGCAAGCGAGACCCTCCCCATGACCATCCGAAAAGCCCACTCTTACATCGATGTCAACAAAACACCTGACATGGTGACTGTCAGGGACACGAACGTATGGATGCGACGGGATGCTCAGGGGAAAGTCGTCGACAGCGGAGGTCACTGGGCTCCTACGGCGATCCTCAACAAAGGGTATCCCGTAGCAGTCGTATCGGTAGACCGCGAGCGCGTCGGATACAGTATGGTTACCGGATGGGGAAGCAACGCTCGGGGCGAGAATGCCCTGGGGCTGGTCCGAACTGTCGATCTCGCACATGCCCCCTGGTCTTGGAAGTCGAGTCTGTCTCGGTCTCCGCGGGTGAGCGGAGAGGAATCCATGACTCCCGCAGACGATCAACTCCTCTCCAAGCTCCAGACCCTTCTCGCGAAGCTCGCGAAGGGGGACCCTGAGGCACGCGACGCGGCCTCCAAACTCAAGGAGGCCTCCAAGCGCGGGGACAAGTCGGCAGCCCGCGCGTGGGGTACGCTCGCCGCTCTCTACTGGGGCAAGCTCGCCAAGCGCAAAGCCTGGGCCCGCGTCGAGGACTTCTACGCGAAGCTCACGGCCGACGACCCCAAGGCTCTCGACCGGCTGAAGAAGCTCCAGGCTGTCGCCAAGAGCAACTCGCCCAAGTCTGACGACGCGAAGAAGGCCTTCGCGATGCTCAAGGCTGTCCACAATCACCGCAAAGAGAGCGTCTGGTACCCAGGCGCACCCAAGACAGGATACTACCCCATGCCCCAGCGTCATCGTCCCGGCATCGTCACTGGCGGTCCCTTCGACAACCTTGGTCTCCCTGCGGGCCTGCCGGGCAACCTGGGGATCCCGGGTCTCGGCGGAGGAGGCGGCATCCCCGGTCTTCCGGGCAACCTCGGGCAGTTCATCCCTCCTGGAGGCATCCCTGGTCTTCCGCCCGGTCTCGGCGGTCCTCCGCCGCAGAACCCGCTCGGCAACCTCCTGGGACAGCTCCCGGGCAACCTCGGGCAGTTCATCCCGCCTGGCGGCATCCCCGGTCTTCCCCCGGGCCTCGGCGGTCCTCAGCCGGGCGGGCTTCAGCTCCCGGGCAACCTGGGCGGTCTCCTTCCCCCGGGACTCCTCGGCGGTCAGCCCGTGCCTCCGGGTCTCCTTCAGAGCCCCGAGGGCCAGGCGCTCCGGAACTTCCTCCCGATCACGCCCGACACGATGCAGGGACTCCTGGGCATGATCACGCAGGCCAGGCAGTCTCCAAGCGCGCAGTCTCTCGTGCAGTCTACGCGCTCCTCCGCCATCCCGTTCGGGGGTGGTCCGGGCGCCCCGACGACCACGGCGTTCACTACGGTCCCCAAGCCCACGGGCGGCTTCATGAGCAGGCAGCCCGCGCCTGGCGCCATGGCCCTCGGTCGCGTCAAGGCTCCGCCGAAGGTGCTCGGCCGCGTCGGTCCCCACCTGAGCGCTGAAGAGGCGCAGGCCATCCGCTCGGACGAGACGAAACTCGCCGCAGCGGTCGCCTCGGCCGTCGCGCGAAACTCTCCTGCTGCACCGGGCCTTCAGCGACAGCTCGCCGCTCTTCGGGCTGCGAACGCGGCCAAGGGGATCCCGGCACCGGGCACGTCGCCCAACGCCTTCGAGTTCTGAGTTACGAAGAAGATCACACCCTGAGGGCATGCCCTCACGAAAGGAAAGAGAATCATGTCCATCATCACTTCCGGAACGTTTCACGCGCTGGGCTCGGTCGCTGCGGGAGGCGCCGCCTTCCTCGCAGGCAGCACGGCCCCGGGCTTCAGCGCCGTCGCCAACGCGGGCGTCGGTCTGAACAACCTCACCCTCGACGCGGCAGCGGACGAGACCCAGAGCATCATCCTCGCGACGCCCCGCTCGGCGGTCGCGGCGGTGGCCTGCGCGACCCAGCACCTCTCGGACACGTCCAAGCGCGTGCTCACGTACGCGGCGGGCGCCCTCGCGGACACCGTCGGCTTCGACGTCGCCGTCTTCCGCCTCCCGGCCTCCTGAACAGGAAGAGAAGGAAAGAGAACCATGGCCATCATCACCTCAGGAACGTTCCACGCGCTGGGCTCGGTCGCAGCGGGAGGCGCCGCCTTCCTCGCGGGCAGCACGGCTCCGGGCTTCAGCAGCGTCGCCAACGGCGGCGTCGGTCTGAACGATCTGACCCTCGACCAGGCCGCAGACGCGACCCAGTGCATCATCATCGCGACGCCGCGCTCTGCGGTCGCGGCCATCGGCATCGCCACGCAGCAGACCTCGGACACGGTCAAGCGTGTCCTGACGTACGCGGCGGGCGTTCTCGCCAACACCGTCGGCTTCGACGTCGCCGTCTTCCGTCTCCCGGCCGCCTGATCGTCAGGTAGCTGAAAGACAGCCGACAACGGCTAGAAGGCCCCGGGCGATGGTCGCAAGACCCAAGCGTCCGGGGCCTTTTTCTTGGTCTTTACCCACTCGCTTACGCGCGAGCACCTCCCCTCTGGACTCCCGAGAACCAGCCCCATGAGCACCAAGCTTTTCCCCGTCAACGCCATCATCATCGATAAGGGTAACGTTGCTCTCGGAGAGTTCGTCGGGCTCAACCTGGGGCCAGGGATCATCACCTCCGACCAGGGGCTCTTCCTCGGTATCGACGTGGCTTCCGGAGGCGGGGGTGGAGCTGTCGTCTTTGACGACGCCGTCCCCGCCAACCTGTCGACGATCCGCTCCGCGCGTCTACAACAGAGCCAGGTCGACAACACCAAGCCCGGGATCACGAACCTCTCCTCCGACACGAGCGGGACGAGCCCCGGAGCGGTAGCTGACTTTGCCACGATCGGTGGAGGTGACAGAAACGACATCGACGTCAACAGCCTCTACGGGACGATCGGTGGCGGTTCGCGGAACTCGGTCAAGGGTCAGTGGGGAACCGTCGGAGGTGGCTTCCTCAACCAGGCAGGCTCGGAGTTCGACGCCTTCGGTACGGAAGCCGTCGTCTGCGGCGGGTCCAGCAACAAGGCGCGCGGATGGGATTCTGCAATCGTCGGAGGAACGGGCAACAGCATCGACCCTACCGCTATCCAAGGTCTCATCCTGTGCGGTCAGAACGGGACGGTCACGGGCCAGAACGACACCATCATCAACGGCTACTTCTGCACAGCCTCGGGAGGCTTCTCCACCGTCATCAACGGTCCAGGCTGCGTTGCAAGCGGTGCTTACTCGACCGTGGTGGGTCAGCAGGCGTTTGCCTCTCGACCCCACCAGCATTCGCAGGGTCGATACAGTGCAGTAGGAGGAACGGGCTCTGGGGCGCAGTCGTGCCGGATGCCTGTTACTTTTGATTCTGGTCAACTGGCGAACAGCGACTTCACTCTGGACGATGGGGTCGCCTACCTGGTCCGGGTGTCCTGCACGATGAAGCAGATCGGTGGAGCCAAGCGCGCGGGATTCGAGCGGACCCTGCTCGTCCATGGAGCAGGAGGAGTTGCGGTGATCGACCAGGACATCGCAGGACCCAACAACGCGGCTTTGAACATGGGGTCTGGCTACACGCTCGTGATGACGGCCGCGGGGAACGCCATCGTCGCGACGCTGAACGGAGGAGCGGACGCCTTCAACGCGGGGCTGCTCTACGAATGGGTGGAAGCGAACGACGCGCTTTGAAAGCAGATCATGAGTACCAAGCTCTTCCCCGTCTACTCGTTCATCGTGGACCAAGGCATCAGTGTAAGGCGCGCGCAACTCACTTCTACACCTGGCCGGGCAGAGAGCAGGAAGCGTTATGCTTTCAGCACATGCGTGAGGTCTTAGGGACCACGCCCGCCAGCGTGTTGTCAGTCAGGTCCATCCCGCTATCTCCTGATGAGCGTGTCGTTGCCGCAGCCGAGAGGAACGCTCTCACTGCCCAGCGCAACGCCGCCGCTGACGCCAAGGGTGAGCGCTCCACGGTCACCCTGCCGGAAAGGGAGATCGGCGGCAGCTTGGTCACTCCCGAATAGCTCCTACGTTAGCCTGGCCCCTAGCCCCGAACAGCTCATCCATGCTAGGGTCTGATCCCATGAGAGTCCTCAGGTTCCCCGCAGAGGGAGAGATCGAGATCCAGGCCGACGACCGCGTGAGGCACGAGATCGCCGTTCCCGACGCGACCATGCCCTACAAGCTCTTCATCCCCGAGGAGTACCGCTCGGGGATGGAGATCGAGAACATCAGCGTGATGAACGCGGGGCACGAGGTCCCCTTCATCTGTAAGCCCTTCAAGGGGGAGCTGTTCGACGGCAAGGCCACACGACAGAGCCCCTACGGAACCCTGCCGCTCGTTCCGGCCGATCCGGGAGGCGTCATCGCGCTGGAGATCTACAACACGTCCCTGGAGACCCGCAAGTTCGTGGCGGAGATGGCTCTCCTGGAGGAGGGTCTCGACTACCCCCAGAAGCAGAAGACGCCGTAGGCTTACGCGCAAGGCGTGGTAGGATAGAGACCCGAGGAGCAGGAGAGACTCATGCATCAGGTATTGTTGCGAGACGGTCGACTGGCTTGGGTCAACGACGAGGGGAAGATCGTCAGGATCTCCAGCGGCATGGGAGGGGCGGAGCCCGGTTTCGGCGAGACGCCCCAGTCGAATCTCCCTCCGCAGGGCGTCTACCACCCGGACGCTCGAACCCGGGACCTGATGTCTCGCCTCCCAGACGCGGACATCGTCGGGCTGCGTGGGCCTGGTGTCGTTCCGGGTGGCGAGCAGTCAGCCGGCGCTCGTCACAGGGAGATCGCTCAGGCCGCTCAGCCGCCTCCTGCTCTCACCTATCGTCCACTCGCAGGCTCGCAGGTCAACAACCGTGGAAACATCCAGCGGGCGACCGTCAAGGGGGACGGTGGACCTGCCCAGACCGTGGCCTCCATCGTCGAGACCCCCAAGGATTGCGGCGCCGACGCCGAGGTCATCACCGTACAGCTTGGACTAGGGATCTCTCCCAACGACGTCGTCAACCTCATCGGCGTAGACTTCAACGTCACCGCGATCGTCGAGTGGGGCGTAGGAAACTCCTTCTTCAGCGCCGAGGTGGACTGGAGCCTGGGTACCACGTTCTCCATCTGCGCAAGCTTCATACGCATCTCGGCTATGATCGGGGCAACTCCGGTTGGGGCAGGCCAACCCGACACCGAGATCATCCTCTCGGCCTCTCTCTCTTACGGAAACGCCATGTCCGTAAGCATATCCTCCGAAGCCCGCAAGAGCGTACCCATGGCTGACCTACCCTTGCGTACTCTAGCAGCGGGAGCCACCAGCGCTCTCTTCGCTATCCCCTCGTGGGCGCTGGGTCTCACGCTCACGGATGCCGGTATCCTGGGGCCCGCCCCCTTCTTCCCGGTGCTCAACTCCATCCCCAGCTACGAGATCTTGCTGTCGGACGGTGCGAACGTCGTCGCAAGATACACTCTGGACAGTCGATCGAACGTGTCTGGCCAGGTCGAGGGCCAGTTTCCTGTCCCGTCGAGAGCTAGGTTCATCCGGATCACCAACCTGCTTGGGCAGACCGTCGTGAACCCTACCGCCATCTTCAACCTGGGACTCTGAGACAACCATGGGTAAGCTGATCAAGACCTACTCGACGTACGAGATCTCTGTCGAGGTAGCGGCTGTGGCCGCAGGAGCTGTCGTCTGTCAGATCGCTCCTCCGGTAGCCTTTCCGACGCTGAACCGGGTGATCGCTCTGACCCAACTGACGGTGGTGTCAAAAACCGCCGTCGCCTCAAGCTTGGGGTTGGCCTTTGCCGCAACTAAGGGAACGGCTGTTCCAGCCAACGTCAACCCAGGTATCCTGGTCTCGAAAGGGAACTGGGGAGTGGAGGGGGGAACGGGTCCCGGAGAGCTGATCACAGGCTGGACCGTTCAGCCTGCTCCATCGGGTTCCTACCTTCGTTCGGAGGTCTTGCCCGCCGTGCTCGGCTCTCGCTTCCAGTGGACCTGGCCTGAGGACGATCCGTTCGGGGCCGGCGAGTCGGTCATCGGTTACATGTCACTCGACGGTCCCGGCGTGCTTCTCCAGAACACAGCGCTCATCACGGCGAGCCCGATCCTGTCCATCTCGGCTAGGTGGTTGGAGTTTTCCGTCGATCAGCTCTGACCCTCCCGCCTTGCGCGTAAGCCCCCTCACCACTAGGCTGGCGCCCATGACCATGCACCTCTACTGGGTCGTCTTGTGGATGATGACCCTGCTGTCCCCCTCGCAGGATCCCATCGCAAGGCACGGGCGTCTGGCCACCGCCATCACGGTGGTGACGTTGACCGAGGAGCCCCTCTTCAGGAACGACGAGGAGCGCGTGCGCACCGTGTCTCTGCTTGTCGCCATCGCCTTCCGGGAGAGCAGCCTCAAGCATGATGCGGTAGGCGACGGTGGACGCTCCAAGTGCGCGTTCCAGATCCACGGCGGCGACGAGAGCCTCCTCGACGACACCGAGGCATGCGTCCGTACCGGGCTCTCCATGCTCCGCCAGTCTATCAAGATCGATCGGGAGGAGCCTGTCTCCTTCTATGCCCGAGGCCCTCGCTACAAGAGCGAGGAGGCGAGGAGCCTGTCCCGGGACCGCGTCCGCCTGTCCCAGCGCCTGCTCAAGGAGATCCCTCTCGGCCTTCGCTGAGAGGATGCTAGGCTAGAGACTCGTCCCCGACGACTCCCTTCCACCCAAAGCGAGACCCCATGGGCAAGCAAGCCAAACACACCACGTGCAGCACCTGCGGTAAGGAACACTACGCGAGCTTCGCGGAGTGCCCCTTCTGCGCTCCCCAGACCCAGGCTGAACCCGACTACGACACCGACGAGGCCCGCGCCTCCTACGTCGCCATCGGCACGCAGGAGACCTGGGACGGTCGCAAGGAGACGAGCGAGTGATGAAGCACCCCAGGCTCGTCGTCGGAGGCTCGCTCCTCGCCCTCGGCCTGGGGTACCTTCTCCTGCGCTCTCCCTCAGCCGCTTCCCTCCCCGGAGGCGTCTCTCCCAAGCTTCCTGGCGGCCCTCTTCCTCCAGGCGTCACGGTCCTCACCAGCTACCTCTCGGACGCCTTCTTCCGTCGCCTGGCGGATCTGGGGAGCTACTTCCGCTCTCGCGGCGCGAGGGTCACGGACGAGGAGCTTCTGGCCGTGCTCTACGTCGAGTCGGGCGGCGTGGACCCGGCGAGCATCAACAAGATCTCGGGCTGCGTCGGGCTCAACCAGATCTGCTCGACGCTCAAGAGCGATCCCTTGAGCGGTCTCAAGTCGGTGGGCTTCAACGG
>Ga0315289_10010834_pt1 | contig 12990 bp, 13 predicted proteins | sample YL17G11_40_MG_FD_203452 | JGI IMG/M metagenome (GOLD analysis project Ga0315289, IMG submission 203452) | Sediment microbial communities from Yellowstone Lake, YNP, Wyoming, USA - YL17G11_40 | ecosystem: Environmental > Aquatic > Freshwater > Lake > Sediment | place: USA: Wyoming | collected...
TGGTGCTCGTTTTGCCACTCGTTCCCGTAATGCCAATGAGGGAGATCTTCCGTGCGCCAGGGTAGAGGAGAGGGAGGATCTCCCTAAGCGCATGTGTGGTGTCGGGGACCTCGATTGCGGTGGTTGCCATATCTTCCCGGAAAGCACCCTTATTGCAGATGATGACTGATGCTCCCTTGTTCAGGGCATTTTGGATAAAGAGATGTCCATCGGAGACGCTCCCCTTTAGGGCTATAAAGGCATCGCCCGGCTTGATAGCCCTGGAGTCGGGCTTTATACCGCCAATCTCAATATCGTTCCCACGCATGGTCGAGCCGGGCAGAAGTGCAGCAAGCAACGAGGCCTTCACCCTCGCCCCCCTTCCTTTGCCAGGATAATGATCGGCCGCATGTCCAAGATGTTTACGCATTTGTCCGCTATCTCTTTGAATATGGGGCAAGCGACGGTGCTTGCATAGTAGTAGGGATGGGGTTCATCAATGCAGACCATGATGGTCATACAGAGCCTGCCGGTTGCATCGATAATGCCGCCGATGAAGGTGGTGGTATAGGCATCCCGTGAATAGGATCTGGTGAATGGATCGAGCTTTTGCGCAGTCCCGGTCTTCCCGAATACGATGTAGTTATTCATGTATGCAGCCTCTGCTGTGCCGCCTTTCAACACCACCGCTTTCAGGATGTCAACGATTTCTTCGGAGGTCTTCTCGGAAATGACCTTCCTGACAATGGTTGGCCGGTATTGCGTGGTGATACCCTTGGGGTCGGTGAGTTTGTCGATGAGGTGGGGCTTCACCAAGATGCCGCCGTTCACCAGGGCATTGAAGGCGGTGATGATCTGGATGCCGGTAGCGGCAAAACCCTGGCCAAACGAGATAGTAGCCTTGTCGATGCTGCGCCACCGCTCTGGATTCCGTATGAGCCCCTTCGGCTCGCCGGGATAATCGATGCCGGTTGCAGAACCCAGGCCGAACGACCGCATACAGGAGTACATCTGATGGGCATCGGTAGCAGTGAAGAGCTTGACCATGCCGATATTGCTGCTGAACTTCACGACATCCCGCACAGAGAGCATGCCGTACTTCTCATGGTCGTTGATCACGGCGTGATGGAAGCGGTACACGCCGTTTTCGCAGAATATGGTCTGGGACTGGTCGAATATATTTTTATCGAGGCCCCATGCAATCCATATGGGTTTTATGATGGACCCCGGCTCAAATACATCCATGACCGCCCTGTTCTGGTGGCCGAGGAAGTGCCGGTATGGGTTGCTGTTCGGGTCAAAACTCGGGTACGAGGCCATGGCATAAATGTCGCCATTATGGGGATTCGTTATGATGACATATCCGGAGCGCGCATCATTCTTGATCACGGCATCCTTGAGCGATGCGTAGGCGATATACTGGAGCCGCTTGTCGATGGTAAGCCCGAGGCTGTTGCTGTCCTTGCTCTCGTTGTCAGCCAATTTGAGGCCCTGGGCATAGATGATTCTGCCGAGACCGTCCTTCTCCACCTCGATATGCCTCGGTACGCTCTTGAAAAGTTGGTCGTAGAAGAGCTCAAGCCCCTCGAGGCCGGTTCCGTCGATTCCGACGATCCCGAGGACATTGGCAAGGGCGTCGCTTTCAGGATAGAAGCGCTTCTTCTCATTGAAGAACCCAACGCCCTTGAGGTTCAGTGCCCTGACCGCTTCCACCTCATGCGGGGTTCCCTGACGCTTGATCCAGACAAAGTATTTCCCCTCCTTCAATTTCTTTCTCAGGGCATTTCTGTCCAGGTTTAGCACTTGGGACAACCTTGCCGCCGCAAGCGACTGGTCTTTAAGGAGCCTGGGGTTGGCAGCGATGGACTTTACATCGAGACTGATGGCGAGCGGTTGGCCCCTGCGGTCATGGATGATCCCCCTGCTTGGACTGAGGGCGATAGTATGCTCGAATCTCCGACAGGCATGAGCGATGATATCATCGGCGTGGAGCACCTGAAGGTAGAAGGCCTTTCCAGACAAGGCTACGAGGAGGAGGATAAAGAAGACGAGGACGAGCTTTACTCTCTTGTCCATAAGTACACCACCTGGCCGGGCTGCGGCGGGCGCATGCCCAACTGGTTGAGGGCTATCTGCTCAAGCCTTTGCGTGCTCTTCAAGGTAGATATCTCCAGGCTCAGGGCCTTGTTATCGCTGATGAGTTGTTCTTTGATGGCCTGCTCACGGGAGAGCTCATACCCCAATTCCGTCGCCAGATTCCGTGTCCATACGTGGAACATGGCCCAGAGAGCGAACATGCAAATGAAGAGGAGACCGGAGAGAAGCGTCTTCCTCCTCTGGAATCTCTTCATGCCCCCCTCCTGGCGGCCCGTAAGCGTGCACTGCGTGCCCGCGGGTTATCCCGAATCTCTGCGGGGCTCGGGGTCACGGGTTTCTTGAATATCCTTTCCAAGATCGGGCCTTGGCGGGAATCCGACATGCAAGGGACCGGGTGATGCGTTGGAACGCGAGTCCCCGCAAAAAACTGTTTAACGATCCTGTCCTCCAGGGAGTGGAAGGAGACGATGGCCATCACGCCCTCCGGCTCGAGGAGAGACGCGGCCTTGGGGAGGAAAGCCTCAAGGTTGTCGATCTCGGCGTTCACCTCCATCCGGATGGCCTGGAACGTCCGAGTAGCGGGGTGGATGCGTTTCGGCCAGAACCGTCGGGGTATCGCGGCACCGATGCACGCGGCCAGGGCAGTGGTGGTTTCAATTGGGCGGCTGTTCACTATGACGCGGGCGATACGGGGGGCAAACCGCTCTTCACCGTAGGTCTGCAAGATGTGCACAAGCATTTCTTCCGAGTAGATATTGACTACTTCATAAGCAGAAAGGGGCGCTTGGGGACAGAAGCGCATATCAAGGCGGCCTTCCTTTGAGAATGCAAAGCCACGATCGGGATCATCGAGGAGCAAGGAAGAAAGGCCGAGATCGAGGACGATTCCAGAGAGACTCCCCCAGCCAAGTGTAGCACAGATGGTGTCTACGGCAGTAAAGTTCGCATGGAAGAGGTGCACTCTGTCTCGGTACGGACAGAGCTCGGACTTGAGAATCGCAATGGCCCCAGGATCGAGATCAGTACCGGCGAGCTTGCCGCCGGGGGCGCTTGCCTCCAGAATAGCCTTCGCATGTCCACCTCCTCCCAGTGTGCCATCAAAATATCTGCCGCCATCTTTGGGCTTCAGCACCCCGATGACCTCCCTAAGGAGCACTGTCACATGCTGCATGGCCTAAAGCCCCAGCTTGGCGAGTTCTTCACGCAAATCCTCCGGGTTCGTTAGGGCTTCTTTCATGAATCGGTCATAGATCTCCTGATCCCATATCTCGAAACGGTCGGTGATGCCGACAAAGAGGCATTTCTTTTTCAGGCCAGCATATTCGCGGAGACTAACCGGGATAAGGACACGGCCTTGAGCATCAACAGCGCATTCTTCGGCTGAACCCACCACATGTCGCTTGAAGACGATGTCCGCCTTCCGGACCATGGAGAGATGGCGGGCCTTTTCCTCCACCTTTTCCCATTCATCCGGGGCAAAGGCGATGAGGCAGGCGTCGAGACCCTTGGTAATGATGAGGTGGACGGCTTCCTCCCCATCCAGGACCTCCCGGAACTTGGAGGGGATGCTGAGCCTACCTTTGTCATTGATGGAGTTGATATAGTGACCCTTAAACATTAACGCCCCTTTATGACACAAAATGACACAATTTGGCATATATCTCACACAAAACTTGTTGTCAATAATTATTTATTGTAGTATGCGCATATTTTATTATGAATAATCGGATAGTTGCTGTGGAAAAAAAAGATGGCAAAAAGTGCCACGATTGTCTCTCAACACCCCTTTCTGCTCCCTCAGGGGAAGTGACTCGGGGCACCCCTGCCCCTCGCCCTGCGGGCGTACCTTCGGTGCATCCAATTTTGCTGTCTAGTAAAATTGTGGGCTGGGGATTAGCCGTGCGTCTCGCTCGTCAAGGAGGTGACATGGTAAGCGATACGATTGGCTGATGGCTGTCATCCCTGGGGAACGAGGGAGGATAGGGGTCAGGGGCGTGATTTTGGGGTAGAACTTTTATGGTGGCTTCGCTACTATGATCGCTATGGAGGAGAAGGATCTGTTCGAGGTTCTCGATCGATTGCCGACTGGGGTCATGCTCGCCGATGAGGAGGGGTCGCTGAGCTACTTCAACAAGGCCGCGCTTGACTGCATGAGGGTCTGCAAGGAAGATATCGAAGGCCTGAATATCCAGGGTCTTATTCAAACTTCCCCGGGCAAGAAGGAGACCATCCTCCGCACCGGCGACAACCGGGAGGTGCCTGTCAGGATCAGCGTCTCGCGGCTCGCAAAAGGGGGGTGGATCATGACCATCACCGATATCACCGAGATCCACCAGCTCCAGAACGAGCTCCTCAAGATGGATCGGCTTGCATCGGTCGGAGAGCTCACCTCGGGGATAGCCCATGAGATAAGAAACCCTCTGGCCGGAATAAAGACCACTGCCCAGGCCCTTAACGAGGAACTGCCTGCCTATGACCATCGGCGGGCGTACGTCTCCAAGATCATCAAGGAGATTAACCGGCTCAACAAGCTCCTCCTCAGCTTCTTTGACTTTGCCAAGCCGAAGGCCTTGAACATCAGGTTGGTTAATCTCCAGAAGGTCGTCACGGACGCCATCTTCATGGTGCAGGATACGGCAAAGGATAACCATGTCCAAATCCTCGAATTCTTCCCCCCGCATAAGGTGGAGATCATGGCCGACCCGGACATGATCCAGCAGGTTCTCATGAACATATTCATCAACGCCATCCAGGCCATGGAGGAGGGCGGCAAGATGGAGGTCCATCTCGTGGATAAGGGCAGGGAGGTAGAGATCGCCGTCAACGACACGGGCAGGGGGATACCGGAGAACATCAGAAACCGCATCTTCGACCCGTTTTTCACCACGAAACCAAAGGGCATTGGGCTCGGGCTTTCCATATCCTATAGGATCGTCAAGATGCACTCCGGGAATATCCTCTTGGCTTCCTCATCAAAGGGCGCAACCTTCACCGTCGTCCTGCCCAAGGAGATGAAAAGATGATATGGAACGAACGCAAATCCATCGTGGTGAGGATAAAAAAATAATCGCAAGAGATCAGGAGGTATACATGCCATTTTTTGCATCAACAGCCTATGCGGCCACCGGAAAGTTCACGGGAGATATCGGGGCTATGGTCATCGATGCCGACCCCATTGTGAAGCTTGTATTGCTCATCCTTATGGTGTTCTCCGTCATATCGTGGGCGATCATCATCCAGAAATGGGTGACGCTGGCTAGAGCGCGGAAGCAGGCGCATCTTATCCTCGACACCCTCGCTAAGGGGGGGAGCATGGTGAAGATCCTCGACCAGGTGAAGGCCACCGGGGATTCACCTGTGGCGCGACTCTTCCATGTTGCCCAGGATGAGTTGACGAAGATCACCGGCAAGGTGTCCCCGGTTCCCGTGAACATGCTTGATAATATCGAGGGTCGGATATCATCCTTGAGTGCACAGGAGTCCATGGATCTCGGCAAAGGGCTCGGGTTTCTCGCGAGCATCAGCAACGCAAGCCCCTTCATCGGGCTGTTCGGCACGGTGTGGGGGATCATGGACTCGTTCCGGGAGATCGGTCTCATGGGTTCGGCCAACCTGGCGACCGTCGCCCCCGGCATTTCCGAGGCCTTGGTCGCAACCGCGGCCGGCCTCTTTGTGGCCATACCCGCGGTGCTCTTCTTCAACTACTTCACCGGGGTCATGGATCACATCAGCGCCCAGATGGACCAGTTTCGGATCGAGTTCATGAACTGGGTGAGAAGGGGGGTGCTCTATGGAGATAAAAAGTAGCAGCAAGAGCAAGATCGTCTCCGGCATCAACGTAACGCCGCTTGTGGATGTCATGCTCGTCCTCCTCATCATCTTCATGGTCTCGGCGCCCATGATGAAGGAGGGGATGAAGGTGGACCTGCCCGAGGTCGAATCGCGGGCTTTACCCACGCAGAGCGAAGACCTCATGGTGACGATCGACAAGGATCGCAAGATCGACATCAACGGGAGCGGCGTGGAGCTCACGCGCCTGGCTACCTTGCTCGAGCAGATCGTCAAGCAGCGGGGCATCGACAATGTCTATCTCCAGGCCGACAAATCCGTGTCTTATGGTTATGTGGTCGAGGTCATGTCCGTCATCCGTTCGGCAGGCCTGACCAAAATGGGTCTCGTGACTCAGCCTCTGCTCAATACAAAGGGATGAGGGTATTCATCGCCATATCCCTCATTTTGCACCTGGCGCTCTTCAGTACTATTGTGGGGGTAGGCATCTCGAAGAAACAGAAATCCCAGTATAACGTATACGAGGTCTCCATCGTAGCTCCCATGCCGTATTCAAGGGCTGCGACTCAGCCGGAAGCGGCTCTGGCAGAGGCCAAGAAATATGTCCGGCCAGAGACGAGCACAATCAAGGGCTTCAGCGAGATCGCCAAGGAGCAGGCGGTCAAGGAGAAGGCACCCTCGTTCAAGCCCATTGAACTCGAACCCAAACTCAAGGGTGGCAAGGGTGACAAGCAGACAGCTCAGCCCGAAGGCCCTAACCTGTCCTCAGAACCATGGGCATCTGCAGGCATGGCGAGCAATGCCTGGGAAGGCTCTCAGGAAAGCATTGAAAATTGGAAAAACAGTGTGAAGAAAACGATTAAGGATCACTTGAATCTCAAGGGAATACCTTCGAAAATTCCTCATAACCCTATGTTTAGGCTCAAGATATCACGGAACGGACAACTTATTTCCAAAAGCCTTATACTTTCTTCAAAGAATATATCTTTCGACAAAGCCCTTGAGATTGCCATGAACAAAGTTACCAACTTACCGGTACCGCCGAGAGCTGTGCTTGGCGAGAATCCATTTGTCGAGGTTGTGATGGAATTTGAACCGCCATCTGGATATTAAGGTTACCTATGAGATCGGTCTTGCCCATCGTTGTAGCACTTACCATGATAACCCCAGGAGGTGCTTGTATATCTTTTGTGGGAAGTACCAAGAAAAAATCACCACCACGACAAGCCGGGTTGTTCCAAGATGAAATTTGGACAGCCGAGATGCAGGGGATCCTCAAGGACCACGGGCATCCCCCGCAGGGGATTCCGATCAAGCAATCATTGCTGGTAGCCTTTCTTCTCAGTCTCTCTCGGGAAGGGGAAATTCTGGATAAGAAACGCATGGACTCTTCCGGTAATATCTGCTTCGACAAAACCGTTTGGATTGCCCAGGCAAGGGTGAAAAGATTTCCGGCATCGCCCGCATCCCTGAAAAGCGATAGACCATACCCGGAAATCGCAATAACAGGTAAACCACCACAAAGAGCAAAGGAGTTGGATCAATGAAACGAGGATTGCCTTTCCTGTTCGTTTTCCTCTTTTGTACGCAGGCATTCACCCAAGAAATCCACATTGTAGTCCAGGCCGAGGGTGTCAAGAAGATGAAGGTGGCCATGCCTTTCTTATCCGGGGCTTCCGATTTTGCCGGACCGACCTGGGCCCTTCTCAAGAAAGACCTCGAAATCTCCGGCGTCTTCGATCTTATCGACCCGAAAGGCTATGTGAGTCAGGCTCCGGCGGGATCGATCCAGGAGGTGAACCTGAAAGACTATGCCCTAATCGGTGCTGATTTTATCATTACGGGATCGATTGCTCGCGCGGGAAACAATGCCACAATCCGTCTCGAGGCGGCCGAGGTGTCGACAGGAAAAATAGTAACCGCATACTCACGTCAGGTATCAATGAGTGCTCCCTATGGCGGTGTCCATGATTTCATGGATCGGTTCCTGAAGGACTCGCTCGGTCTCGGCGGGATATTTTCCTCACGGATTGTCTCTGTACTGCGGACAGGCAATTCCAAGGTATTATATATCTCTTGGTCAGACGGCACAGGTGGACAGCCAATTATTAAAGGGCGACCGGGGGATATCGTCCTGAGCCCTGCCTGGTCCCCGGATGGGAAGAAGATCGCCTTTGTCTCCTATGCGAGGAATAATCCCGATCTGTGGCTCTATCAGATCTTCCCCCTGAGTGTCACGAGATTGTCTTCATTCAAGGGTCTGAACTCTGCCCCGGCCTTTTATCCGTTCGGACAAAAACTTGCCCTCACCTTGTCAAAGGATGGTAGTAATCAGGATATTTATGAGATGGACCTTTCAGGAAAAATTCTCAAACGGCTCACCAACTCATGGGGGATTGACACCTCGGCTTGTTATTCCCCGGACGGGAAAAGCATGGTCTATTGTTCAGACAAGGGCGGAAACCCCCAAATCTATATCATGGATCTTGCGTCAGGGAGAGACCAGAGGCTTACCTTCGAGGGCAAGAAGAATACCGAACCAGTGTTTTCGCCGAAAGGTGACCTTATCGCCTTCACTCAGGAAGGAGATAATGGCCTATTCCGTATCGCGGTCATCCGGCCGGATGGTTCAGGAATGAAGGCTCTCCATCCAAATGCATCCCTCGAGGAGGAATCTCCCTCATTCTCGCCGGACGGCAGGCTCATCGCCTATGCCGCCTCAGACGGCAATATCTACCTAACCGACCTCTTCGGAAGCATGCCGGTGAAGATCACCAATGGCGGCGGCAAGTACACCCAGCCATGTTGGGGGCCGCTGTTGTGGTAAAGCCAGGCAGCAGGCAGAAGTGAAAGAAACAATTATGAAAACATGGTAGTGCTATTGGATAGTATCAAGTATCTTTATTCCCTTTTTTTTACCCTGCTGCCTTCGGCCACGTTTTTCATCTATACTTTGGATCTGAGCTATGTTATGATAAAATCAATTGAATCTACGACTTTCAGGAGGATCGTATGAGGGGTCTTGCTAGGGGTATCGTACTGCTCATGCTCATCTGCATGGTCTTCTCCACCGGATGCGCCAAGAAGATGGTGCAGCCCATCGGCGGTGAAATAACTCCACCTCCTTCACAAGCCCCGGTTGTCGCTCCTCAGCCGGCGGGCCCGGAGATTACGCCACAGCCCCTGGAGATGCCCCAGATGGAGGGTGGCCCGTCTGCCGCCGCCCCGGTCACAACCCCGGGTCGGGAAGAAGAGATCAAGAATTTTGAGCAGAATGACGTCTATTTCGACTTCGACCAGTACACCATCACCCCGGAGGGGCGGAAGATCCTTGCTCAGAAGGCGAGCTTTCTGAAGGTACATCCTGAGCTCAAGGTGCGGATCGAGGGCCACTGCGACGAACGGGGTACGACAGAATACAATCTGGCCCTTGGTGAACGCAGGGCGAATGAGGTAAAGAAATACCTCACATTCCTGGGGATCGCGGACAACAGGATCTCGACTATCAGCTATGGCGAGGAGAGGCCGGCGGTCCTAGGTCACAACGAGGAAGCCTGGGCGAAAAACAGAAGGGTTCACCTTGATATAGTAGGGGGCTCGTCATGAAGAGCATGCAGCGCATAGGTTTATTGATTATATTCCTTCTACCTTTGGGCTGTGCATCGCAGCAGGACTTGAACACGCTCAAGTTTGAACTGAATACACTCGAGACAAGGCAGTCCAAGAGCGAGCAGGCGCAGAAAGAACAGGAGAAGAAGATTTCCGACAAGGAGAAGATGAAAGAACAATTCCTGAGCCAGCAGGCGGACATGCAGGCCCAGTATACCGAGCTCCAGACCCAGATGCTCTCTTTCCAGGGGAAGCTCGAAGAACTCTCCGCCTCCCCACGCGTGGATTTCAAGGATCTCGAGACCCGCGTCAAGGCGCTCGAGGATACCCTGCAGACCATCAAGGGTCAACAGGCTCAAGTTGCCGCCGTTGCCGCTGCGAAATCCCAGTATGATATGGGCCTCGAAAAATTCAAGGCCGGGAAGTTTGACGAGGCCCTTAAGGCCTTTGAAACCTACCTGGCGAGCAATCCTGAGGAGTCTCTGACCGACAATGCGCATTTCTGGGCAGGGGAGGCGCTCTATGGCCAGGGCAAGTATGAGGACGCCATACTCAGGTATGATGTTATCATCAGGCACTATCCAAAGAGCGATAAGCTCCCTGACGCGCTCTATAAACAGGGGATGGCTTTCATTCAACTTGGCGATAAGGAGGCGGGAAATCTCCTCCTGCGGCGTCTCGTGAAGGATTTTCCTGACAGCGAACCGGGGAAAAAGGCCAAGAAGCAACTGAAAATGAAGTAGAGTCTATGCCTTTACCGGCTAGATGCGCGAGCCGCATTCCTGCATTTTTATCCGAACATTCCGCATCTGTAAGGGGTGCTGCGTTTGATCGACGCTTGGAAGATGCGGCTGGCAACCATATCGGCAGCAACCTTTTTTTCGCCTTCACGGAGGAGGAGAGGTTCGGGTGATGGGATTCTGATGAGAGAAAGGGGTAGGCATGAAGATTAAAAAGAAGCCATTCCGGGTCATACCTGCACTTCCCGAGATGCTCAAACCGGTTGTGTCGCTGGCATACAACCAGTGGTACTGCTGGAACCAGCAGGGCTTACGGCTCTTTCGGCATATGGACAGTAATCTGTGGGAGGAGGTGAGGCACAACCCGGTCGAGATGCTCTCGAAGCTCTCTCAGGGGAGGATCATGGATCTCCTGGAGGATGAGGGATTCCTCTCGCAGATGGAAAAGACGCATGAGGCGTTTTCCGATTACATGTCCGAAAAGGGAGTGTATTCCTTCCTTGTCGCCCAGCCGATCGATTTTGCCATCGCCTACTTCTCCATGGAATATGGGATTACTGAGAGCATCCCCATCTATTCCGGTGGCTTAGGGATCCTTGCTGGCGATCACCTTAAGAGCGCCAGCGACCTGCGACTCCCCCTCGTCGGTGTCGGCCTCATGTACAAGCATGGCTATTTCACCCAGCACCTGAATGTGGACGGCTGGCAGCAGGAGGAGACACCTGACAACGATTTTTATCACATGTCCCTCATCCTTGAGAAGGACACGAACGGCAAGCCGATCAAGGTTTCGCTCGCTTTGGCAGACAGAGAGTGCAAGGCCCAGATCTGGCGGTGCCAAGTGGGCAGGGTCCCCCTTTATCTCCTCGACACCAATCTGGCGGAGAATGCCGAGGAGGAGAGGTTGCTTACGGCCCAGCTCTACGGCGGTAACGAGGAATACCGACTCAGGCAGGAGATCATCCTGGGCATTGGCGGTGTGCGGGCATTGCACGCCCTGGGTCAGGAACCCATGGTGTACCATATGAATGAGGGGCACTGTTTCCTCGTGGTGTTGGAGCGTATCCGGTCCTTCATGCTCAACAAGGGGCTCGATTTCGAGTCAGCCATGGCCCTTGTAAAGTCATCCATGGTATTCACCACCCACACCCCGGTGCCGGCTGGGAATGACATGTTCAATATCGGACTCGTAGAAAAATACCTCAAGCCCTATGTCGCGGACCTCGGGATCAAGTGGCAGGATTTCCTCGCCCTTGGAAGGCAGAGGCCCCAGGATACCTTCGAGCCGTTTGGCGCCACCGTACTTGCCCTGAAGACCTCCGAGTTTCGCAACGGGGTGAGCAAACTCCACGGCGTGGTTTCCCGGAACATGTGGAAGGATATGTGGCCACATGTCAGGTCGGATGAGATCCCCATCTCCTCCATAACGAACGGGATTCATATCCCCTCGTGGATATCCGCCGAGATGGCCGACCTCTTCGATCGCTATCTCGGTCCGAAATGGAAGGAGGATCCAGACAGTCAGAAGCTCTGGGAGCGGATCGATGAAATACCGGATGCCGAGCTCTGGTCGACCCATGAGCGGCGCAGGGGCAGGCTCGTGGCCTTCTGCAGGAACAGGCTCATCAAACAGCTCATGCGGCGCGGGGTGAATCCCCGGGAGATCGAGCGGGCCAAAGAGGTGCTCCACCCTGAGGCCTTGACCATAGGGTTTGCAAAGCGCTACGCCACGTACAAACGTGGTCTTCTGATCTTCAAGGATCTCAATAGACTCAAGGCGATCATCTCGAACAAGGAAAGACCGGTCCAGCTCATCATCTCAGGCAAAGCCCATCCACGGGACAATGAGGGGAAAGAGATCATCCAGCACATCATCCATATCACGCGCGAAGATCCATTCCGGGACAGGGTCGTCTTCATCGAAGACTACAACATGAATATCGCCCGCTACCTCGTGGAGGGTGTAGACGTGTGGCTCAACAATCCGCGGAGGCCGCTCGAGGCGTGCGGGACATCGGGAATGAAGGCCACCGCGAACGGGGCGCTCAACCTGAGCATCCGGGACGGTTGGTGGGACGAGGGTTACGAACCGAGCCTCGGCTGGTCGATCGGCAAGGACGAGAAGTACGACAACTGGGAGACCCAGGATCAGGTCGAGAGCAAGGCCATCTATGATATCCTGGAGCGGGAGATTATCCCCTTGTTCTATGAGCGGGGGCTCGACGGCCTGCCGCGCGGGTGGACCGCCATGATGAAGAAGTCTATGCGCACGCTGTGCCTTGAGTTCAACTCCAACCGTATGGTGGCGGAGTATATGGACCGGTGCTACATGGAGGCCGCCCTCAACCAGAGAGTCCTCACCGCAGAGGATTTCAAGCCTGTCAAGGACATGGTGAAGTGGAGCAAGCATATTACCACGCACTGGAAGGAAATCCGGATACTCGATATGTACCACGAAGGTCCCGACGAGGTGAAGGTGGATAGTGAGATCGTCATCAGGGCCAAGATCCAACTCGGCGCGATTGAACCTGGTCAGATCAGCACCCGCGTCAATTATGGATATCTTGATGATGCCGATAACCTCTCCGATGCCAAAGACCTCATCATGGAGCATGAGAAAAGCCTGGGCGGTGGAGTGCACCTGTTCAAGGCCCATCTCGTGTGCGAGGGCACGGGGCAGTTCGGCTATACCATACGGATCTTGCCCAGCCATGAACAATGCAAGTATCCCGTGGACCTCGGGCTCATCTCCTGGGCTGAGGTATAAGGGCCAGGG
>Ga0315289_10010835_pt1 | contig 12989 bp, 17 predicted proteins | sample YL17G11_40_MG_FD_203452 | JGI IMG/M metagenome (GOLD analysis project Ga0315289, IMG submission 203452) | Sediment microbial communities from Yellowstone Lake, YNP, Wyoming, USA - YL17G11_40 | ecosystem: Environmental > Aquatic > Freshwater > Lake > Sediment | place: USA: Wyoming | collected...
CTCAAGCGTCAATTCGGGCGGACGATCGCCCATATCTGCGTGGAAATTTTCGAACGAAAGCCAGCGAGCGCAGACGGTGATGCCGCGACCGCCGTAGTTCGAATACTTCGCGCGGTTGGGATTCGTGCAGCGTTGCAGCATGTCGTGCCACGCCCGATAAGCACCAGACGGCTTTCCACCTCGACCGCCGCTCTGTCCGTGCCCTCTTCGATGCTGCCTGCACCCGCAAGATTTCGAGCGGCCGAGCACAAGGGCCGCAGCCAAAACAGCAATTTCCTTCCCGCAAGGTTCATCACAGCGCGCGCGCCATCGCGTCGCACCATACGCAGTAGATGGCGCTCGCTCTAGAACGGCCAGGCTGCCAAAGCGCTGACCTGTAAGCTCTTTGAGGGTACTCATAAGTGGGAACGCCCCAGGTGGCGATCCTACCACATCGAGCAAGCACCCGAATTTTTAGCCTTGGCGCGCGCGGAGGGCGTCCTCGACAATCGTCCTCAGGTTGCGGGTTGGGCGCCACCCCAGGATCTTGGCGGCATTCGCTGCGGAGGCGACGAGCTTGGTCGGATCGCCGTCACGCCGAGGCCCGACATCGTGAGGTACTGGAGCACCGGCAGCTCGTGCAACCTCAGCGAGAACTTCACACACGGTCGTCCCACACTCAGATCCAAGGTTCAGGGCACCGACCGATTCGCCGCGGCTTAGCGTGCGGAGTGCCGCGAGATGAGCGTCGGCGAGATCCATCACGTGCACGTAGTCCCGCACGCACGTCCCATCATGCGTGGCGTAGTCGTCGCCATAGACCACAAGCGGCGGCCGTCGCCCTAGCGCCGCATCGATCGCGAGCGGGATCAGGTGCGTCTCGGGATCGTGCCGCTCACGCAAGCTTCCATCCGGGTGTGCCCCCGCTGCATTGAAGTAGCGCAGCGCAGCCCACCGCACGCCACGTGATCGTGCGTAGGCTTCGAGCACGACTTCAGCCGCGAGCTTGCTCGCGCCGTACGGATTGATCGGCCGCGTGCTCGACAGCTCGATGATGGGCGACTGTTCTGGCTGACCATAGACAGCAGCGCTCGATGACAGGACGAAGGAGAGATCACCGCGTACCGCGCTCGCGGCATCGAGTAGCGACACCGTGCGCGAGAGGTTCTGCTCGAAGTAGAGCCCGGGCTCACGTACCGACTCCTCTACGCGGATACGACCCGCGAAGTGGACAATCGCGTCGATCTGCCGCTTGGCGATCCAGTGCTCGATGAGAAATCGGTCGCCAACGTCGCCGAGCACCCGCTCGATCGAGGCGGGCAGATCCGGCCAGCTTGCATTCGTCGACAGGTCATCGAGGGCGACGACGGCAAGCCCTGCATCGTGGGCTGCGCGCGCGAAGTGAGATCCAACAAAACCCGCGGCACCCGTGACAAGGACGACCATGCTGCGCGCATACCACGCGCGGCGCGGGTTCGACTAGCCACGGTCATGATCCCTCGCTAGCCGGGCACGTGCTCGTCGAGCCGAACACCCTCGTGACGTTGGAGGTCTACCAGGGTAGCCTTTGCAGGCGGATCTTGCTCTGGAGGCCGTGGAAGCCATGAAGGAGAACGCCCAGCGATACTTTGAGGCACTCAATGAGCTTGAGTGGCACCGCATTCAATGCCGGCCTGAGGCGCTTCCGCGCAAGGAAGAACTGGAGTTTGCGGGGCGTCTGGAGCGGCTGTGGGAGGCGCTTTCCGAGTCCGAGCAGGAAGAGGTTGAAGACGAACTTGCGAAGGAGAACGCTGCTGCTGCTTTGGGACCGACCGGCTCCGTGGTTGGGGACCCGATTCTGGTCGCTCCCCGAACCCTGCCCGAACCCTGATCGTGGAGTGAGCCGCGCTTATGCCCGAGTGAGCCGCGCTTATGCCCGGGCGCGCGAGCTTACGCCTGGTACTCGGCCACGATCTCAGCGTCGATCACGTCGTTCACGGCCGGATTCCACGGGCTCGGCGACTTCACCAGGGCCCGAGACGACACCTTCGCACGCTTCACGGGCGCCGAGACGGGCGCCGAGACACGCGGGACCGCCGTGGCCGGAGCCTCGGTCGTAGCCTGCGCGCGTGCGCGCGAGCGGGTTACCGACGCGCGCGCTGCCGCCTCACGACGCTTGCAGGTCGCCTCACGTGCAAGCGCGATCGCCGATCCGTTCGCGAGCGCGTTGATGAGGATCAAGACGAACAGCGCCACGTTGCTGGTGGCGCCGGTCGACACGAGCATCACACCCTCGATCGCAGCCACGAAGCCGAACGCCTTGCGCGTATCGTTGAACGTCGCGCGGCCAAACTTGTAGACGGTGATCGCCGAGAAGAGCGCGCACCCGAGCACGACCGCGAGCATCACCGCCGCGAGTGCCGTGTGGCCTGCCGAGAAAGCGGCCGGCAACTGGTCATGCGCGAGCGTCCGGGCAAACCATGGCACGATGCCGCCGACCAGGGCGCCGATCAGCGTCGCCTGCGGGCGGCGGATCGCGCATTCGAGCTGCGTCACCACGTCCGTGGTCGCGGACTTGTCGGAATCGGCGCGGCACGTCCGGCGGCTCTTCTTGGCGGGCTTGCTCATGTGCTCAGAGATAGAGCACGCGGCGTGCCGTGCGTTTGGAGCAAAGACGCGGCGGATCTGGGCGAAACCAAACCCTGGGTACGTGCGTACCTGTATCTGACAGCGCTGGGTGCCCAGACACCCGTATCTAGCAGACCGGGGCAGCTGACGGCGTCGCGCTCAAGTTCCACTGCTTAGCGGCATTGGTGCGCCCCCACGCACGATGGAGATCGCGGCTGCCAGGAAGGTCGAGACGCTGCGCAACGCCTGGACTACGAAAGCCGCACTTGGTGGCACACACGAACTTGCAGCTCATGTGCAGGCCGGTCGGCAGCTCACGCTCGATGAATTCCGGCGCTCCGCCACAAAGCGGACACGGCGCCAGTTCGACGATCTCAAGCATGGCGTTCTACGACACAGCGTCTTCGCTGTCGTCATCGTCATCGTCTGCATCGACGTCAGCATTGATCGCGTCTTCGTCGAGTTCCTCATCATGCTCGGCCGGCTCGGGCTCAGCGAGCTTCGCGTCCTTCTTCGCCAGCTGCGCGGCGGCGTGTGCCTGCGCCTGCTGCTTCTTGAGCGCGATCGCTTTCTGCACGACCGCCGGCTTGGGCGCGACCAGCATGATCATGCGCCGCCCTTCAAGATTCGGCGTGACTTCGACCGTCGCGATGTCGCTGCACCGTACGACCACCCGATCGAGCACGGCCTTGCCGGTTTGGGGATGCGCCATCTCACGCCCGCGGAACACGACCGCGAGACGAACCTTGTTGCCTTCTTCGAGGAAGCGACGGATGTGCTTCACCTTGAAGTCCATGTCGTGCTCGTCCGTCTTGGGCCGGAACTTGATCTCCTTCGTCTCGAAGACCGTCGTCCCCTTCCGCTGCTGGCGCTTCTTCTTCGCTTCCTCGAACTTGAACTTGCCGTAGTCCATGATCCGGCACACCGGCGGTGCCGCGGCCGGAGAGATTTCGACGAGATCGCAGCCCTTCTCCTGGGCGAGCGCTTGCGCCTGATGCGTCGGCATGACGCCGAGCTGATCGCCCTCGAAGACGACGCGCACCTCTTGCGCACGGATGCGGTGGTTGATGCGGTGCCCGTTGTTGTCGGGCCGGCGGCGCTCGAAGCGCCCATGACCTGGACGGCCATTCATAGGTGGTGCATGTGCAGGGGAAGTCCTCGTGGGCAGCGTTGTACTGCATCCACAGAACCTGTCGCAAGACGAACAGCAACGGCCACGAGCCGTCCGTCAGACACTCGTAAGGGGCGGGATCTGCTCGATCGGGCAGCTTCTTCGCCTGGTAGGGGCGCGTGATACACAAGATCGCATGGGCGATAACGCGGAACTCCACCGCAAGATCCACGACTTCCTCCTGACCGAGTGGGCGCGGAAAGACAACCGCCAGCTCGTCGAGGTTCACCTCATGTACGCGCCCACCGGAGGCTATCGCAACGAGCCCATCCGTAAGTGGATACGCGCTGACGAGCCCGAATTCTTTGCCGAGATCATCAACGTCGAGAAGCTCGTCACGCAGATCGTCGAGATTGCCGAGGGCGAGGTCGACGGAAAACCGCCTGGAAGGCACAGCTTCCGCCTACGCACGCAGCAGCATCTAGGGGAGCAGGCGAGCATGTCGTTCGCCCTCCAGCCCAGCTACAACGGCAACGACGAAAACGCGATCATGTCGAACTTCAGCGGCGCTCGTGGTGGCGGTGGTGGCGGTGGTGGCGGATCAGAAATCGCTGCGGCACAGATCCTCGCGAGCAACAACGGGCAGCTCATGCGGATCAACACCCAGATGTTCGATGGGACGATCCGCGTCCTCGGACATCAGGTGCAAAACCTCCACGAGCAGGTCATCGCCCTGACTGCCGAGAACTCGAAGCTGCGTACCGAGCTAGAGGAGGCGCGATCGAACCGCATGGATCGCGAGTTCCAGATGGCGATGGCGCACGAAAAGAACGCGCGCAGCAACCAGGCTCTCCAGAAAGTGCTCCAGCTCGGTACCGTCGTGGTCGCCAAGATCGGTGCCGATGGATCAGGCTCCCAACAGATGGGCGAGGGCAACCCGCTCACGATGCTGATCAGCGAGTTCTATCAGTCCCTGCGCGAAGATCAGCGCATGGGTCTCGTGCAGATCCTCGACATGCCGCAGAAGATCATGTTCTTCGAGATCGTGAAGCTCGTGACCCCGCAGCAGGGGCAGGGCCAGCCGCCACCGGCGAAGTAACAGCTACGCCTTGACCGTGCGGCTCGGCTTGCCAGGCTTCTTGCCTTGGTCGCGAGCTTCATGCGCGAACGGGCGCAGCGCAGCGGTGACGAGCTTGAGATCCGTCGACGCCGGCCGTTTCCTCAGCAGCTCGGCCCGGAACACCTTCTCGCGCTCCAGGGCGACGTCGTGGGCGTCGTCGTAGTTGACGCCGCCATAGAGGACGAGGTTGCGCTCGACGATCTCGTGAAAGACCGTCGCGATGCGATCCAGCACGTGCATGGCATCGTCGATCCAGATCTCACCCGGAGGGACGTAGCCAGGATATGCAGCCTCGTTCCCACCCTGCGTGAAATCGATGTCGATGTCGTTGCGCACCTTCTCACCAGACACGAGGTACACGGGGAGCCCCGTGACGTAACCGAGCCGGCGAATGCGGGGCGATTCAAGGGCCAAGGCTTGCTTGATTTCGCGATCTAGCTGCGCGTGCGATTTCCTCGAAGGTGTTGCCACGGGGTCATCCTAGCCTGTCTGCCGGGCAGACACTTACTTCGTTTCCGTCGAGCGAAGCTCTTCACGAATGATGCGGCGTAGGGCGCTCTCATCCGCAGCCCCTTCCGCCTTGTCCCGCAGCCCACGAATCGCGGAATAGAGTCCTGCGGCACCCATGATCCCGAGCGCTGTCAGCGCACCGATCTTGAGGACACCCAGGATCGCCGTCGCCTCAGAGCCGTTCCCCTCATCGGCGTTCTGCCAGATCGTCTTGGGGAGTGATGTCGGCTCCGTGCTCTGAAGCGTGACGCCGTGCGCGCGGGCGAGCGCGCGCAGCTGCTTGAGCCGGCTCCACCACTGCTCGAACGTCTCCCAGCTCGTCGCCATGCGCGTCCACCACGACCTGTTCTCGCGCGCGACAAACTCTCCAAACTCGGCGAACGTCGGCGTGACATCTGCGGCGATCCAGTGCACGACGCCGCTCACGTCGGCATCTGGGTCGCTCTTGTTCCGTGCGACCCACAGCGCGAGATCATTCGAGAGCGCCTTGAAACCCGTCGAGACCTGCATCATCGCGCGCTCGCGATCCGCGACGGTATGAAACAGCTCTTGCCCGACGATCGTCGCCGGTTTCGCAGCTTCGTCCCGACCGCCGATGCCCTTCGTCGCGGCCCACATACGCTGCGCACCACGCGCGCCCTTGTAGACGTCGCCGATCGCAGGCAACGCAGGACGCAGCGCGGCGCCGACGGTTTCGTCGCGCACGTAGTCGAGCGTTTGCTCGCCAACCCATCCAGCCACGAAATGCTGGTCGTCTGGACCGTATGAGCCACGATCGCGCGTCATCGTCCCCACCCTACCCCGGATCGCCCGTAGCATCCGCGCGTGTTCCCCGACACGTGCGGCGCCAGATCCTTGCGTAGATTCCAGTACGCCGTTCCTACCCGATCAACGTAATAGTGACCGTTCTTGGTGGGATTGAGATCCACCGCCGTTCCCTTGTCAAAGAGTTCCCAGCGGGCTGGCGTGGGAGGCTTTCCAGGCTTGCGATCTGCGGGTGACTCTTTCCACAAAATCCAGTGCTTGATGCCAGCGGCCATCAAAGCATCCTTCGCGTCGTCCCACGTCCGTTGAATCGTCGCCCCCGACGTGTCGAGCCGCACGTCGTCGCGTCCTCCCGCCTTGACGCGCGCGATGACTTCGTCGACGGACATCGGGGTGCCTTTGCCGCCACGAACAACGTCCGTCACGAATGTCCCCAGCCGACGCTGGAACTCGTCCTGCGTGAACTCGTCCGCCCCAAGTTCCCAAAGGTAGAAGCGCGCGTCGTCTCGCGTGCGCGCGCTTGGATCCAGCTGCTTCGAGCGCGGCGTGTTCGCGACAGGAGCCATCCAGAAAAACAGGGGCTGCGCGTCTTTCGGACGCGGCGGTAGCGCGGGGGCTGGCTGCGAAGGAGCGCTTCCACCGTCAGTTCGAGCGTCGCCCCCGCCTCCTCCGAGACCGAAGCCGCCGAAGCCGAAGTTTCGGATGAGCCAGTAGAGACCAAAACCGACGCCAACGCCGAGCGTGAGCTTGCCGAGCGTTTCTGCTGTGGAGTTCTCAGCCATGCCGCCTCATCCGATCACCTGCTTCATGATCGGATCGATCTTGTCCCAGATGTCTTGGCACGTCACGGTCTTCAAACCGAACGGATCAACCTCGGTACCCTTGCCGGTCGTCACGATCAGCTTCACCTGCGACGTTGACGGATCCCAGACCGCTCGAAGCCTGACGTTGTACTTACGCGTGTCGATGTTGTAGGGATTGCTGCCCGCGACGCCCATCCCTTCGGATCGCAGCTTCACCAGGAGCGCGTCTTTGACGCGCTCCGTGACGCGCTTGTACGTGCGCACACCGCACTGCCCAACGCCGAGAGCTTTCAAGGCAGCGGCGATGCGCTTGTTGTTCTCGTCGACCTTCGCCGCGCTGTCGCTCACCGCTTGGCGCTCATCTTGGGTCTGTGCATTCTTGGCAGCTTCCGCCGTGTTCTGCGCGGCTTGCTGATTCGCGTCCGTGGCCTCAGCGACATGATCGGTTGCGACGTCCGCTGCTGCCTGCGCGCCATCCGGCGGCTGCGGTTGCTGCGGCTGCGGCTGCGGTTGCTGGGGCTGCGGCTGCGGCTGCGGTTGCGGTTGCGGTTGCTGGGGTTGCGGCTGCGGCTGCGGCTGCGGCTGCGGCTGCTGTGGCTGCGGCTGTGGCTGCGTCGGTCGCGACTGCGGCTGAGGTTGCGGTTGTGGTTGTGGTTGTGGTTGTGGCTGCTGTGTCGGGCGCGGCTGCGGTTGAGGCTGCACCGGCGGCCTCGGGCGTGGTGGCGCCTCCGGTGCTGTGGAAGCAGCTTGCTGCTGACGACGCGCTGCGGTCACTGTCGCGTTTTGCGCGTTGTTCAAATGAGCATCAGCCGCCTGGTGAGCCGCGTGAGCCGCGCGGATCGCCTGCGCGTAGGCGTCGACCCGTGAACGCGTCCGCGGCGAAAATTCGTACGCGGTGAGTGCCACGCCGATGCCGAGCGCGATCACGATCAGCGGGATCACGGGACGTTCACGATCTCGTCGAGAAAGTCTCGCGCATCAATCTGCGCAAGCGCGTGACCCCCGGTCGAAAGCTTTTGCTGACCAGCCGATCGCAGGCCTTCAACCGCAAACGCGGCCGAGCGAGCGGCGCACACTGCATCGCCGCTGCGATCGAACACGAGCGCGTAGGTCGCCGCCCAGACGAGACGCTCGCCGTCGCTCATCGAGGCTTCCTAGGAACGAGGGCCGCACGATCGGCAACACCTTCACGCGTCATTCGCGCGTTGTAACGCGCGACGCAGGTCGTTAGGAGAAGCGTGCTCGGACACCGAGCCGTAAGCCTGAAGGCCTCCGGTCGAAAAGTCATGACGGTGCCGTCACGCTTCTCGATCATGACGGAATAGTCTTCGAGCACGTCGGTCGGCACGTGGGCTCCCTTCACAGCTTCTCGGCGATGAGCCCCATGCCGCCCCACAGCGCAGAGCGCGTGAAGTTCACGCAGCCCTCCGACAGGCGGGTGAGTGCGTCGGTGCTGCCGAAGCTGCCAGCCTTGCCGCTGAGCACGCGGCGATCGATCTGGCAGCCCGCATACTCGACGAGCGTTCCCAAGATCCCGTACGCGAAGCCGCGCGCGAGGATCGGCCAGTTGTCCACGTACGGCGCGACGGCCGTAAGTACGACGCCGTTGACCGCGTAGACCGGCATGAACGGGATCTTCGCGCCTTGAAACACCGACGAGTAGCGGTCCTGTTCGCAGAGCGCGTTCTCCGCGACCCATCCGCCAACGCCGAACAGGGCCATCTTTTGGACGATGTCTCCGATATTTACTTTCGATGCCATGGCTTCTCCTGTCTCAGCGTGAGATCGCTCTTAGTATATCTCGGCCACGCGCGCCTACTCGAACGCGGCACGCGCGTTCCTTTCAGTGCGTTCAACCAACCGTCACGATCGGAGCGTTGGGGATAACAGCCCGCGGCTTTGCATCACCGATCGCCTCGTCGTGAATGCGCGCGCTGCCGTCCGGATCCTTGTCACAGGCCGCGGCGTAGATGAAGACCTCGCGATTGCGGGTCGCGTGCTGGAGCCATTCCATCGCGCGCGCGAGGCTGCCGAAGCCGCGGCCATGGAGCGTGCCGTCCGCGTACTGGATGACACCCGCAGCCTTGCCCTGCTTCGTGCTCGCGTGCGTGCGTGCAACATCGCGCATGTCTTCGAGGGCAGCGCCGACGATCTCTTCCCATTGGCCGACGGTCGCGATGTCGACCCAGCCGCCAGGCGACGCGCCGACGATCTCCTGCCAGCCAGAGACGTTCGGTCCACGACCTGTCGCCTTCTCCCAGAGCTTGGCCCCCCACTCGCTCTTCATCGCGTTCGCGACGAGATCGGCCACGGCCTTGGCAGCTGGATCACCATTCTCGGCATCCGTCGCAACGGCCGCGATCTGTTGCTGCGCGTTGGGGTCGCCCTTGGCTGCCTTCTTCGCGGTGTCCTGGACGTGATGCGCCGCCGTCGAGTTCGCGACCGCCTTCGTGGCCTCTTTCAGCGCGAGTGCGGTCACCGGATCGGTCTTCGCCTGCGCCTGCGCCTGCTGGACGGCCTTCGTCGCCTTGCTGTCGCCCGCTGCCGACTGCACGAGGTCGTTGGCGAGCTTGCCAGCGATCGGTGCAGCGATCGGCCCGACGCCCGGGATAGCCATCGCCGCCGAGGCGGCGGCGATTCCAGCGGCGGCCCCGATCGGACCCTTGAGCTTCTTGAACGTCGCCGCGACGCCGCTGGCCACGCCCGTGACGGCGCCCTTCACGGCTCCGGCGATGTCGCCGAGGATGCTGCCGCAGATCGTGTCGACGTGCTTGGCAAGCAATGCCCCGACGATCGCATCCTCGGCCATACCGACCGCCGTCTCGACGGTGCTGACGACCGTCTCCGGTGCTGGCTTGGGCGCGTGCATTCCATCGTGCCAGCTCGCGAGCTTCTGCATGACCATCGCGATCGCAGGCGCGAGGTTCATCGACGTCTCGTAGCACTTGCCGTCGACGCAGATCTTGACGTGCAGGACCTGCTTGTCGTCGAGGCGCTTTTCGACCGTGACGCCACCAGTGGCGGGTGCGACGATCGGCGCCAGATCTTTCGTGAGACCTGTGCGCTGCTCGGCACCGACACTCTCGCGCGTTACGCCTGTCTGCTGGCGAACCTCAGGGAGGACCTTGCGAGCCTCGACAAGGCCCAGGTGCGGCAACTCGCGACGCCGTAGGAAGCCCTGGTTTGGATACGGAGCGAACGGAGCGCTTTTTTCGAGAGCGCCAAGAAGCTCTCGGAAGGCGAAAATCAGTGCAGGCGTGCCCAGCTCCTGTACAGGCCCGTGCGATGCCGAAGCCCCATGAAGGCGCGCGTTGATGCGCTCGGAGAGCGAAAGCAACTCCGACCGAACGGGCTCATAAACGTTGGTCTCCCAGACGAGCACCGGATACGCCTTCTTGTGACGCTGATAAACGTCGGAGCGACGTTCCGCAAACGCGTGCTGACACTTCACCGACGCGACGCGCTCGTCATACGACGTCAGGGTCTTGTGCCGATCTGCTTCTGCCACCCAGGCGTTTTGGATCGACGCGTACTCAGGGCTGCCCGTGATCTGCGCCGTCGCCGCGCCCACGGCAGCCTGCACGTCTCGCCAGAAGCGCGAGAACTCGGCGTACGCCTGTTGAAAATCCTCCGCCTCTCCTCCAACGACCACCCCGTAATAGGGGCGGTACCACGGCCGAAAAAAGCCGAAGCCGGGCGCAGAAAGGGCGGTGAGTTCAGCTCCAAGGGTATGTGTCACGACGGCTCCTCCGTATGCCTGAGGGCAGCCCCAGACTTCATGCGATTGTCTTCGGTCACCACGACCACGAGCCGACTGTTCCGGGCCCGCGCCCGGTGGCGCGCTCCCAGAGCTTCGCGCCCGCTTCTGACGACATGGCGCTCGCGATCAGGTCAGCAACGGCCTTTGCGGCAGGATCGCCCCTCTCCGCACTCTGGGCGACGTCGACGATCTTCTGCTTCGCTGCGGGGTCGCCGGCCTCGGCTTTTTGGGCGGTGTCCTTCACGTGATACGCAGCAATCGTCTGAGCGACCGCATCCTGAGCGCTCTTGAGCGCTTTCGCCGCGACCGGATCTGTCTGGGCCGCTTTCTCGGCCGCTACGACGTCCGGATGCTTCGTCTTCTTACCGAACTCGGCAGTCTGATCGATGATCGGGCCGACGAGCTTGGCAGCCGCGGCCCCCGCAAGGGGTCCGCCGTAGACGGTCGCGACCGCCGTGGCCGCTCCTGTGATCGGAACTTTGAGCTTCTTCACGAGACCTGAAGCGACTTTGTGGATGCCGAGAACATCCAACTTCAACGTGGTGTTCACGACCTTGGTCAGCCCGCCCTTGATGTCGTCGAGCCACCCGCCGCTTGCCACATCGATGTGGCGCGCGATCAGCGCGCCAACGATGGCGTCCTTCGCGGCGCCGACCGCAGTCTGGACCTTGTCGACCACGATCAACGGTGCGGGCTGCGGAAGATGCATGCCTTGATGCGCGCGCGCAATCTTCTGCATCACCATCGTGATCGCAGGCGCGAGGTCCATCGACGTGGCGTAGCACTTCCCGTCGACGCAGATCTTGACGTGCATGACTTGCCGGTCGTCGAAACGCGTCTCGACGAGGGCGCCGCCTGTTGCTGGAGCGAGGACCGGAGCAAGCTCGGCGGTGAGCCCGGCGCGCGAGGGAAGCTCGCCTCCTACGATGTCTACCCAGCCACTGACGAAGGCGCCGTCAAACAGCTCCCGGGATTCGCCATCTGCCGCTGGTACCCAGCTCGGAATCTCGCGGTAAAACGGGTGTCCACCCCACTGCGCGCGCGGCAGAATGATACCCCCGAAGGGATCGGTCACGATGACACGCCAAGGATCCGGGCTGTTCATGGCGTCCTCATCATAGGCGCAGACAGCTGCGCGGTCTCTTTATCGTCACCCCTCACGGCCGTTTGGTCCCGTATTGACCGCGTGCGTTGAGGGCTTGCGCCACCTTGGGCTCATCCGGGCGACGCGCAGGGGGGATCGGCGGTCCCGGAGGCACCGGCAGCCGCGCGGTTGCCTGAAATTCCTCGGCCTGCGCCTGCCCACGTCGAACGAAGTACCGCGTGAGCACGAAGAGGCCTCCAATGAGGCCCGCGGCGCCAACAAGGTGCCCTGGACCGAAGGATGTCGTCGAGAACACGTCCTTGGTGAAGAGCGGGTGCTTCGGCGGCGGCGGACGTGGCGGCGGCGGCGTCGTCAGCTTCGTCGTGACCGTCTTCTTGAAGTCCGTCCAGTCCATCTTCGGCGGCCAGCTCATTGGCCTCCCGCTGGTAGCGCGCGGCGTCCGCGAATCAACGCGGTGTACGACGCCGCAGTGTCTTTTCCGCTGCGCAAGCTCGACGCGAGGCTCGTCACTGCCACGACAGCGCCGATTCCCAGAGCCGCGTACGCGCCGTACTTGAGGAACTTCCACGTGTCCCCGGCTCCCGCCGATACGGCACTCGCGGTCTTCTCGACAGCCGTTCCTGCTTCGTGCCACACGGTCTTGGGCGGATCTGCCGGCTTCGGTGTGTGCATCGTCTGCCCGAGGATCCGCTGCACTTCAGTACCGACGTGACCGTGAAGGTTCTGGACGCGCTTGCTCCAGTTCTCGTACGTGTCCCAGTCGGTCTTCCACTCCTCCCAGGAACTTTGCTCGCTGTAGAACGCCTTCCACTCGTTGAACACCGGCATCACCGTGTCGTGCCACAGCGGATAGAGCGGACTGTTCCTGATCCGACGCGCGGATCCGCTTCACGGCGTTGGCCGGATCGAGCCGGTGGATGTTGAGCTTGAGCGTCTCCGGATCGCCGCCCATCTTGCGGTACAACTCGTTGATCAGCTGATTGAAGGAAGTGTCCGTTTCCTCGACGAGCTTGTCGCGATCACCAACGGTGTGAAACAGCGCGCCCGCGACGGCCGCCCGCGACATCCCGTAGTGCCCGCGCGCGCTCATGCGTCCTCCGAGCCCGACGCGAGGGCGCGCTGTTCGGAACCCGCCGGAAGCTTGCGTGGCGAGCGTCCTCCACGACGGCCCTGACGGATCAGCTCCATGTACTTGTCCCCCGGATCTTTGCCACTGCGCAGATTCGACA
>Ga0315289_10010836_pt1 | contig 12989 bp, 8 predicted proteins | sample YL17G11_40_MG_FD_203452 | JGI IMG/M metagenome (GOLD analysis project Ga0315289, IMG submission 203452) | Sediment microbial communities from Yellowstone Lake, YNP, Wyoming, USA - YL17G11_40 | ecosystem: Environmental > Aquatic > Freshwater > Lake > Sediment | place: USA: Wyoming | collected...
TGCCCCAGCTAAAAATATGATTGAGCTAATGACTAAGATTCAGGCGATGGAAAAGGCAGGAGCCGAAATTGATGAAATTAAAGCGAAGACTGGTGCAATTCCAACTGAAACAGCAAAGAAGGAAGCTGAGACAAAAAAGACAGCTGCTGAAACCAAAAAACTTGGTCTTGAAATGAACCCAGAATATACTGCCTTAAAAAAGCGGATAGAGACTGAGTATGGAACTAAGCTTGAAGAGATTCGTCGAGGGGATGAAGTAACACTGGTGAATCCGATTACTGGTAAGCCTGTTCTTTCTTATAGTATAAAGCCTACTCCTGAAACTGGAACAAAAACAGCTGCCGCAGAATTACCACTGAAGAAGTTCGCTATGCAGCGGATTGCTCCTTTGGTTGTTAGACAGCTGGAGACAGAAATGGCAGCACTACCAGGTGGGAAGCAGAAAGTTGATCTACAGAATTTAATCAGCTCCCTTCGTGGCTATACTGGTGAAATCGATCCAGGTGTTCTTTTGGCTAAATCTTCTCCACAGTTACAGGAGAAGTTTAACAAGTTGATGGATATCTATGTCAAAACGCCTGGTCTGTCCGAGACTGAGTTCGGAGGGATTGTTCAAAGTATTCTTGGAACTTCTGCAGCTACTCCGCCTCCTGCAGCCCCTGGAGAAAAACCTGTCACAGAAAAGTTTAAAAAGACAGCTGCTGCACCTATTGCAGTATTTACTGCGCAGTTGAAAGGTAAACCTCCTGGAACTTATGAGTCTGATTCCTGGCAAGTTAAATGGGATGGGACGACTGTAACCTCTAGTACGCCTAAAGCACCTACAAAAGCTGCACCTGCATATAACTTCGGAACGTTTTAGGAGATATAATGGCTGAAGAACTTTTAAAGAGAATGTCAGAAGCTCCTGCCTTTGTTCAAAATGTTAAACAAAGTGAGGAAATGCCGCCAATTCTTGCTCCTGTTACTGGAGAGCAAACTGTAGCTCCACCTTCTGAAGAATTAAAGTATGTTGCTCCCCTCGAGCCGCCTGACATGCTTGACTATTTGAGAGAGCCTGCACAGTGGGCAAAGTCAGGAATGGGAGGTCTTGCTTCAGGGATAAGTGGAGTTGTTAAAACTGCCAATTTGATCCCAGGTACTGATGCGTTTTTAGATCCAATTATTACCGATCTTGATGCAAGAGCGAAGTGGTGGGAACCTAAGGAAGCTGCTCCTGGGAGAGTTAGTAACTGGGTTCGAAGTGCTGCAACATCAATCGGACAATCTACTTCAGCGGGGCTTACAGGCGCTGCTATTGCATTGGCAGCTGGTCCTGGTATTGCAGCAACTGGAGCAGTCGGTGTGGCAGCTGCGACAATTGGTGCTATTCTATCAAAGGGTGCTACTTTCGGTGGTGCACAGTATTATGATTTAACAAAACAGATTGAAGAAGAATTTAAAGCTCGTGGTGCTAATGCTGAAGAAATAGCTATTATACAGAAAGAAAATGCTGCTTGGAAGGCTATTTCTGGTCTTTCCGAAGTTGGTGGTGAGTATGGATCTGACTTTATATCCGCAAGGATATTTGGACTGACAGGCAATCCTGCAATTCGTGAGTTTATCAAGAAAGGCATTATGGCTGCCTTTGGTAGATTTGCGAAGAAGATGGGATGGGTACAGCTTTCTGAAGGCCTCGGTGAACAGTTTACAACTGCAGTTCAGTATAAAGCTGCTGAAAAAATAGACCTCCATCAAGATGACTATTTGAAGCAAGTTGTTGACACATTTGCAGTTACTGGTATTCAGACCTTGGTAATGGGTGCAGCTGCCTCTGCAGTTGCTTCAACTCGAGGACGAAGTACTGAAGCTTTTCAGAAGGATTTGAAGTTGAAGACATCTGCAGCTCTTGTAAGTAAGGGTGTTGATAAAGATACTGCAGATACAATCGCTGATACTATTATTAAGAGAGCTACTAAGACTGATGCAGCTGATGGTGCTATTGCCGAATTAGAAGGGCGTGAAACTGTTAAGAAAGCTACAAAGGCAGAACGTGAAGTTGCGAAAGCTGAGAAGAAAGTGGCTGCTGCTGAGCGGACTAAAGAGATTATTAAGACGATTTTAGCTCCTGAACCTACTGAAGAATTTGCTGGAGAAACACTTCCAGCAATAAAATTAAAAGATGGAACTATAATAAAGGGAGAACCTGGTCAGCAGCATTTTGCCATAGCTGATGCTCGTGGAATACCCTATGAGAATGTTGTAGAAACAGCTTTTATTAGTAAAACAGGAGAATACGAAAAGCCGAAGGTTGCAAAGCCGACTATTGAAGAAAGGCCTACAGCTCGTGAGGAAAAACTTGCTAAGTTAAAAGGTGAGAAACCTATTTATCGAACTACTCCAACGCCTGAAACTGCTGCCCGTGTAGTATCTGAAACTGCACTACCAAAGCAGGAAGTTACCTTTACGAAGTTGGCACCTTCTGAAACTGCTGAGGTTCCTGATGTAATTGTTCAAGATCAGTCAGGTCAACCTGCAATTTTCAATCCAGATATTCATGTTATGGATGAAACTAATATGAAGTCAGCTCGTAGGGACTTAGAAGTTTGGACTCCTACAACTGCACCAGTTGTTGAGACGACTCGAGAACGCAGGTTGCGTATTCTTAGAGAAGCTGGTCGTATTCCTGGGCAGCCTATAGTGGCACCAGAAACTGTTGAGAAGGCAGTGAGTGCAGCTGAAGTAGTTGCTGTTGTGAAGAAGATGAAACCTGGTTTGATTGAGCATATTGATACTATGTCTAAGAAAGGTTGGTCAATAGATGACTTTATTAATGACCCAGATGTAAAAGCTGATTTGGAAGGGATAGTTCCTGAAAATAAGTATTATGATTTGATTTTAGATATTAAGGAAGAAATAGGAGCTATGACCTCCACTGACATCTTTGACAAACAGATCAGAGATGAACAGAGGGCGCTGGATAGTGATTTCGCTGCTATTGATAAGATGAAAGATGAAGATCGGATGCAGCGAGAACTTGCGGAGCGAGATGAGTATTATGATCCTGAGCAACAGAAGTGGGTGCAACTTGAGAAAGATGAAATTGTTAGTAATATTGAGACACAGTTTGTTGAACCACCCTCTACTGTTGAGAGTGTATCAGTCGTTGTGCAGGTTACTCCAGAAGTCAAGAAAGTGTTTTCTAGAAAAGTAGTGGATAACACTGTATGGTATCAGCCAAAAGAAGAAGCAATGACCCAACTTGATCTGTTGAAGCAGACTAAACTAGATTGGAACTCAGATATTGATGCTATCCTTCATGCACTAACTACACAGGTAAATGTTGCCTATCATACTCGTGGTGAAGTTCTCTTCTCTGCACTTAGTAGACTGACAAATAACCTTGACTACTTCAAGAAGAATTTAAGTCATGATGAATATAATCGCTTGATCAATTCACTTGATAGTCTGCGGAAGTTTATGGTAGATGTTTCTGATGCTATTAAGGCAACAGATGAACCTGTGAAGGCAGCAGCTCCCAAAGCTGAATTGCAGAATGAACTCCTTCGTATTGGAGATATGGGTGATACTGCTGCAGCTGCATATGTCAAAGGATTAGATGATGCAGCTCTTAAAGAGATTCTCGTTGCCAATAGTTTACATTGGAAAGGCCGTAGTCGTTCAGAAGCAGAGTTAGTTCATTATGCACTTAGGGCAGCTATGAATATTCAGCATAGAGAGGGACAGCCAGCGCCTAAGCGAGAGAAGTATGATATAGATGTAAGGTATGGAGTAGCTCAGGATCTGTTTGCTATGCTCTATAGCGAGACCTATGAACCTAAGAATGCTGCAACCTTAATAGACTTTCTTCTCAGTAAAAAGGATACTTTTTCGGCGGCTGAGACAGCTCTAGCAGAACATTTTAATACTCCAGCTATTAGGCAGATACTAAAAAGAGTTAAGGTAAATATATCTCTAAATGACAATCTTCCTATTGTATATTATGCCGGAGTTGGAACAGCACAGTTTGAGAAATCGGGAGGGGCTGCCATAGATTTTAGGCATGATTATGTTTATCAAGTAAGTACTCACGACTCTTCAGTTGGCGAGGATATTTTGCATGAGGTTACTCATGCCCTCACTTCAGAACTCATGCGAACTTCAGGTCCACTTCGGGCAAGTGTTAGAAATTTGAGGCTTAAGGCTATAGATAATTTGGGGCCTAATGATAGGCAAATTCTGTTTTCTTTAAACGGTAGTGCCTTAGCCTTTCATGCTAAATCTTTTAAAGAGATGGGTTTTGCAAGAGGATGGGAATATGGGGAGGTCTATTATGGCTTACTTAATGAAGGGGAGTTCCTATCTACAGTCTTTTCGTCTCCAGTTATGCAGCAATATCTATCTGCAATTCCTTACGAAACTACAAAGACGAATGGTAAGATAAAGACTTTATGGGATAAGTTCAAGGAAGTTTTATCTCTATCCATCTTCAATAAGCCAATGGGTGAGCGTGAATCTACGCTGCTCGATGCTGCACTAAATATCGGAAATAAGATAATTGAAATCAATTCTCAACGTAGTTATACAGCATTAGCATATGAAGGGCAGCAGCGAAGTGTGAATGCCTCTGTTCCACGCATGAAGTCTATTGATGTTGAACAGGCTTTACAAAGTACTCCACTGAAGGGATCAGGTATTCACGCAGGTGCTGGAACTCCTATCCAGCAGAATGTTACTGTTATACAGAAACCTATAGATGTTACTCGTCTTTCTACGTACATCAACTCTCCATTATTTGCACTGAGAGATCACCCCGACGCAATGGCTTATGCTGAGGAAGCGATAGATGCACTCGGTGTCTGGGGCTATAGTCGTAGTCTTGGATTTTCGGAGATTGATAGAATCACAAAGGAGTTATCTGAGGCAGAGCGTATAAAAGTTACCTCTCTTCTGAAAGAAATCGAGAGTGGTGAAGTTATCGATTTAAATAAACTTAATCCAAAAATCAAGACTGCTATTGTAGATACGAGGAAACTTCTTGATCTTTATAAAGAAAAGCATAAGAAGTTTATGAGAGAGTCACTGATTCTTGGCACCAACTCAACTGAGGCACGCATATTTGCAGATGTTCTTATAGGTGGCGAGAGTGTTATTGATGCCACTAAGAAGTGGAATCGTTATGCTCGTGCACAAAATAGGACTAATGTTCAGGATAAAGTCGCGACGACAACTTACGCCGAAGTATTGGGTCTCTTCAAAGAATGGAAAGAGATTGAAAACTTTGGTATCAAAGACTACGTTACCCACGCCATGAGAGGTTCGATTGCACTATCTGATCCTGAAGGCCATATTATCTCTTTTGCCCAAACGCAGAAGAAAGCAGTTGCAGATGCTCTACAATACTTGAAAGAGAATCCAACTGTGGAAAGTATTGAGGTTGATACTACTTATCGCCTTGATAAAGATTTCCAGACGTTGGTCTCTCAAAAGTATTATAGAGCAATGAAGGGCAAAATTGCTAAACTTATAAATCAGTACAGTAAAGAAATTAGCAAAGACCTATCTGATAAACTGAAAGCTGAGATACCTGGCAAGGGTATTGCTATTAAACCTATGAAGATCTGGTCTCAATTCCTTCAGGAACGTGAAGAAGAACTTCCTGGCGAAAAGGATGTCTTTGATATTCTTCCACTGTACGTTCATAGTCTAGAAAAGAAACATGCGCTTGATCCTTACATTATGAAGTTAAGAGATCACCTCCACGAGTTCAGTGATAGACCAAACGTGAAAAAAGTATTGGAAGATCAACTTACTGCGATCCGTGGACAGTATTCAGTTGGGGATGCTATCGTTGATGATCTCCTTGGCAAATTGGGCTTTGAACAGTCTTTCTCCTATACACGAGGTTTGGCTGCCACAAGAGTTGTTTTGACAAACTTGAAATTGGGATTCAGGCCTGTTGCTGCGCTAGTCAATTTACTTTCAGGTATGGGACATACTTGGGTTAAGACTAGTGCTAAATATATGATCGAAGCACATAGGGTGTTAGCAACTGAGGGTGGCAAAGAGTTTATTAAAAAGAATGCACCCTCACTTGGTACATCAATAGTTGAAGGATTCGGTGGAGACCTTGAAAATAGGTTGAACTGGTACTCACCATTAAAACTATTCCAAGCACCTGAGATTCCTAATAGAGAGACAAGCTTTATGGCTTCCTATCTTTTTGGCAGAGGTGAGTTTGGGTATGATGAGACTACTGCAGTTGAGTTCGCTAAGCGATCTGTTGATATGCAGCAGTTTAACTATACAGTAGCGGCAATTCCTGAAGTCCTTCGGGGGCCCACTGGAAAGACAATCGGGCAGTTTAAAACTTACTTAGTAAAGGAAATAGAATTTATCAGAGGTTTGAAGGGTGCAAATCAGTGGGCTAAGTACTTAACGATGCAGGCAGTTCTTGGTGGCCCGAGGGGAATGATGATCACTCTGAAGAGTCTCCCCTTCTTAATGCTGATTGGTGGAGATGGGTGGCTTGATGATCTTGATACTTGGCTCAACAATAACTATCCTAAACTATCTCGAGGTGTCTTTGGATTCTTTGGGATTGATGCTTCTGGTCCTGCCTCATTCCAGTTTCCTGAAAAGGTTGAAGACTGGGCTGGTGTTCTGATTTCTGATATTGTAAAGTTTGGAAAAGAAGTAGCCAAACCTTTCTCCAATAGCGAATCCTATCTTTGGGAAGATGTCAAAAAGTATAGCAAAGATGTGGTTCCTGTTTGGAGATTGTGGAGTGAGTTCTGGCAAGGTCTGATGAATGATGAAGGCTGGATTCTTGATGAGCACGGGAACAATAAGTTCAAAGTTGAGAGCTGGACTGATTTGGCGAAGATGGTTGGCGGCTTTAAACCTTTGAAGATGTCTGTGCAAGAACTTGAAATGCGAATGTCGAAAGTTTTAGAGGATAGAGAAAAGGCGCAAGCTAATAAGATTGTCGAGCAGATTGTCAAGCGGCATAGGATGATTGATGTTGATATAGTCACCGAGGAATTGGTGCAGGAAGTCGCTATCCACGCTCTCTCTGCTGACAGTATTATTAGTGCTATTGAAAGAAGTCATCTTGATCCTGCTACAAGGCAGCTGCTCGGTGCCAAAATGCAGAGACGTATGGAATTATGGCAGAGGCAGTTGCCTGTGAGAGAGTTTAGGGGTTATTAATCTCAACTCGGATTGACCAAACTGCACAGATGATTTCCTGAAGGAGATTCTGTGCACGAACTGACTTCACGTTTTGTTCTATTAAGATCTCATAGTCGAGTCTATTAACAGCATCCTTTAGATCGATTACGAGATCTTTTAATTTACTATTTTCCGTCACTTGTACCCTCCAGTTTTTTGTCTATAAGTTTTTCTAGTTTAGTCAAACTCTCTCTGATGCTATAAGTCTGTGAGTCTTCTTTTTTCGGTTTACTTTGTTCAATGTTTTGAACAAAGGTATTATCCGGTAATTTATTTTCTACAGAAACAAGCGGCCGTAGAAGACCCGCTACTTCCTGCACTATTTCTTTAAAATCCTGGAGAGTCATAATTATGACTGTCCCAGGTCTCGCTGCCCGAATCATATCTTTTATCGTTCCTGATTTAGACATCTTCTACTCCTTTCGGTTTTTCATCCTTTTCTAAAGTTTTCTTAAACGAGAACCTTCCGGCTGTGTGATAGATTACGATTCCCTCTGGCTTCATAAACCCAGGGGCCGCTAAGCTCCCATACGTTTGAAGGGAAACGATAGCATGAGTTATGAGTCCAGAATCAAATTCCCCTCGGCAAATTTCTGGCACAACATGACAGCACGCTGGGCGTATGGCAGGATCGCTCCACCTCTTCAAGTTGAACAGGGAGAATCTTTTCTCCTTGAGCCCATAACCACGTTGAATGCTCTGTCCCCACCACTCACCGAAGTGGAGACCGGGACCAAGACGCATCAGTTCTAAGACATTTTCATACGCCCACCTTGCAAATCCATGATTATCATTTTCTGGAAAAATCCAACGAGAACGGGAACCGCAGAGAAATGGAACGATTCTTCCCGAACCAAAAGTAATGGCATCAAAGTTATCAGCAATATAAATACACCCATTCGTCCCATCGATCTTTTCCGTGATGATGCACTCTCGAGAATACCTTGGGATCTTTGGAAAGCCTACAAATTCAATCATTCGCCCTCCTTTTTTAAGACAATAATTTCTGCAGGTGGATTTACTTTAAATCTACCTTGTTTAGTTCTCCGTCTTTTAGGCGGCCATCTATCGTCAACCCACATAGCAAGCGGAGTTCCAATAACTGAACCAACTATATTAAAGGCCATATAGATAGGATCAGTAATGTATAGTGTAACTTCTAATGAGATAAGGCCAGTAAGTAGACCACTGAGAATGGCAGCCATATACTTCTTCCCATTTACAACTCGTCGTAGGTAGAAGACTGCCAAGATGTCGTCACTTAGACTTAAGGAAAAGACAAGAATGCCAATTAGCCAGCTCACCTTTTTGCCTCTTTGCATCTTTTATCCGCCGATGCCATACTGCTCCTCCATCTTCTTAGTACCTGTATAATCTAGCACTGGATCAGTTCCGACGTACTGTATCCTAATAGTCCGCATCGCTTCCAGTGTTCTGATTACAGTTGATAGATCGTCAATGTCTGCATCTGTGTGAAACTCTCTCATCAACTGTGAAGTTCTAACACTTTTATTCATAGCAATAAACGCCCACGCTCTTACTAGCACATCGGTAAGTGCTGCCTTTCCAACTCCACTGAATACATAGGGCATTTTCACTTCAGCTTCTTCCATGAACGCTATTCCTCTCTTTAAATCCTGCAGTTCTAAGATCATCTTACTAGACCGAGAAGCGTTAGCGACAATACTTAGTTTTAGAGCATGAATAGGCCTACGCTCGACATATCCACTTAATCTTGAATCAGTAAAAGGTGGATGAGCATCTTGTGCAGGATACCACACGTTCCAGAAGTCTAAATATTCTTTAGACAGTTTGAACTCTCCACTCAGCATTAAAATCTGCTCCAAATCAGACAATAATGCATCTCTTAATTTCAATTCATCCTGTGTCAAAAATGGACAAGTTACTGACTTCGCCTTTCTCTTCTCAAATATTAAGATCATCCTTGCTGTAAGACCGCCGCCTATTGCATCAGCAGGTAATGCACTTCTTAAAAGATCAGGAGTTGTAGCTCCTTCTAAGTTAACCCACACTCCGACTAATTCATCAGTTCCTTGGTTCTTCGTTCTATAGGTCCACCTATCTTTACAGTCGTACCAGTCGCATAGGTCCGCCATCATCTGCATGTTGTTATAGCCAAGGAAGACGGTTAACTCTTGACTGTGCACGGTCAGGGAACAGTGAATCAAAGGTCGTCCTTGGCTATCAATCTGGGTATTGCTACTCAGTTTCAATTCCTTAATGAGAGCTTCCCGAGTAATAGCCTCAGCCGACATTCTAATCCCCAGTTCTCTTAGGAAAGGATAACCAAGATTCATCGCTGTTCCCTTCCTTGATCCAGATGGCCCCACTAAAACTATATATAGATTAGGAAATATGCTGAAGTGTCCCCACGGTAAACTAACCTTCCTCTGTAGCATCGCTGCTATCATCGAGATCCCTGTCCAGAGCCGAAATGACTTCTTTGGTTCTGTATTCTCCGTAAATATCAGAAAGTTGTTTAGCCAGTCGTCCAGCTTCCTGCTCATACTTGACTCCTACCTGATCTGCTAAGTTGATTCCCAGTTTTAGATCGACTGGGAGGATGAACTCAGACCCGTGCCATTTTAGAGGCGTTGTCATTAGATTGATCAGTTTCAGAAGGGCCTCAGCATGATCTAACCAGCTGTATGACAGTGGAATCTGAAACAGGATGGCATCATGGATTTGATTGAGTAGGTCGATACATTTAAAGTTGTCTTGGTCTTCGTAGATTGGAATTACGCCTTGTCTATTGACTTTATCAGCGATTGTACTTTGTGGATTAAAAGCATACAAATCCTTAAATAAATCTTCGCCCCAGTTGCCAAGGAACAAACGCTTTCTTCCATACAGATTAGTTAGTATTCTATTGTTCTTCCTGCAAGCTTCAATAGTCCAACTCCAGTATTGTCGAACGCCAGGATACATTTGATGATATCTTAAGTAAATAAACTTGCCTTGTGTCTCAGGCAGGTCACAGTCTAGTGAAAACTTTGCATATCCTTCACCATAGTTGAAGGCGTGGTTTGACTTTTTGCCCCAGAACCTTTGACTATGCTCACCGTTGCCCATAGGACTACTACCTTCATCATCTGAAACCTGATCGAAAGGTATATTGAAAATCAGGCTAGCAGTCTGCCGATGAACGTCTCTTCCAGAGTCGAACGCCGCTTTCATCAGTGGCTCAGGCGCAATATTTGCAACTATCCTATTCTCACCCTGACTAATATCAAGGTGATACATTACACAGTTTTCATCAGCTAAGACAAAGGGATAAAACATCTGAGGTAATGTCTGGACGTTACCACCTTCACCTAAAATATCCTGTGAAGCTGATAGCCGCCCAGTTGTAGTGCCAATAGGATTCATTGAAGAATGAAGTCGGCCATCCTTGCCAACTATCATATCTAAGTATGACGTCTTGAACTTATGTAGTTTCTTATATTCCCTTTGTAGAACTGCAACGTGGACACCGCGTCTTGCCAAACGCTTAATAGCATTCTGATCAGTTGTTGGCTTACCTTTTTTCAGGTAGGGCTCAAGGCCCAGCTCTTTATAAAAGTAATCTGCCATTTGTGCTGGACTTCGGGGATTGATAGAGTGGCCAACAGCCTTTTGAATCTCCGCTTCGAGCTTAACTAATCGCTCATCAGCTTCTTTATTTGCCTTTGCCAAACCTTCAGTATCAATCCGCATCCCTCTTTCCTGCATATAAATACAGGGCCCAACCATTCTATTCTGCCACTGATATGTCTCGTAGTTACCTTGTCTAATCAGTTCAGTCTTCAGCTTAGGGCGAATCTCAGTAACGACAGCACCATCTTTTGCATTGTAAATACTGAACTTGGCTTCGTCAAATAGCTTTGACTGCTTTTTGCGCTCGTCTTTATAGTAAGGCTCACGAGTATAAAGGGAGGTTATAAAGCCTAAATTCTTTGGGAAGTCAGGAAAGAGGATGCCCATCATGATCATAGTATCCTCCATGTTCCTAACTACAATCCCTAATTTTCTAAACATGAAGGCAGCATCAAAGGTAATACTCTGATTTTCCTTAGTGATACCTGGATCTTCCATTAGCTGTGCAATCAACAGCCAAACATATGCTTCTTGTGGAGGAGTTAAATAGCTGTTGCCTTGTGCAGTAAAGGAAATAGAGATAGCATCGTCCGGTGCCTTTGCTATAGCAACGTGACTTATCTCTTCATTTAGAACTTCAATATCAACTGCTAGTCTATCTAGTTGTTTGCAGCCCTCGAGATAGGAACATATCTCATTATATGAAGGCAATATCTTCAGGTGGCGCTTGGGAAGACTGATAAGTGGAGACTTAGACTCCTCTAGTATTCTTTTCAAATCAGCTTTAATAAAATATCTAAAGATGGGATTCTTGTGGGGAAGTGCTGCAGCTGGATGGATTGTAGGTACCACTTTCATCCCAGGCCAGAAGTCGCCTTCAAGGATTGAACCTCTTCTTCGAGTAATACCAGTTAAACCTGTCAATGCATATAGTGCTACATTACCAACTGGAACGAAGACATTGGCTTTTACCTGCTGCAATTCTTCCTTCAGTTGATCTCGGTATGCAATATAGGCAGGTGTTATAGTAACTTTGCCTTGTGAACTAACTCTGAACCAGGGTGTTAAGTCATCAAGTCTACTATCAAGTTTACTCTTTCCAGGTCGCTCCTTTATAACATTAGTGATGTAAAGATCAGCTCGAGTGAGGCCAACTGAATACAATAATTCGACCTGCAACTTTCCAGCAGGTGCATTTGGACTAAAAGGTCTACCTTCCTTAGCCTCAATAACTCCAGGTGCCTCGCCAATCCAGGCTACCTTAGCATCAGGTGAGCCTTCGCCACCGACTTTCCTTCCGACATAGATACTACTATTCTGGAAAGGATTGCTCATATCTTTTTATCCTCTATTGGATAGCTTCTGGCAATGAAAAGAGCTCGGCGAATATCTAAACCAGCTTTGGGATCAAAATAGAGTCTATTAAGAGTCTCGCAGAATGCATCCCACTGTTTAGGAGTTAGTACTCCTATCATCTGATAGACCTGTTGATCTGGAAGATTCATGTAATGTTTTAACTCATCATAGTCGCTCATAACTCTTATATCCTCCGAACTTCCCTTCATGCACTCGCAAAATGAAGGAATCTTTATACTCTCTACTTAGTTCATACCCAAAGGCCTGGATGCCCATATTGGAAGCAGCCAGTAGGGTGTTACCACTACCAAGGAATGGAACTAAAATACGATTGCCAGGTTCTGCAAATACTGAGATAATCTCCTGCATCATCTCAATCGGTCTCTCTGTAGGATGAATACGCTTGGTAGGATTGACGCCTGTGTAATCAAAGACATTCGACCTCGCTCTCTTTAGCAATCCTGATTCCTTCCTTGCGTAGAAGAACATCTCATAATTGTTTGACATGTAGATGTCGGGTTGCATACTCTGCCCTTGCGGCTTTGTCCATACTGCAGGAATCCTTCTCGTCTTGAATCCCACCTGCTTTAGTGTTTGATAGACAAAATCAAACCAAGGCTCTGGGCCAAACCAGATCACCAACCACCCACTAGGTGCTAATACTCTATAGCATTGTTGTAGAGTCCGCAAAGTAAAGTCTGGAAAATTCTCAACTGGAATCTCATTATAGTCTCTCATCGCTTCGTCCTGAATCCCTTCAAGTTTTCTAAGAGCAGGAAGGTCGATCGCATATGGTGAGTCCATTTCGATGAAGTCTATTGAGC
>Ga0315289_10010837_pt1 | contig 12988 bp, 8 predicted proteins | sample YL17G11_40_MG_FD_203452 | JGI IMG/M metagenome (GOLD analysis project Ga0315289, IMG submission 203452) | Sediment microbial communities from Yellowstone Lake, YNP, Wyoming, USA - YL17G11_40 | ecosystem: Environmental > Aquatic > Freshwater > Lake > Sediment | place: USA: Wyoming | collected...
CCTGTTAAAGATTATTAAACAAAAGCGACCGCAGGGTAGCAAGAATAATGAGGTTACGATTGTCTTTGACGGAAAGGCGGATTTACCTTACTGGCCGAAAGAGAAAGAGATAGATATAAATATAGTCTTTACTAAAAACAATACTGCCGATGATTGGATTAAAAATGCAGTTGAAAGAACAGACGGTCCAAGAAGAATCGTAGTAGTCAGCGATGATAAACAGATTCGTTTTTACGTTCGCTCTTTAGGGGCTAAGATCTTGGGTGTTAAGGAGTTTATCAAAGCAGCGGAAAGATCAAAAAGGGCAAAAGATGCAGAGCCTTCTGATAGCAAAATAGAATTATCCAGCGTAGAGGCAGAGAGAATAACCGAAGAATTAAGGAAAATCTGGCTGAAATAAGTGAGGACATAAGTTATGGAGCTATATAAAAAGAAGAGGCGACATAACTTATTTGTCCGAGCTTACCCTTGACATCAAAGATGTCAAGGGTTAAATTCGCCCAAACAACTTACGTCACTTCGTTCCGTAAGTTGTGGGCTCATTTAAGTGGTTAATGCCAAAAAAGAGAAGCAGGACTGGATAAAGTTTTTAGGCACAGCCGGCGCTCGTTTTGTAATGATTAAACAACTGCGTGCCTCTGGGGGGCTCTGGGTAAATTTGGCCGGTAAAAACATATTAATTGACCCGGGGCCGGGAAGTTTAGTTAGAGTCAACAGTAGTAGGCCACGATTAGATCCTACCAAATTAGATGCTATAATCCTTACCCACAGGCACCTTGACCACGCAAACGATATCAATGTAATGATTGAAGCGATGACCGAGGGCGGATTTAAAAAGAGAGGAATAGTCTTTTGTCCTTCCGATACCTTAGGCGAAAATTCAGTTATTCTAAAGCATCTGCAGAATTTTCCCGAAAAGATTGAGTTATTAGAGAAAGACAAGGTATTTAATATCGGCGATATTAGCTTTAAGGCTATTGCCTGCAAACATCCTGTAGAAACCTATGGACTAAGATTCAATTCTGACAGAATCACCTTTTCCTTAATTACCGATACAAGCTATTTTAAAGATATGGAGGATTACTATAAGACTCCACTTATAGTTATCAATACCGTATTTTTACAACCCAGACCAGAGGTCCAGCATCTAAGCCTTGAAGACGCCAAGATAATTATCAAGAACATTAAACCTAAATTTGCAATCTTAACGCATTTTGGTATGACTATGTTAAAAGCAAAGCCGTATTTAATAGCCCAGCAGTTAACACAGGAATTAGGCACGCAGGTTATTGCGGCAAGCGATGGCATGACCTTTGATTTATCACAGGTTGCAAAATAAAGATTACTGAAAATTAAATCTTGAACGCAGATTTTCGCAAATCAAACGCAGATAGTCGCAGATTGTTTCGTCAATAAAATCTGCGTGTATTTGCGTGCAATCTGCGAGAATCTGCGTTAAACAATATTTTGTAATCTTTCATTAATATGAAGAGAGTCTTACATATCATAACAAAATTAGAATTAGGAGGCGCGCAGAAAAGCACTCTGGAGATTTTGAGCAATTTAGACAGAAATAAATACAAGATATTTTTAATAAGTTCAGATGGCCTACTTGCTGATGAGGCGAGAAAGATCGATGCCTTAGAAGTAAAGTTATTGCCTTCTCTAAAAAGAGAAATAAATCCTATTTTCGACGGGTGGGCATTCGTTGATTTATACAGATTTATCAAGGAAAACAAAATTGATATTGTCCATACCCATAGTTCAAAGGCAGGTATTCTAGGACGCTGGGCAGCTTATCTGGCAGGAGTCAAAATTATAATCCATACCATTCATGGTTGGGAGTTTCACGAAAGGCAAAATAGATTAATTAAATGGTTGTTTATTGGTCTGGAGAGATTAACCGCAAAAATTACTACTCAATTAATCGCAGTTTGCCGGGCTGATATTGAAAAGGGCCTAAATTATAATATTGGCGCCAGGGATAAATACAGACTGATATATTACGGAATAGATTACGGGGCATTTAATAATGCTCCTTCACTCAAAAGAAATTCTTTGGGACTCAAGGAAGATACTTTTACAATTGGGATGATTGCCTGCTTCAAACCGCAGAAGGCGCATTCTGATTTTATAAAGGCAGCCTCGCTTATTGCAAAGGAAATGCCTAATGTTCAGTTCTTATTAGTGGGTGACGGCGTTTTGCGGCCGAAAATAACTCAACAAATAGAACGCCATGGTTTGAGAGATAGATTTATTTTAACCGGCTGGAGGCGTGACATACCACAGCTTTTATCTATTCTAGATACAATCGTGTTAAGTTCCCTTTGGGAGGGTTTACCCATTATATTGTTAGAGGCAATGGCAGCGGGTTTACCAGTAGTAGCCACAAATGTAGGAGGGGTTTCTGAGATTATCCAAGATGGAAATACGGGGTTCTTAGTTCCGGTAGGTGATTACAGTAAATTAGCCGAGAGGATATTATTTCTTGCGCACAACAGCTCTTTATGTGAAGAGATGAGCAAATGCGCAAAAGGGCTACTTGATGGAAGATTCAACACAAGTTCTATGGTTAATCAAATTGAAGAAACTTATGTCCATCTTTTAAACAAAAAGCAATGATTTATTTAGCCGTATTTATCCTATCTTTTATTTTCAGTTTAATACTCACAAATTTACTTAAGAATTTAGCTAAAAGGGAGAAATTAATTAATCAAAAAGGTATTCCATTTTTCGGGGGCCTGGCTATATTTTTCTCGACCGTGCTCACTTTAACAATAATTTCTGGCCTAAATTTACAGTTGGCGAAGATTTTACTTGGTCTCTTGCTGGGCTCATCTTTAATCTTGATTCTAGGCCTGATAGATGATTTCAAGGAATTGTCTCCTTTACTAAATTTTGTTGGTCAGACTATAGCTGTTATCGTGCTTATCTTCTTCGGTTTAAGAACCCACATAATTTTAATTAGTGAGGTCTTAAATATAATTGTGACCTTACTATGGATATTAGGTCTCACCAATGCCTTTAATCTCTTAGATATCATGGACGGGCTCTGCGGTGGACTTGCATTTATTGCGGCTTTGACATTCTTTTTATTAGCATTTTTATCAGGTAATTTTGTTATAGCCGCCGTTTCTTTATCTTTGGCAGCAGCGACCTTGGGATTTTTGATTTTTAACTTCCCTCCAGCAAAGATTTATTTAGGAAATTCCGGAAGTATGTTTTTAGGGTTTGTTCTGGCGAGTTTAGCTATCGCCATTAGTTACGCACCGACAGAAAGGAAGATTGCCCTTTTTACGCCCATACTTGTTTTAGGCTTGGCCATTTATGACCTTTTATTCGTTATTTTAATGCGCATTTTAAAAAGAAAGTCTCCGATAAGAAAAAGCAAAGACCATTTTGCCTTAAGGCTCATTGCTATAGGCAAGACCAAAAGAGAAGCGCTTGTAATAATGTATCTATTTGGCATACTTTTTAGTATTTCAGCTCTACTAGTGAGTAGGGTTACGAATATATTTGGCATTATAATCATAGCTTTCGTAATAATTATCTCTCTCTTAGCTGGTCGTAAAATTTCCAAGGTCAGAGTAGATTAAATGAAAAATGATAAAATCATTATTTTAGGCGCTGGACTGGCTGGATTGAGTACGGCCTATCATCTAGAGAATAGAGATTATGAAATCTTTGAGAAAGAAGATGAGGTGGGCGGATTATGCCGGTCAAAAACTATCAATGGATTTACTTTTGATATGGACGGCCACTTATTACATTTTAGAAATAAATATACCCTTGATTTGGTTTCCAAATTAATGAATGGAAATCTGAAAAAACAGACCAGACATTCTTACGTTTATTTTAAAAACCAGGTCATACCGTTTCCCTTTCAAGCACATCTAAAAAATTTATCGGATGACATTAAAAAAGAATGTTTCCTAGGCTTGATTGAGGCAAGGTATAATTCATCTAAATATAAACAGGATGGCAACTTTTATTCCTGGATGTTGAATACCTTCGGCAGCGGTATCACCAAACATTTTATGCTGCCTTACAATCAGAAATTTTGGACTATACATCCGCGTAGACTAGATTATGATTGGGCTAAGAGGTTTGTTCCGGTTCCCAATTTGGAGCAGATCTTAGAAGGGACTTTAACAGATAAGAAAGTATTTATTGGCTATAACCGTTATTTTTGGTATCCGCTTAAAGGCGGGATAAATGAGATTGTTTATTCATTCGCAAGGCACGTAAAAAAAGTCGATACTCTACATGAGGCAACAAAAATAGATATTTTAAAGAAAGAGATTAAATTTAAGAATGGTAAAGAGATAAAATTCAGTAAATTAATAACGACAATACCTTTACCCGAATTACAAAGATTAATTAAACCGCTGCCCTTAAGAGTCTGTCGTGCATTCGATAAATTAAGATATACCTCTATCTATAATCTTAATCTGGGCATCGATGAAGTGCTTACCTCGGGAACGCACTGGATGTATTTCCCGCAAAAACAATTCATTTTCTTTCGCGTCGGGTTTTTTAATTTTATTTCTGCTCATCTTGTCCCTGAAGGGAAAAGTTCGTTATATGTTGAAATTTCTTATTCAAAAAACAAGCACTTAAACAGAAATAATCTTTACTTGCGTATTCTTAAAGATTTAGAAAAGGCCCAGATTATATCACATAACAGCAAGGTAATAGTAAAAGATATAAATGATATAAAATACGGCTATATAATCTATGATAAAGATTATCAAGAAAGGAGGAAAGCAATTTTAGATTTTCTATCCAAAAACGATATTTATTCTATTGGTCGCTACGGTTCCTGGCAATACATGGCAATGGAAGATACTATCCTTGACGGCAAAATGGTAGCTGAACAGTTATGATTAAAAAAATAACATTAATTGGTATAATGCTATTTTTATTTTGGATTTCTTTCTTTCCAGAGCCGGTTCAAGACCATTATAAAGTTACAATCAGATTTTTTCTTGTTCTATTGTTGCTATTGACGTTATTAAATCGGGCGACTACTAAAGCCAAATCAATCCCTGTATTAGATTTATGCTTTTGGGTGTATATATTTACGATCTCTTTGAGTATTAATTTTGCAGAAAATGCAGATGTAGCTTTAGCTAAATTCTTAATTTTTTCTATTCCAGCCGTATTAATCTTTTATCTATTTAAAATGTATTTTAGCTTAGATAATTATAAAATGGTATTTGCCTCACTTGCTATTTTTAGTACCACTATAGCAATTTTTGGTATATCTGAACTATTTCTGAAGAAGAATTTTCTTTATGAAAAGTTTATTTTCAATGTTTTCTATAACAGATTTATTTCTCAAGGACGCATAATGTCAACCCTCATTCATCCAAATATTTTAGGTAGTTATTTATTGACGTGTTGCCCTTTTTCATATTATTTTGTCCATTATAGAAATTCTAAGGCCATCAGAAGCCTCGGAATCGCAAGTTTTACTATATTAATTATAGGAATGATATTTACTTTATCAAGAGGCACATGGCTGGCAGGAATTATTGTTTTATATATATATCTTATGAAGATTAATAAGAAAAGGTTATTTGTAATTATCATTTTACTGCTTTTACTCTTTTCATTATATAGTCAATTTTTAAGTAATAATAGTGTTCTTGAATATCGTTTTGGAATAATTTCCTTAGCTAAATATCTGAATTACGGCCACCGCATTATTAAATATCCGATGACATTCAGGATTTTATCAGAACATCCTTTTGTTGGTCTTGGCCTAGGTAATTATAGATTATTGTTTGACAGATATTTTATTTTACTCTTTAATAGTGATGGTAGATATAAGTTGAGCTATTTTCCGGATGAGCTGAAGATTACTGATAGTGTTTATTTAGGCCATCTAGGCGAGACTGGGATTATTGGTTTTTTAGGATTTTCCATATTTTTAATCATGTTATTTAAAAAAATTATCGACTATATTCATTTATCTGAAGATTCTGATATTAAAATTATTTTGCCTGTAATTGCCTTTGCCTTATTTGGTTTATTATTGAATATGTCAACTTTTGATGCATTTTACTGGTATACTCCGATGTATCTCTTTTGGGTTTTGGTGGGTATAGCTGTAGCTATAATTAGTAAAAAAAGATATGCTAAAGATGATAAAGCAAATTAAAGACATATTCAGACATCACGAATTACTTTTTAAATTGGCTTCTAAAGAAATAAAGATAAAATACAAACACCCCATCTTAGGCTTTCTATGGGCGTTAATTGTCCCGTTATCAATAATTTTGGTTTTTAAGATAGTGTTCTCATTGATTATTAAGGTTCCTATAACAGAAGGGTATCCCTTTTTTATATTCTTAGCTACAGCGGTATTTCCCTGGAATTTCTTCAGTCAATCCTTATCAGGCTCAACCACGAGTATTCAAGACAATAGTAATTTAATTAAAAAGGTATACTTTCCGCGGGAAATCATTCCAATTTCTATAATAATGGCAAACTTGATAAATTTTCTTCTTACTTTGATTGTTATTTTACCAATGTTTATTTTTTTTAAAGTTAGATTAAGTAATTTAATCATATTCTTGCCTTTGGTAGTATTGTTACATATAGTTTTGACGATCGGTATAAGTCTTATCTTTTCTGGATTGCAAGTTCAGTTTAGAGATATAAAATACATCGTCGAGATTTTACTTCTGATTTGGTTTTATTTAACACCGGTATTTTATTCCTTGGATTTGGTATTTTCTATTTCGAAGAGGTTTTTCGATATCTATATGTTAAATCCATTTGCTCAAATAATTACCCTTTATCGTATAACTTTGTTAGACGGATACATAAAAACCTTGCCTTCAGATTTAAATATATCTTATTTAGTAGTTTTATCTTTACTAAGCAGTTTTGGTCTTTTCTTTATTGGATTTTGGATCTTTAAGAGGTTAGAACCCAGATTTGCAGATTTGGTATGATGCTAGCAGTTAAATTAAATAATATAGGCAAGAAATATACTATCTCGCACGAGAAAGAGGCGATAGTAAGGCACATTTTACCCAGATTCTTAAAGATAAAGAGTTATGAAGAATTCTGGGCATTGAGAAACATAAATCTTGAAGTTACTCGAGGGCAGACCATCAGTATCTTGGGCAGAAATGGTGCAGGTAAGTCTACATTACTTAATGTAGTTTCCGGCATAACCTTTCCAACAGAAGGACGAATCTATGTCAATGGTAAGATTTCGGCATTATTGAGCTTAGGAGCGGGTTTTCATCAGGAATTGACGGGGGAGGAAAATATATATATCAACGGTTCCATATTGGGACTAAAGATTAAAGAGATTAAAAAAAGATTTAAAGAGATTGTAGAGTTTTCAGAATTAGGAGATTTTATCAATGCGCCAATCCAAACTTATTCTGCAGGTATGTATATGCGCCTGGGTTTTGCCATTGCTGCAAATGTAGATTTTGATATCCTGATAATAGATGAGATTCTTACTGTAGGCGATCTATCTTTTCAGAATAAGTGCCTGGAAAAATTAAGATACTTCCAAAAAATCGGAAAGACCATCATGATGGTTTCTCAATCCTTAGATTTGGTTAACGTGCTATGTGATAAAGTAGTATTATTAGACAAGGGGAAAATTTTATTAGAAGGTAGACCTCAGGAAGTTACCAGCTTTTACCAAGAAATGATGAGTAAAAAGATAGAGCCTACCTTTATAAAAAAAGAAACAAAAGAATTATCTGTTACGCCAGTTTCAGGAAATCCAGTTAGACAAACATGTAAAGAAATTTCTGGCGACCTAAAATTAAACAAGGACGATTGGGGAACAAAAACTGGGACAAAAGATGCAGAGATTATAAATGTTAGATTATTAAATAGCAGGAGTGAAGAGGTGGATTTATTTAAAACAGGCGAGAGGATGAGAATTGAAGTAAAGTATCTTGTCCATAAAGATATAGAAGACCCTCATTTTGGGGTAGCCGTATTCAAAGAAGATGGAACATACTGTTATGGACCTAATACTAGGTTTGACGGACTAAAAATAGAAAGGTTAAGAAAGGGCAGCGGTTCATTTTCAATTGAGTATGAGAGTTTAAATTTATTACCAGGTAAATACAGAATTTCAATTGCGATATGGGAAAAGAATGAAAAATTTGCCTATGATTACCATAATGCCTGCTATGAATTTGACGTTATTTCAGATAAAAAAGACCACGGTATTGTTTATTTAAGACACAGATGGAGTTGGAAACTGCCATGAAAAAACTGTCCTTAGTCTCGATTATCACAGTAAATTATAACGGAAAGAAATTCCTCAAAGATTGTTTCGATTCTTTATATAATTTGAATTATCCCAAGACCAAATTAGAAATCATTATGGTGGATAACGGTTCATCTGACGGTTCAGTGGAATTTGTTAAAAAGAATTTCCCTAAGGTTAAGATTATTTTAAATGACATTAATAACTACTGTCGTGCCAATAACTTAGGTATAAAGATGGCAAAAGGAGAATTCATAGCACTTATAAATAATGATACAAAGGTAGATAGAAAATGGTTAATAAATTTGATAGAAGTAATGATAAAAGACAAAAAAATTGGCATGGCAGGAAGTAAGATATTGCTAATGGATGGCACAATCCAGAATGCTGGCCATGTTGAATTACCAGATTTTTATTGGGCAGAGCGAGGTTTTGGCGAAGAAAAAGATAAATATGATAAAATGGAAGAGATGTCTAGTCTTTGTGGTGCCTCAGTTATTTTCCGAAGAGAGGTTTTTGATAAAATAGGCTTATTAGATGAGGATTTTGTAATTTATTTTGAAGATGTGGATATGGCAACCAGGGTTAAGAAAGCAGGATGGAAAGTTGTTTATATTCCCGTGAGCATAATATACCACGCATTCCATGGCACAGGCGATAATGAATTGTCTCAATTTTACATAGAAAGAAATAGACTATTATATATTGCAAAGCATTTCCCTGATAAATTAAGTCAAGCACTTTTTGGGAAAGGATATTTTACCGCACGACAACATCTAGAAAATAGTGGCAAGATATACCAGATTTTACCAGAAGTAATAACAAAGTTACTTAAGCATAATAAAGGGCAAGATATAAAAAATATTTTAAAAGAAATTTTCTTTGAATTAGGAAAGATAAATAACTCTGAGAATGAATTTTTAATAAAAGAAATATTAGCAAAAAAAGAGAATTTTGAAAAAATAACAACTACTCTTAACCATACTAATTCTCAGCTCGCTGAAACACGTTCTCAGCTCGATGAAAGCCATTCTCAACTCAATGAAACGCGTTCTCACCTTGACCAAACGCGTTCTCAACTTAACCAAACTAATTCTCAGCTCGATAAAACCCGCTTTCAGCTCCAGCAAATATCTAAAGAGCTGAGTTCAATAAACTTAAGCCTTCAGGATAAAGAAAGAGAGTCATGCTCTGTAAAATTAGACCTTGAGCAAACTCGGAAGGAGCTGGATAAAAAAGTTAAAGAGTTAAATGGAATTTATACTTCAGAAGGATTCAGGTTTATCCTTCGACCATTATGGACCTTTATTTGGAATACTCGCAATGCTCTTAGGCCATTTATCAAGAATATCAAATATTCTTTATGTCTGTTGCTCAGTGTTTTTCTTTTTTCTCTTTCTGTTTCATTGATGTGTATCTTTCTGATCGAACATCTCTTATGGAGATTTATAAAAATATTTTATAAAGAACAAAAATTCTTTAATAATAATATTGAGATTAATCAGAAACTGGGAATTAGTATTGTAATCCCAACTTACAACGGTTTAGACTATCTTAAAGAATGTTTGTCTTCTATATATAAAACTCAAGAATTTATAAATTCCAATGTTAATGAGGTCTTGGTAGTCAATGATGCTAGTTCGGATGGCACAACTAATTATCTAAGGAATTATTTTCCCAGAGTGCAGATAATCTCTAATGAAAGGAATCTTGGTTTCGGCAAGAGTTGTAATATTGGTATAGAGAAGGCAAAGAATGAAATAATCCTTTTGTTAAATAATGATGTCATTGTAACCGAGGATTCTCTGCAACCGCTAATCAGACATTTAAACAATGGAGGCGTTTTTGCTGTCAGTCCTAAGCTTTATGCCTGGGATAGAAAGACCTTTGTTACCGGGACATATATAGGCGATTTTAAGAATGGTTATATACATATTTGGAATGAGAAAGATATATCGGCTGAGCCCAAAGTTCATACATCCGCATCTACAATGTTTGCTGTAGGCTGTGCTGCTTGTTTTCGTAAGGATTGCTTTCTCGCCATGGGCGGTTTTGATCCAATTTACGAACCTTATTGCTGGGAAGATATCGATATCTCTTACAGAGCATTGAAAAGAGGTCTTCGTGTAATATACGATCCAAAAAGTCTAATGTTTCATAAGATGCATGGAACGATAGGACCTTTTAAGCGTTTTATCGAAGTAAAAAATGAATTGTTGTTTACCTGGAAAAACATTACTGATTTAGAAAAGATTGTTAAACATTTTTTATTTTTTCCTTTATATTTTCTTCATGACAAAAATAGCTGGTCAATATTAAAAGGCTATATTCTGGCTTTGAGAAAATTATTTCCTGTTTTGCTGCGTAGATTTCAGGAAAGGAAATATCATATATATACAGATGAAGAATTATTTTACAGAACGCGACAGTCTTACAATTACTTGAAGGAAAAGAAATTTTCTCTTGGAAAGCCTGATAAGCCAACAATTTTATTTATTACGCCATTTTTGCCTTATCCCGTGAAGTCTGGTGGCCAGGTTAGAGTGTATAATACTCTTAAAAGTCTGGCAGACAAATATAATATTATTTTAGTTTCTTTTATAGAAAATCCAAACCAGGAACAATATTTAGTAGAATTAGAAAAATTATGCAGAAAAGTTACAACTATTTTAAGACATCCATCTTGGCATGGGATGTTTGATAGGATATCTCTTCCAATGGTTATAAAATATTTCTATTCAAAAGAGATGGAAGAGCTTATCAAGAAATGTATTTACGAGAATCATATTGATATTGTCCAGATTGAATATGTCAATATGGCTTATTACGCAAAGATTATTCCAGATTTACCAAAGATACTTGTAGAACACGATGCTAGTATATATACATTAACTAATTCTTACGAGAGACCAGTATTTGGTAGAATCTTTCAATTTTTTGACTGGTTAAATTGGGGTAGTTTCCAAAAACACATATATAGCTATTTTGATAAAATTGTCGCTGTTAGTGATGAAGACTATAGAATCATAAGAGGAGGGGCTTCGAGAGATAAAATATCGATTATACCTACAGCTGTCGATTTAACTTCTTATAAACTATCTTGGGAAAACGAGAAAACCATTGATATCCTATTTCTTGGTCATATGCTCCACTATCCCAATATCGATGGATTATTTTATTTCTGCAAGAAGATATTTCCCTTAATTAAAAGAGAAGTTCCTGATGTAAACTTTTGTATTATAGGATCAAACATGAGTGATATTAATTTGGATAAAATCAAAGATAAAAATGTCCATGTAATCGGTGAAGTAGAAGATATTAGAAATTTTTTGGCGAAAACAAAAGTATTAGTTGCACCAATCCGCCGAGGCGCCGGATTAAAGATCAAGATTTTAGAGGCTATGGCAATGGGCGTACCAGTGGTATCAACAAGCCGAGCAGTAAAGGGTATAAAGTGTATTCTTGGGAGGGATATTTATGTTGCCGATTCACCTAAAGATTTTGCTTATAAAGTTTTGGATTTATTAAAGGATAGGCAGAAGCGAATAGCAGTAGCAAAAAATGCCAGAGATGTTGTTGATAAATACTACAATGCTAACAAAACGGCACATCAAATAGAGTCATTATACGATAGTTTAATCCCACTTGATATAAGAACAAGCGAAAAATCCCTTTTGCTTATAGAACGCTCAGCAAAAGAAAACAAACAATCCCAGGTTTGTGTTTCAGATATAGTTGCAGGATGGGATATTATGTTACATTGTAATTATCGTTGCCCGTATTGTTTTAATAAAGGCAAGTGGGAGCAACTCGAAGTTTGCAATAAAAATTATTCTCAGGAAGATTGGTTAAATTTTTGGGATAGGATTTATCAAAAATACGGCGAAATTAGTATAATCATTTCCGGGGGAGAGCCTTTTATTTATCCGAAGTTCCTTGAATTAATGAGAAAGATGGTTTCAAAGCATCGCATCGAAGTCTGCACAAATTTATCAATAGATTTCGATTGCATCCAAAGAATTATCAATGAGTTTACTCCCCAGCGCTTTATATTGCATCCAAGTTTTCATCCCTATTTTGCAGATTTAGAAGAAGTTATTAAGAAGATGCATATTTTAAAACACAAAGGATGGAATTTAGAACCGATTATTGTAGCATATCCCCCAATGCTAGGGGAATTAAAATATTTTAGAAAGAGATTTTTTGAAGAAGGAATTGGAATTTTTGTTCAGCCTTTTATTGGACAATATCAAAACAGGATATTCCCTCAAGAATATATGGATTCTGAGAAAGAAATTATTTCATCTTTTGCCGATGTGGATTTAATTAGATATCAGCTGAATAATATAAGCCCAGAAGCAAAATCATGTAAAACGGGTTTTAAATATTTTAGAGTAGATCCGGATGGTTTAATCTTGAGATGCGCGAGTTCAAAAAAAATAATGGGCAAAATGGAAGATATGAATTTTCGGCTTTTTGAAACAGCTATGCCTTGCGAAGCAGAATTCTGTATGTGTAATAATGAGGCGCGTTATATAAATGATTATAGCTCTGAGGAAATAGGTGAAAAATAATAGTAAGTTATATTTTATGATAGTTCGTTGTTTTAGTATTGTACTTTTATTAGAATTGTTCTAAATAAGTATTAAAAAATAGGATGTTATGAATTAAATGAAGCATTGCCAATTAGTCTCTGTAATTATAGTCAATTTTAATCAAAATAAACATTTA
>Ga0315289_10010838_pt1 | contig 12987 bp, 10 predicted proteins | sample YL17G11_40_MG_FD_203452 | JGI IMG/M metagenome (GOLD analysis project Ga0315289, IMG submission 203452) | Sediment microbial communities from Yellowstone Lake, YNP, Wyoming, USA - YL17G11_40 | ecosystem: Environmental > Aquatic > Freshwater > Lake > Sediment | place: USA: Wyoming | collected...
CCCCTCTCTCTCCCCGCCCCACAATGCTCTCGCGCTCACTCCTCCACCCTCCCCCGGCCCTTCCGCCGCCCCGCCGCATACTCGGCCGGCGTGACCAGCGTCCCGTGCGCCGCGTCCGCGTACGTGAAGTATTGCCCGTAATTGTGTTTGTAGGTCGTGTGGTGGATCGCGTGGAAGCCCGCGCCCATCACGGGCGCGGCCCGCCCGTCCAGCGCGTCGTGGATGTTGGCCGTCCAGATGGCGGTCGCGAACAGGAGGAGCTCGTGCGTCAGGAAGTGGCAGGGGATGAGGAACAGGGACGCCGCGTAGGGCGCCGCCTGGCAGAGCCCGTCGACCGGGTGGAAGGCGAGTCCCGCAAAGGGCGAGAGCGAGTGCTCCTTGTTGTAGATGTGGTGCTTGGCGTGCAGCGCCTCGTACCCGGCCCGCCAGTCGTGCAGGCCCCGGTGCGCCCAGTAGACGCCAAGCTCCACGCACGCCATGTAGGCGGCGAAGAGGAGCCAGTAGGGCCCCAGGCCGGCCGCGTCGGCGTGGATGGACGTGAAAGCCCGGGTCAGCCCCGCCTCGGCCGCGGCCTCCACGGCCGCGGGCAGGGCCGCGTACAGCGGCAGGGCCGCCATGGCGACCCGCACCTGCGCGAACACGGCGGGCCGGGAGGGCATGGAGCCCGGCTTGGGGAAGAGGACGTCCCCGAACACCCAGTAGGTGTAGTACGCCCAGGCGCCGCCCACCCCAAAGTAGAGGCCCAGGCCGGCGATGTAGGAGCGCACCCAGGCGACCGCGGGGCGGGGCAGCACCCGCACGGCCGGGTGCTTCAGCAGGGACCCCAGCACCAGCGCGTTCTTCCAGTCGTTTTCGGCCGCGATCTCGGCGGCGATGACGGCCCGGGAGCGGGGGCCGGGGGCGGGGCTGAAGAAGAGGAGAGAGAGAGAGGGGAGTGAAGAGTGAGAGAGGTTTGAGGGAGGGGAGCGCGTGTCTCGCTCTCGCGCCTCGCATGCTTTTCTTTACGATCCACCGCCCCACGACCGCGCGCGCATGCCTACTCACGTGGAATAGCCGACGACCTTGGCCAAGAACTGGGCGTCCGCGCGCAGTAGAGAAGGAGAGAGAGGGTGAGAGTGAGAAGAGAGCGTCGTTGGGGCGGCCGGGCGACGGCGCGGCGGTGCTGCCTCTCCCTGCCCGGCCGCCCGCTCGTACGCCCCACCCGCCCGCACCCAGATGCAAGAGCATCTGCTCCTGTATGCACACCCCGCCCCCTTATAAAGAAAAATACGCACCGCCCCGGGCCCTTCCTCCCGCAGCGTGCCCGCGCAGGTCACCGCGACAACGAGCGCAGCGCCGACCGCGACGGTCGCCGCCACGCGCAGGGCCCGGCCCGGCGGAGGAGCGGGGTGCAAGGTGGAGGCAGCCATGTGGGTGTGGGTCGTGCTCTCAGCGCGTCCTGACGTGTGCGTGGGGCGCTGAAAAAAGGTGCAAATGTGGTGTTGTGTGCAGAGATTGCTCCCGACACACTTTTCTTGGAGGCGGAGGACTTTTTTGCGGCGGCGCCCTCCCTTCTGCCCGCAAAACCCCACGGTGTGATTGCGGTTCCGTTGACAGGCCGACCGCCTCTCCCGACCCCCCCGCCCCCCTAGCCGTCGAGAATAAAGGAGGCGCACGCACGTGGGCGCCCTGACCGATGCTCCGACGCCTGCTTTATGGGAGCAGCGGCGAGGGGGTGTGCTTTTCCGGTCTCACCACGCCCGCCGCCACGCCCGCCGGTAGCCAGCCTGGCCCACTCACGCAGGGAGCTTCGACCTGGAAGTCGGCACGGCATGGTGAGTGAGGGCAGGGCAGGGAGGGGTGGGCGGGCTAGGCCACACGGGGCCCGGTGAAAAAAAAGGGGATGGGCCGGCGTCATGCGCCGCCCACCGCCCACTACAAACCCACCCCTGACCTTTCTTGCCCTTCCCTCTCAGGCGGTGACGACCCCACGACCGTCCGCCGCCACCTGGTCTTCACCGCCGACGCACGCGACGGCGGCGGAGACGGAGGCACACGCCCCTCCACCGCCGTGCGCCCGGCGCCTGTGGGGTGGGCACCCGCCGCGGCAGCCCTGGCCGCGGGCGCGGCCACGCTGCCGGTCGTGGCCGCAGCGGCAGCCCTGACGCTAGCCGCCACGCCCGCCCTGTGGGCGGTCGGGTACTACTGGGGGGTGACACCAGCGATGGCGGCGTCCGTGGTGGTCGTGGAGGAGGGGGCAGGCGTGGTGGAGGGCGCAGGCCGCCCCGCTCCCTCCCCACCCACCCCAGGCCGGGTGGCGGCCGCTGTCGCGGCCTTTGAGCGGGCGGCGGCGCCCGCGCCGGGGCCGGGGCCTCCGCCGCCTCCGCCGCCTCTTCCACAACACCCCATCACCACCACCACCACCGCCCACACCACTCCCGTCGTCCTCGCCCTCGCCCGGCCCCGGCCCGCCGCCGTGTCCGTGGACGTGCTCCTGGCGGGCGGGGGCGGGCCGGCCCGCCTGGAGCTGCCGTCGTCCGCGCCCGTGGGCGGGGTGGCGGGCGCCGTGGCGGCCGCGCTGGCTGGCGAGAGTGAGGCCATCCTGGCGGGCACCGGTGGTGGTGGTGGTGGTGGTGGTGTGCTGGGCTGGGCGTGGCAGCGCGGGCGGGGTGGCGCCACCCCAGGCCCGCCCGACCCCTCGGCCCTCGCCCTCGTCCTGGTTGAGGAGCGCCCCGCCCGGGGCCGGCCCAGTGGCGGCCTGGTCCCCTCCGCGCCGCCGTCCACCAACCCGGCCGCCGCCGCGGTGGCGGCCCTGGCGTCCGCCACGGCCTCGCTGCCCCCCTTCGCCGCGGCGGCGGGCGCGCTCGCCTTTGCCCGGTCCGCCCGGGCGGCCGCGCGCCGGGCGGCCGCCCCCGGCGACCCGCGCGGGGCGTTGGGGGCGTGGCTGCCCTACATGCTCCTGCCCGAACCGGTCGCCCGCGCGCTGGCGGGCTCGGGCGGGCTGGGCGCCTGGGCGCGGGCCGCGTCGGCGTCGCTGGCCTCGCCTGCCACGCTGTCCGCGTGGACGGCCACCGCCGCCGCCGCCAGCGCTGGCGGCGGCGGCGGCGGCCACCGGCGGCCCACCCCCGCGGGGGGCGCCCTGCCGCCCCCGCCAGGCACCGTCCCCCTGCGTGTGGAGCGCCTCAACGCGCCCCCGCTCACCATTGACGTCGCGGCCGGCACGCCGCTGGCGGCGCTGGCCCCCGCGGTGGAGCGCGCCCTGGGCATCCTCGCCGAGTGCCAGCGCCTGGTCGTGGTGGAGCGGCGCGCCCGTGCCCGTGCCCCGCCCCTCTCCCCTCCCCCCGCCCCGTCCATCGCCACCTGGCCCGTCCGCACCGCCACGGCGGCTGCCCTGGGCGTGGTGCGGTGGGGCGCCCGGGCGGCGGGCCTGGAGAGCGCGGTGGGGGGCGGCGGGGGCGCGGGCGGCGGCGGCGCGGGCGCGCCCTGGGCGGTCGTCGTCCAGCCCCCGCCCGGCCTGGCCCCGCCCGGCGCGCCGCCCCTGACCGTCGAGGTCGGCCCCGACGCCACGCTGCGTGATGTGCAGGCGGCCGTGCATGCGGCCCTGGCGAGCGCGGTGGGCGCGGAGCGCTACTGGCGTGCGGTCTGGGCGGACGAGGAGAAAAAGGGAAAGGGTTCCGCGCCGTCCGCGTCCGCCGCCCCGCCGCCCTCGCCCGGCCTCGCCTCCCGGCTGCTGGGGTGGGGAGGGAGCGGGCCAGACGCGCCAGACTCCCCACCCCCGCCCAGCCTCCCCACCTCGGCGACGCTCGTCTTCCCGGCCGGCCCGCTCGGGCCGAGGAGCGGGCTGTTTTTGAGTGTGTCTGGGCGGGTGCCGGCCTTCCTGCGTGTGGGGCCGGCCGAGGCGACGCTGTGAGAGTTGAAGGGGGGGGTAGGAAGTGAGAGAGAGAGTAGACGGAAGAGTGTGTGTATTTCGTTGTTGTTGCATCATGTAAGTGGGAGGGTTTTGCTTTCTCGATCATGCGCCATTTTCATTCCTTCCAACCCGAGCCCAAAGAGAAAAACGGCCATGATGAGCCTCGCCGACCTGCCCCGCTGCCTCACCGCCCTAATCGCCTCCCACCTGGACCTGGACGACGTTCTGGCCCTGGAGCAGGCCCTCGAACAAACAGCGAGCGGGCGGGCGGCGGTGGCCGCGACGCCCACTCCCCACAAAACCCTGCCCCACAAAACCCGGCTCCTTTCAGACGTCCTTTTTGCGCGGTGGCGCGATGCCTGGTCCCTGGCCCGCTTGCCCCCAGCGGCCGGCGAGGCAGGCGTCGCGGACGCGTACGCCATTGCGTTGGCGTCCAGCTGGCGGGCCATGGCCACGGCGGAGGCCGGGACCCAAAAAGAAGGAGAAGCTGGAGCGGGCCGGGCCGCTCCAGCTCAGGGCGTTCGCCGGACGCCCCTTCGCCCGCCTCCCGCCGCCGCGGTCGCGATCGCGCTGCGGACGGTCGCCGCCGACGACAAAACGCTACGGCAGTCCGCAAGGAGGGTACTCGAGGCTGACGCCGGACCTGAGCCACCCATTATCGCCCGGTCCTGGAGGGTGCGTTGAATTTTGAGCGGAGAAAAAATAACGGATGTTGAGAGGGCAAAAACACTGGTCCGCTCTTTGCCCGGCCGCGCCACCCCGCTCTGCTCTTTAACCTCCCACACATGGATGACAATCGGACGGGCTAAACATCGATGTGGTCGGCGCCGCATCGGTGGGAGTCAGGCGGTCAGGCGGGCATATGCCACGTCGACACATTTGTCCCCCCCCCGCGAGAGACTTTCTCGACCTCTTTTTTTTTTTTTTTTTTTTTCTCTCACCCCCTCCCTCATCCCATTTTCACCCATCCAACATCTACCAACAGGGCTTCGGCAGCTCCTCCCCACCCGCCCACCGCACGTTCTATATGTCCGAGGACGACTCTGATGATGATGACGATGAGGCAGCAGGGGGTGGTGCTGCTAGCAGCACCAGCCAGTCCCCCTCCCCGCCCACCACCCCCTTGCCGGCCGCCCGGGCGCGCGCGCTGGCGGCCTCACCCTCCCGCGGCCAGGGCGCGGCCGCCCTGTCCGCCGCCGTCGCCGCCACGCCTGGCGGGGCCAGCCTGGCCCACCGTCCGCCGCGGCTGGGAGAGGTCACCGGCCAGTGGCTGGCCTGGAACACGGCCGCGGCGGGGCTGGCCAACGTGTGGGCTGCCCGCCTCTCCCGGGCGGCGGCGGCGCTCGCGGCGAGCGAGGAGGAGGAGACAGAGGCGGGACAGGGTGGCGCGGCGGGTTGTGCGGCTTCATTCTCTTCCGGAGGCGCGTCGTCTGGGGATGAGGACCGGCTGCTGCTGGTGGGTGTCGGGTGCGGGATGGAGCTGGAGTGATGAACCATATGGACATGTGGAGGAGAGGGGAAGAGGGATGGGGGGGGGGGGGGGAGCAGTCTTTCCGTTTCCTATTTCATCGCTCTATTTTATTTATCTAGCACGCTGTTTTTGAGAGGGGGCGGGTGCGTGCGAATTGCGTGAATTGTTGTGTCGTCGTTGTTGATTGAAGGTGGTATAAAAAACAGAGGCGCTGCTGCACACCCACGAAGCGCCGCAGCATACCCACGAATTGCTTTCTTTCGTCACCCACGCCCTCCTGTCCTTTCATCCCCGCACGCGTTCGCCTCACACGACGGCTCGCCCCGCCTTTCACACCACCGCCCGCCTGCTGATGAACTTGCGCCTCGCGGGCGGTGTGGGGTGCGCACCCGGGCGGGCGACGCAACGCCCATCGGCTAGCGCCGCCGCCGCGGCCGTCAGCTCGCTCGCTCTGCCTGCCCGCCATCACCTCCTCACCTCCACCCGGGCCACCTCCTTGTCCACGGCGGCGGATGCGGCGCCCGTGGCGGGCGAGGGAGGCGAAGCCGGGGTCGCGAAGCGGTGAGTGTGTGGAGAGGGATTGGAGGAGGAGAGCGAGTGCCACCACCAGTCCCCCCCCTTCTCATCATTTCCCTTTTCCTCATTCAGCCTCCGCGTCCTCTCCGGCGTCCAGCCGACGGGCGACCTCCACCTGGGCAACTACCTGGGCGCCATCCGGCCCTGGGTCTCCCTGCAGGCCGACCACGACGCCTTCTTCTGCGTGGTCGACCTGCACGCCATCACGGTCCAACCCCACGACCCGGCCGCCCTGCACGCGTCCACCCGCTCGGCGGCCGCGCTCTACCTCGCGGCGGGCGTCGACCCGGCCACCGCCACCATCTTCACCCAGTCCCACGTCCCCGCCCACGCGGAGCTGGCTTGGCTGCTGCAGTGCGTGACGCCCCTGGGCTGGCTGCACCGGATGACGCAGTACAAGGAGAAAGCGCGGGCGGCGCGCGGGGGGGATGGGGAGGAGGAGGACGGGGAGGCCGAGGAGAGCGGCGGCGAGTCCTCTTCCGCCTCTGCCTCCTCCTCCTCCTCCCGGGAAGTCGGCGCCGGCCTCCTCACCTACCCCGTCCTCATGGCCTCCGACATCCTGCTCTACCGGGCCGCCCTCGTCCCCGTCGGCGCGGACCAGAAGCAGCACATCGAGCTGGCCCGGGACCTGGCCGGGCGGGTCAACTCGCGCTTTGGCGGGCGGGGCTGGAAGAAGCTGGGTGGGCGGGGCGGGCGCCTGCTGGCCGTGCCGGAACCGCTCATCCAGGCGTCCGGCGCCCGGGTGATGAGCCTGACGGACGGGACCTCCAAGATGAGCAAGTCCAACCCGGCGCCCGGGTCGAGGATCAACCTCCTGGACAGCCCGGACACGATTGCGGCCAAGATCAAGCGCGCCAAGACGGACGGGGAGGCCGGGATTGCCGCCCTCGCGCCCGACGGGGCCACCCCTCGCCCGGAGGCCGCCAACCTGCTGACCATCTACTCGGCGGTGACGGGCATGGCGCCGGAGGCGGCGGCGGCGGACGTGGCGGGCCTGAGCTGGGGCGATTTCAAGCCCCGCCTGGCGGACGCGGTGGTCGCGCACCTGGCACCCCTGCAGGCCGCGTACGCGGGCTTCGCCGCCGATCCGGCCGGCCTGGACGCGGTGCTGGGGGCGGGCGCGGAGAAGGCGGGCGCGGTGGCGGAGGCCACACTGGCCGACGTGCGGCAGGCGATGGGCTTTGTGGCCCGGCCGTCGGCGCGGCCGCCGAGGAAGGCGTGAATGTAAATGTGAATTTGATTTTGTTGTTTTTTGGGGGGTCCCCGGCTGTCGCGGGGGAACCCACACGCTCGCTTTACCAACGCACGCACGCACACACGCACACACACACACACACACACACACGCACACACACACACACACACACACACACACACACACACACACACACGCCCCTCGCGCATCCCTCCATTTCTCCATCCGATTCACTTGAACTTGGCCGCCACCGCGTCGTACCGGGGCACCGCCGCAATGTCGCCCAGGGTGGCCATGGTCAGGGGCGTCGCCAGGCACGCCTTCACGGCGGCCTGCAGCCCGCCCGGGCTCAGCGCGCGGATCGCGCCCACAAACTCGGCCACCGGCTTGCGGTGGCCGTACGTCAGCACCTGGCGGCCGATGTCCTCGGCCACGACCGCCCGGGACTCCAGGTTCATGAGGACGGACGAGATCGCAGCGGCCTTGGCGCGCTCCAGGTCGGCGGCCGGGACGGGGGCTGAGGCCAGGGCCGCGAGCTCCGCGGCGACCACGCTGACCACGTCCGCGGCCTTGGCCGACTCGGCCGTCGCGAACACGCCCACCAGGCCGGTGTCATTGTAGAGCGAGGAGAAGGCGGTGCAGTTGTGGACCCAGGCGTGGCGGTTGAGGACGCGGGTGTAAAGGCGGGAGTGCATGCCTTTGCCCGGCCCGCCCGCGGAGAACGACCCGCCCCCGCCCAGCAGGAACTGGGCGACCGTCAGCGCGACGGCGGCCTCCACGGCCCGCCACCCGCCGGGGGCTTCAAAGGCCAGCATGGTGTGCGTCAGCCCGGCCGCGCTGTACTGGCGGAAGTCGCCGCCGACGTACGCGGAGGCGGGCGAGGCCGGGCGCGGGGCGCCGGCGGGCAGGGCGGCCGCCAGCAGGGGCGACCCCAGGCCGCTCAGTTCGGCGTGGCCGATGCCGGCGCCGGCCAGCACCATGCGGGGCGCCGTGTAGTTGGCCGCCACAAAGGCGCGCAGGGCGTCCGGGGTCAGCTTGGGCGACGCCCCCGGCGGCGCGATGAGCGGGCGGGCCAGGCCGCCAGTGAAGGCGACCTCGTGCAGGCCCTCCAACAGGACGGCCTGCGGGGACGCCTCGCCCGCCGCCGCCCGGTCCGCCTCCAGCCTGGCCGCCGCCTCTGCGACCTCGTGCGCCTCGAACCGCGGGTTGAGCACCGCGTCCGCGAGGACTTCCAGGGCCTCGGCCGCCAGCGGGCGGGGCACGTCCACCGCGTACGCCATCTGCTCCCGGGACGCGGCCGCCAGGACGTGGCCGCCCATGGCCTCCACCTCCCGGGTCAGGCGAAAGTGGGTGCGGTGGGTGGTCGCCTTGAAGGCCAGGTACTCCAGGAGGTGGGAGGCGCCTGGCGACGGGGGAAGGGAGAGAGAGAGTGGGAGGGTGGGGTGAGAGGGTGAGAGAGGTTGAAGGGTTTAGAGGGTCGCGATCCCCCACTCTCTCTCTTCCTTTCTCCACCGGCGTGTGGGCAGACCTCGATTGGCCAGCCCGGTGCGGGCCGGCCAAGCACGTCAAGGGTGCGCGGATTGCAAGAAGTGAAAAGAACCACGGTTTGCCCCATCGCGCGCCCTCACTGGCGTTCTCCTTCTCACGCCTCTCCTTTCAAATCCAACTCACCCGTGAACTCGGGCGTCTCGTAGACGGACCCGGAGTCGACGTAGATGCCCAGCGTCGTGGTGGGGCCCTGAACGGAGGGAGGGGTGGGTGTAGGAGAGGGCGTGTGTGAGGGCAGCGCAGGGACGAGAGCAGCGGGTCGGCGCCGGCGCGCCGCTACCCTGGGGACGCGCGCCCGCCACGGGTATCCGGGTCTCCCTTCCCCTCGCCCGACACGCCCAGGCCAAGCCAGGCTGGCAGCGCCTACACTCCAGCCGATATGCGCGGCTCCAAGGTCCGCCCCAATTCCCCTTACCGGCGTGTCTTCCGCCGCGATCGTCGCGCCGTTGGGCAAGCTGCTCGACTGCGTGGCGGGCGGGGCCGCGGGGGCCGCCGCGGGGACGACCACGGGCGCGCCCGGCAGCGGCTCCGTCATGGGGACACCCCCGGGACCGCCCCCGCCGGCAAAGAGGTTGGCGAAGAAGCCGCCCCCGCCGGGGCGTGAGTCGGCTTCGACCGCCGCAAGCGAGGACGCGGGGCGGACCGACAGCGACGCGGAGGACGCCAAATGGGCGACCGCCCGGCGGCTGGAGCGGAGGGTGGCCAGCATTGCCATGGTGCGAGGAGAGAAAGTGCGTGTGCGCAGAGTGTTGTGCCTCGCCTTACGTGCGTGTGTGGCTCCGCCTTATGCGCGCGGCCTGGAAAGGAAAGAGTGGGGAACAAAAGCTTTCGCAACCTTCTTCGACCATCATTCACACGACCGCCTCCTCCTGTGCCGCCTCCTGTGCCCCGAGCAGTCCCACCCCGCCCGCCACCAGCCCGTCCAGCTGGTCCCACGTCGCCAGGCTGGACGCCCCATCCTCCCAGCTCAGCTGGGCCCCGTACGCGCCGACCGGCTGCAAGGACGCGACTTTCAGCGAGTCGGGCACGCCCTCAGCCGCCGCTGGCGCGCCCGTCCACTCGTCGATCGCCCGGGCGGACGCGTCCACCCGGCGCACGGCCGCGGGGAGGAGGCGGTGGGGCGCCGTCGCCGGGGCGGTGGCTACCTGGCCACCACCCGCACTGACAGGCCTCGGCCAGTACAGCAGCACGCTGCCGCCCGCCACGCTCTCCAGGCGGGCGCGCGGCGCGCCCGCGGCCTTCGCCACTTCCTGCACCACCGCCGCGCCCAGCTCCATGAACGTGGCCGCCACGGCGCCCGCCGGGTCTGACACGACCAGCGGCAAGCCGCCATCCCCCGCCGCGGAGATCCCGGCCGTGATGGGGAAGGAGAAGACGTGCGGGATGCCGAAATCGGCCGCCACCTGGCCGCCCGCGCCGCTCCCAAACGGGCGGTAGCGCACGCCGCTGTCGGGCGCGTCGAAAAAGGCCATGTTCTCCGCGACCGCCGCGCTCGGCACGCCCAGGCGGCTGAACATGCGCACGCCCTTGGCGACATCCACGTACGCCAGGCGCTGGGGCGTGGTGACGATGACGGCCGCGTCGAAGCGGGCGGCCTGGAGGAGGGTGAGCTGGATGTCGCCCGTCCCCGGCGGGAAGTCGACGAGCAAGTAGTCCAGGTCGCCCCAGGCGGGGCTGGTCAGCAACTGTTCGATGAGGCCGGAGACCATGGCGCCCCGCATGATGGCCGCCCCCTGGCCCGCCCACCCGAAGGAGACGCAGGCGACGCCGGCGATGGAGAGCGGGGTGAGGGCGCGGGTGGTGGGGTCCATCTCCAGGACGCGGCGGCGCTGGGCGGGCGGCGCCGCCCCCCCTGGCTCGTGCGGGGGGGGTCCTCCCTCTCCATCCAGGGGCGTGCCCGCGGTCATGGTGGGCAGGGAAGGGCCGTACACGTCTGCGTCCAGCAGGCCGACCCGGGCGCCCATCTGGGCGAGCGTCCAGGCGAGGCCGACGGAGACGGTCGACTTGCCGACCCCGCCCTTGCAGGAGGACACAGCGATGAGGTGGCGCACGCGGGCCAGGCCGCCCGGGCGGCCGCCGGGGGTGGGGGTGGGCGAGGAGGCGCCACCGCCGCCGCCGCCGCCCTCCTCCTTCAAAGGCTGGGCGGAGAAGGCCACGTCGACGGAGGTGACCCAGGGCAAGGCCGAGACGGCGGCGACCGCCTGGGAGCGGAAGGTTTCCTTGACCGGGCAGGCTGGGGTCGTCAGTTCCAGGGTGAAGGAGACGGCGCCCGGGGTGGTGGTGCCGCCTGCGTCCGTGTTTAACTTTTTGACGAAGCCACAGGTGACGATGTCGGTCCCCAGGTCCGGGTCCTGGATGGTGGAGAGGGCGGCGAGGACGGCGGCGGCGCGGGAGGCGGAAGGGTCCTGGAGAGTGGAGGTCGGGGACGGAGGATGAGAGAGAGGATGAGGCATGCGGCGGGGAGTGCTGTTTTTTTAGAGGGGCGCGCGCGCGCACGCGCGGGGGGAGGGTCTCCTTTGATATCAATGTGCGCGCACGCATCCATGCATCCCTCACCTCGGCTGTGGCAGGCGGGGGAGCAGCCGTGGCGGCCAGGGGGCGGCAGGCCCGCGCCCGCGGGGGCGGGGGCGGCGGGCTGCTAGCCGTCGTCGGTGGTGCCGGTTGCAGGCCCTGCGCCAGGCGCACGCCTGCCGCGCTCCCACCAGTGCCTCGCCGGCGGGTAAGGGCAGGTCCACCGCCACAGGGGCGGGTGAGAGGTCGGGCAGCAGTGGGAGGCATGACCAATGGAAAGAGCGGGCCTGAAGCTGTGCCTGTGCTCATGCTCACACCGCAATCTCATACTTTCAAAACAAAACTTAACCAGTCCCTCGCGTCGCCCACCCCCGCTCCCACCACCCCCTCCCGCCCACCCCACACCCCCTACCCTGGCTGCCTGGTCCGGTTGACAAGGCCTGCCTGCACCTTTGAGGGATAAAGCCAGGGCCTTTCACGCCCTGAAAACAAGAATTAAAAAACTGGAGCGGCGCTGGTCTCGCAAAACTCGCTCACTCCTCAAAAATCGCCACCCGCCGCACCTCGCCCGGCCGCGCCCGGCCACCGTCCCTCGCCTCGCCCGTCGCCCTGGCCTCCATGGGCATCCTCAGCGAGCATGAGCGGGCGACCCTGCTGCCCGCTTCGGGCGGGCCGGCCGGCGCGCCTCGCGGGGCACAAAACGCGGTCGCAGCCGCGAAAGCCGCCCACGCGAAAGCCGTCCACCTGGCCGCGACCGCGGCCGTCTGCATCACGTGGATGGCCATCTCGTCGGCCCTCATCCTGCTGAACAAGGACCTGATGAGCAGCGGGTAAGTGAGGTTGGGAGGGAGAGGAAAAGAGAGCGGCGCCGCGCATTTTGTTTGCCTTGTCCGTCCCACCTCCCTCAACCCTCTCACCAAAACCTTTCCTGCTCTCTCTTTTTCACTCTTTTCAGGTTCCACTACCCCATGGCCCTCTCCGCCTTTGGCATGGTCGCCTCCTCCGCCCTGGCCACCCTGGCCGTCAAAGGCTGCGGCTGGTGCCTGCCCGACGCGGCGACCGCGGCCAAGCGCCCCAGGATGACGCCCCGCTATTACGCGACCCACATCGCGCCCGTCGGGCTGGCCATGGCGCTCACCCTCCACTTTGGCAACGTCGTCTACCTCCACCTGTCCGTGTCCTTCATCCAAATGCTGAAAGCCTTCACGCCGATCGTCACCATGGCCGCCCTGGCGGTGGCCGGGCTGGAGAAGCCGAGGCGGGCGCTGGTGGGCGCGGTCGCCCTGATCGGAGTGGGCACCGCGGTCGCGTCCTACGGGGAGGGCCACCTCTCCTTCCTGGGCCTGGCCTGCATGCTGCTGAGCGAGGTGTTCGAGGCGACCCGCCTGGTGATGACGCAGGTGGGTTGCGTGGAGAGTGAGAGGGAATGGGAGGAGAGCGGAACGCCTCTCTCTCTCAGAAACCAGACCCTCTGTTCTTCTTCACACCACACACACACAAAACCTTTCCCCGCACCCCTCCTCCCATTTCCCCATTCCCATAGTCCCTCCTCACCGGCCTCAAGTTCCACCCCATCGAGGGCCTCATGTACCTCGCCCCCGCCTGCGCCGCCTGGCTGCTGGCCGGGTCGGCCTGCCTGGAGCTGAAGGCGATGCGGGCGGAAGGGGCGGCCGCCCTCGTCCTCTCCCGCCCGGGCGCGTTTGCTGCGGCCGCCTGCATGGGATTCGGCGTCAACTCCCTAGCCTACGCCGTCATCCAGCTGGCGGGCGCCCTCACACTGAAAGTCATTGGCACCGT
>Ga0315289_10010839_pt1 | contig 12986 bp, 6 predicted proteins | sample YL17G11_40_MG_FD_203452 | JGI IMG/M metagenome (GOLD analysis project Ga0315289, IMG submission 203452) | Sediment microbial communities from Yellowstone Lake, YNP, Wyoming, USA - YL17G11_40 | ecosystem: Environmental > Aquatic > Freshwater > Lake > Sediment | place: USA: Wyoming | collected...
CGAACCTCTTCCTCCACCGCCAACAGACGGTTCACCGCAAGCTTCTGGAGATGGTCCTGTCCGTCCAGATTGAAAAGCGATATTCCAAAGATAAAATTTTCGAGATGTACTGCAACCAGTTTTTTCTAGGCCACGGGATTTACGGTGTCGAAGCGGCGGCGAATTTCTTTTTTGGCAAGAGGGTCTCTGAGCTGAACCTGGCAGAGGCCGCGCTGATCGCGGGCATCTTTCGGGGGCCATCGGTTTATTCCCCTTATTCAACTCCCGAGCTGACCTTTGACCGGCGCAACCATGTTCTCAATCGCATGGTCGAGGAGGGCTTTATCACGAAAGCCCAGGCCGAGGCGACAAGGAAGGAGCCGATGAGCGTCCTCCCGCTGGGCCGGGATGATTCCGAGTTCGGAGCCACCTTTTTTGAAGAAGTGCGCCGGCACATCGTCAATACCTACGGCGAAGATGCGCTCTACCGCGGCGGCTTGAAAGTCTATACGACCCTTAACCCCCTCTATCAGAAATTCGCCGAGGACGCCCTTATCAACGGCCTGCGCGCTTTGGATAAAAGGCACGGCTGGCGGAAGGACAAAAAGAATCTGCTGGAGGACAAGGAATTCGTGCAAAAAGGCCAGAAGCTCGAGGACGCCTGGTTGAAGAGCTGGCCGGGCCCGAGCTTGGAAATCGGCGATATTTTGGATGCGATCGTCCTGTCCGTCACCAAGCGCGAGGCCAGGCTCAAGGTCAAGAATTACATCGGCAGGATGCTCAACGACGATGTCGACTGGACGCGGGCCAAGAACCTCGATGGCCTGATCAAACCCGGAGATGTGATCCAGGTCAAAGTGAAGAGCGTGGATGAACAGAAAAAAGCGCTGGCTGTCTCGCTCGACCAGGAGCCCAAGGTCGAAGGGGCGGTTCTCGTCATCGACCCGCGGACCGGGCAGATCAAGGCGATGGTCGGCGGCTATTCGTTCAAACGAAGCCAGTATAACCGGGCCACTCAGGCGCCCCGGCAGCCCGGCTCGGCCATCAAGCCCTTTCTCTACACGGCCGCCCTGGAGAACGGCTTCACGGCCGCCAGCCGGATCCTGGATGCGCCCACGGACTTCATCGATAAATGGGACGGACAGCCGTGGACGCCGAAGAACTATGACAGAAGATATAAAGGCATGGTCACCCTGCGCACGGGCATCGAAGAGTCGCGGAACGTCGTTACGGCCACAATTCTGGACCGGATCTCGCCCCAGACCGGCGTGGATTACTGCAAGAGATTCGGGCTGACGACGACCATCTATCCCTATCTCTCGCTATCGCTGGGAACGTTTGATGTCAAGATGCTGGAGCTTGTCTCGGCCTACACCGTTTTTCCCAACAAAGGCGTCAGGGTCAGGCCGTACTTCATCACCCGCATCGAAAGCCGGGAGGGCGGGATTCTCGAGGAAAATCGGATCGAGTCCGAAGAGGTCATTTCCCCTCAGACGGCCTATCTCATGACCTACCTGATGCAGGGCGTCATCGAACACCAGACCGGAACGGCCAATTCGGCGGGTTTTTTGCTCAATGATAAGCCGCTGGCGGGGAAGACCGGAACGACGGACAAATACACCGACGCCTGGTTCATCGGTTTTTCGCCTTCCCTGTGCGCGGGCGTCTGGGTCGGGAACGATAACAACGTCAGCCTGGGAAGCAATGAGGCCGGGGCCGCGGCGGCGCTGCCCGTCTGGACCGAATTCTTTAAAAATGTCATCGCCGACGAAAAATTAAATGCAAAAATCGCCGGGACCGAGCTGGCCTATGAAGAGTTCGAGGTCCCTTCCAATATCGTCTTTGTTCCGATCGACCTGAGGACGGGCCTGTTGGCGGCGCCCATCTGCAAATGGCCGTTCATGGAGGCTTTCCTGAACGAGACGGAACCCGTCCGGTTTTGCACCTACGAAGACCACATGCTGACTCTGGATTACTCGACTCTGGGCCGGGCCAAAGAAGAGCGTTGAAAGAAAAGGGGGGACGGCACTTTAATCGTGCCGTCCCCTTTATATGAGGGGATTGTGGAGGGGCTATTTTTTCCTGACGCTTCCGCCGGACCGCGCCGGGGGAGAGGAGTGGCCTCCGGAGGACGGCCCGCGCGATATCGAGGGCGAGGAAAAACTTCTCGGAGTGTAAGAACGGGGGGCCGAATACCCGGAAGCCGGGCTTTTGAAAGACGAGCCGCGGGACGACGATGAATTGCCCGGGCTGGAGAAATATCGATAGTACTTATCGAGCGCTACGCTTGATCGGGAAACGCCGCTCCCCCGGGAGGAATTCTCGCGGGTGATGCTCCCGGACGAGGGATAGCCAAATCCTTCTCTTCGAGTGGAATTATTGAACAACGTCTCGCCGCTGCTGGCCCCGGCTTCTCCGTCTTTCTTTTTGCGGATCTTTCTTTCGGTGTTCGGGGGAGACTGGCCGGCAGGCGGTGGTGTCTCTCCTTTTTTCCTGATCTCGCCGCCGCGCGAAGTTTCGCCGCTTCTCTCGGCGACCCGGTCTCCGGTCTTAGCCGCGCTCGAAGCTTCTCGGTTCTTGATATCTCGGCCGGGCATGGTTCCCGGTTTCATTTCAACCGGTTCGCCGCCTTTTCTCATGATCATCTTCTTTCCATCGACCTGCTCGACGGAGATGTTGGGGGTAGAGAAGGGGCGGGCTTTGAGGCTTTGTTCTTTGAGCTCGAACTTGCCGAGGCTCTTGATCACGTCCTGGCCAAGGGCGGCCTTTTGAATATTTTTTGCCTGGAGCTGATTTTTATGGACGACGGTCAGGGCCCGGGAATTATAGTAATTGTCGCCGTAATAGCCCCGGCCGTAAAATACGTTATCCACGACATAGACGGGATAGCCCCAGTAGCTCATCGGCGCCCAGGCGAAATAATCGTAATCCCACCACCAATTCACCCAGCCCGGTCCCCAGACGTGCATCGGAATCCAGTACCAGCCCATGCCGCTGCCCCAATGCCACCGGCCGTAGTGGAACGTGCTCCAGCCCCATGGCTCATAGGGGATCCAGGTCCAACCGGCCATGGGCATCCAGGTCCAGCGTCCGTACCAGTAGGGCCGCCAATCCGAAGCAAGCCCGCGGGGCACCCAGACATTGCCGTAGGGAGACATATTTGTCCAATCGCCGTATTCGTCCAGCTCGTATTCGTAATCTTCAAGCTCTCCGGTCAAATAGCGTTTGGCCATCTGCCGGTTGATGATGGAAGCCCGGTCGCCATTCCAGCGGTCGAAGGTGTCCTCGGCCCCTGCGAAGAAAGACGCCGGCCGGTTGATAAACTGCCCGTCGGAAACGGTCAATCTCTGCGACTTTTTGACGAGCATGGAGCCGTCTGCGCCGGCCGCTTCGACGACGCCCTGGAAGACCAGGATCTCCGTCTCTTTGTTTTCCCAGACGTCGATTCGGTAGAGGCCCCTATCGAGAATGTAAAACGTGGCGTCCGAGGTATGGACTTCGATGCTTTTTTCCTTCTCCAGGAAGTTGATGTCCAGATAGATGTTGCCCGCCCAATTGCGGATTCGGGTCAAGCTGTAATCCTTCTTGGGAAGGTTGAGGAAGTCGATCTTTGTGTTTTCATCGAGGCGGATGTAGTTTTTCTTGCCCAGGAAGATTTCCGCCCTGCCGTCGGTCGTGCCCAGCCTGTCGCCTTCGGCGATCGGCGAGTTCACCGTGCCTTCCTCATAGCCAAGGTCCGAAGCCCTCTGGATATAGATGTTGCCGCTCGTAAAACTCAGCCTGGCGAAGGAGCTGCTTGTATATTTTGTTTCTTGCGCGTTCGCCACGAGGACCAGCAGAAGGAGCGCGAAAGAAATTCCGGCTATTTTTTTCATCTTAGTTCTCCTTACACCCCTGTTCTATGCAATAAATATACCAATTTCCCCGCCTGATTATGCAATTTAACCCTGAATTTTCTGTCCTTTAAAGGGGACGAGTGTAGTTTTATGTCACCGCGAGGCGTTTTGGGCCGGGGCAACACCCACCTTTATAGCGGCCAATACGTTTTCTGGATGTCGATAACGAGAGAGATCTCCTTCTGGGTCGCAATGGAAATATCCGCTTTGATCGCCGGAGGAGTTTTTCTGGCGGCAAGCTGCGACAGGACCTCGTGGACCCCGTCGGCCAGGCCTTCGAGGCTGTACCCGCCCTCCAGGGTAAAAAGGATCCTGCCCTGAGCCTGATCCCCGGCCATGGAGAGAAGCGCGGCCGCCAGGGCTCCAAAACCTTCTCCCGTGACCAGCATCCCTCCCAGGGGGTCGCCCCCATAGATGTCGAAGCCTGCCGAGACCAGGATAAACTCGGGTTTATAGGCCGCGGCGATCGGACCGAGGATGTTTTTGTAGATAAAAAGATAATCCTCGTCTGTTTTTCCGGGGCTCAGAGGGACGTTTACCGTAAATCCTTCGCCCGCCTCTTTCCCGATCTCATCCCAATAGCCGCTTCCAGGATAGTAGGGAAATTGATGCGTGGAGAAAAACAAGACGTCATTCCTGGAGTAAAACGCGTTCTGGGTTCCGTTTCCATGGTGCAGGTCCCAATCGGCGATGAGGATCCTCTTCAACCCGTGTTTCCGGACGAGATATTCGGCCGCGATGGCGACATTATTGAAAATACAGAATCCTTTGGGATGGTCGGATTCCGCGTGGTGTCCGGGCGGGCGGACAAGGGCAAACCCGTTCCGGATCTTTCCCTCCATGATCAAATCAGCCGCCTTTAACAGGCCCCCCGCAGCGAGAAGCGCCGTTTCGTAAGAGCGGGCCGATGTCGACGTGTCCGGGTCGAGGTAAACCCGGTCCTTGCCCGCCGTCTGCTTGATGAATTGGACATAGGCGGGATGGTGGACATACCCGATCTCCTCGTCCTTGGCAAAACGAGGCTCGACGAGCGTGAGCGGAAAGTCGATCTCTCCCTCGATCATTTTATAGATCGTTTCCAGCCTTCGCGGGCTCTCGACATGATACGCCCCCATATCGTGCGCCAAATAGCGCAGGTCTTTAACGATTCCTGTGGTCATCACTGTTTCTTCGGGAAAAATTTCTCCAGCTCCTCCGGCTTCGGCTTCGGCGTCAGGAGGCTGACGACGACCAAGGCGATGATCGACACGGCCAGCGCCGGATAAATGATCGGGATGCCCCATGGGTCGCCGTCAGGGGCTTTATCAGGGGGAAGGACTCCGGCGATAATTTTTAATAATATGCAGGCCGCCGTTCCGGAGATGATAGAGACGACACCGCCCGCTTTTGTCGCCCGTTTCCAGGCTAGGGCGGCGATCAACGTCGGGGTGATGGCGACTCCGTATATTGTATATGCAAATAAGGCCTGGCTAAGGACCGAGGTCAGCTGAGTAGCCAGGAAGAAGGCGATGAGTCCGAGCAAAACGATGATGACTTTCTGGAGGGCGATCATGGTCTTCTGGCTGGCATCTTTTTTGATGAACCTCTGGTAGATATCCCGCATGATGTTTGTCGAAGGGGAGAGGAGGTAATTCATGCCGGTGGAGATGACGACGGCGCAGGCCGCAGCGAGCAGCAGCACGCCGACCGGAAAGGGCACCAGGCTTCTCGCGGCCATCAACACGACTTTTCCGCCTTCCTTGGGAATGGTCAGGTCGATCTGGCCCTTGAATTTGCTGTAGGCGAAAACGGCGATGACGACGACGACCGTTTCCACGAAAATCGTGCCGATCGTCCACCAGACGACGGCCTTTTTGGCGTCTTTGGCGGATTTGGCGCTGTAGAATTTCTGGTACATGCTCTGGACGCCCAGGAGGAGGAACAGGGTCGACAGGAAATAGCCGCCGACCTTGAGCGCGGGATGGGCTCCGAACTGAGTGTTGACCGCGGCGAAATAGCCGGGATCCAGGACTTTTGTGGCCTGGGCGAAACCGCCCGTCGCCGAATAGACGAAGGGCACGGCCAGCAGACAGGCCAGGACGATGATGATCCCGTTGGGCAGGTCCGTATAGGCGATGGCCATCATCCCGCCCAGGGCCGTGAAGAGGATGACAAAAAGCGCGGCGATCATGGTTCCGGTTGAAGCTGAAATCTTTCCGTCCGAGATCACGTTGAGGATGAACCCCCCGGCGACGAACTGATAGGAAACGATCACGGTGAAGGATATCAGCAGGGCGAAAGCTCCGAAAACGCGCGCCGCCGGTCCGAAGCGCGCTTCGAGAATATCGCCGATGGTGTACTGGCCGAAGGTCTGGATTTTAGCGGCCAGGAAATAGATCAGGATGATTCCGACCCAGGCTCCTGCCGCCAGCCACAGCGCCGAGAATCCGGCCTTGGCCGCAAATTCCGCACCGGCGATGAACGTGCCCGAGCCGATCCAGGTACAGATGAGAGTGAAGACCATGACCGACCATTTCAAGCTGCGGCCGGCCACCATGAAGTCTTCCTGGCTTTTGATGCGCTTGGCCCGGATGAAATTAAATACGGTCAAGACAAGGAGATACAAGAGAATGATGACGATATACCATGTTCCCGACATCCTGCGCTCCTTTTTTTGTTTTTTCTATTTTTTAAAAAACTTTTTGGCCTTGAGCTTCGCGTACACCCAGCCCATGATCGCGTAGCGCTTGATGTCGCCGAGCGAGCGGACGTGCTTGAGGGCGCTCGGCGCCTTTTTGAAGAGGGATGTTTTTTGGCTGGTGAACGACCAGCGGAGAACGAGCCGGCTGATCTGGCTCCAGGTCAGCTTGTCCATATAGAGCGGAACGTCGCCTTGGGCCATGGGCAACGTGATTATTTTCGAAAAATATCTTTTTGTCCAGGAGAAATTTTTGGGAAGGAATCCGTTCTCCCGAGCCAGCTTTTCGAGCGGCGTCCCCGGATAGATGTGGAGGATGGCGACCGACGCTTCGATGCCGTCCTTGTAATGCTCGATGATCCTGATCGTCTCCTGGGCTTCGTCCCAGGTTTCGGTCGGATGGCTGAAAATAAAGAAGACGTTGGGGATGATGTCGAGCTCCCGGCACCATCGGACCAGGTTGTGAAAATCCTCGATATCGATTTTTTTGTTGACGATCTCGTTGCGGACGCGCTCCGCGCCGGCCTCGATCCCGAACGAAAGATGGAACAGCCCGGCCCGCTTCATCTTTTCCAGGAGCGGCTTGCTCATGATGTCGATCCGAACATCGCACTTGAAGAAAATGTCGAGGTTGCGGGCGATGATGAGGTCGCAGATCTCCTCGGCCCGCTTCGGGCTGGCATTGAATGTGTCGTCGAAGAAGAAGACCACCTTGATGCCGTATCGTTCCTTGAGCCGCTCGATTTCGCGGACGACATGCTCCGGGCTTCGCATCCGGACGTGCCGGCCCCAGTTGATCGGCGTCGCGCAGAAGCTGCAGTTGAAGGGACAGCCCCGGCTGGTCATGACATTGACCGCGGGCAGCAGGCCGCGGCCGGGCACCTCGAACCGGAAATTGTATTGTTCGAACGGCACCAGGTGAAAGGCGGGGTCGGGAAGGCGGTCGAGGTCGAGGATGGGCGGCCGGGGCGGGTTGGACCGGATGTCGCCGCCGGTCCGTAAAGAGATGCCGCTGACTTCGGCCAGCCCGCTGAGATCTCTTTTCTTCCCCCACATCCGGCAGATCTCGAGCATGGTGATTTCGCCTTCGCCCCTGACCACCACGTCGATTTCGGGAATGTGCTCCAGGCAATCCTCGGCGGCCATCGAGGCATGAGGCCCGCCCAGCACGGTGAGCGCTTGGGGATAGGCCTTTTTCGCCAGCCGGACGAGCTTGAAGCTCTGGAATCGGTTTTCCGTGGTGATCGTGACGCCGATGATGTCGGGTCGTTCCCTTTCGATCTTCCGCCGGATGTCCCCCCAGCTCATCCGGTGAACGTCTGTCGGAACGATCTCGACCGGAATCCCCTCCTGTTCGAGCACGGCCCCGATCGATAGAAGGCCGAGCGGCGGCATGGAAGAGCCTTTGGTCCAGCGCTCGGCGAAATAACCGCCGGGCGGAACATAGAGCTGGACTTTAATCAACTTTTTCGGCGTCCCCCTTCTTTTCGAATTTCATGGAAAAGATCTTGGTGACGTTCGGCACTTCCATGGTCGTGCCGTAGATGTAGTCGGCGACTTCCATGGTTTTATAGTTGTGGGTGATGATGATGAACTGCGTTTCGGACTTGATCTGTTTCATCAGATCCAGGAACCGGGCCAGGTTCACATCGTCGAGCGCGGCATCGACCTCGTCCAGGATGCAGAACGGCGTCGGCTTGTAGCGGAAGAGGGCGAACAGAAAGGCCAGGCTGGTCAGGGATTTTTCGCCGCCCGACAGCAGTCCCATGTTCTGGACCTTCTTTCCGGGCGGCTGGGCGACGACGTCGACGCCGCTTTCCAGGGGGTCGGCCTCGTCGAGAAGCTTCAGCTCGGCCGTGCCCCCCTTGAAGAGCATGGCGAACAAATCCTGGAAATTCTTGTTGATTTCCGCCAGGGCCGTCAGGAAGCGCTGCCGGCTTTCCTCGTCGATCTTGAGGATGGCTTCCCTGGTCTGGGCGATCGATTCCTTGAGATCGGCCTTCTGCTTGAGGAGGAAGTCGTAGCGCTCTTTTTGGGCCAGGTATTCTTCTTCGGCCATGAGGTTGACCGAGCCGTATTTCAGGAGCTTCTCTTTGGCCTCTTCCAGCTCGGTCTCGACGTCGCCCTCCGGCGCTTGGGCCGGCGGCGTTTCGGCCTTCAATTCCTGGAGCGTTTTCTTGAGTTCCTGCCAGCAGGTTTCCTCCAGGTTGACCAAATCACGGTCATTCTCGGCCTTCCGGATCTCCCATTTCATCCGCTCGTCCTTCTGTCCCTCGTACTCTTCGCGGATTTTCTTGAGGGCGTCCTCGGCTCCGGCGAGCCCCTGCTGGAGCTCGTCCAGCCGGACCTCGTTTTGGGCGAGCAGAACCCCCTGCTCTGTTTTTTCCTGTTCCTGCTTTTTGACTTTTTCGCCGAGCTCGATGACGAGGGAGTTCAGGCGCGCCGCCTCCTCCTCGGAATTCCGGACCTCTTCCTGGAGGGATTTGATCTTTGCCGTCGTGCTTTCCTTCCTCACGCCGAGGTTTTTGACGAGAGCTTGGAGGTTCCGGATTTTTTCCTGGAGGACATCCGCCGCCCCTCGAAGCTCCAGGATATTATTGGCCTCCTGGTTCGTCTTTTCCCGGTGAAGGCCAAATTCCTTTTCTTCGGCCTCCGCCCGGTTCTTTAGGGCCGTTTCTTGTTCCTCCAGATCGCGGATGATCTTGGATTGGAATTCGAGCTTCTCCGCGAAGACCCGTTTGTCCATGGCCAGGACTTCGAGCTCATGACCGAAGATCGCCTGGTCGTTTTTATACTTTTCTTTCTCTGCCTGGAGCAGGGCGAGATTTCTTTCCATGTCCTGGAGCTTTTGGTGGAGGCCGGCGATCAGGACCGTTTCGCTTTGGATGCCGATTTCCAGTTTTTGCTTCTCCCGGACGTTGGCCTCATGCTGCCCGGCCACGGGCGCGATGTCCGCGTCGCGCCGGGCGATTTTTTTCTCCAGCTCCTTGATCTCCTGGCTCAAGGTGAAGACGCCTTCTTTTCTCTGGCCGAGCCTGAGAAGGCCGGTCGAGAGCAGCAGGTCACCGTTGAGCGAGATGTAATTGAAAGCGGGGAATTGGAGCCAGAGGTTGATCGCCGACCGGATGCCGTTGACGATGACCGCGTCAAGGAGGTCGGGCATCCGGTCCTGGATGGGGGCGCTCGGCCGCAGCCGGGATTTCAACATTCCGACGACATCCGGGTCCTGGATGACGGTCGGCGGAGCCTGCTCTTTCTTGAGCGGCGCAACGAGCAGGAAGCAGCCCTTGATCTCACGGCCGGTCAGGTTTTTCAGGATCTCCTCGGCCGGAATGACGGTCGCCTTCGCCTCTTCCTTCCAGAAAACGTCGATGAGCGGGGCATCGGCCGGATCTGACTCGATTAGGTCGGTAAAGAATCCCAAGGCGCCCTCCACGTCCTGCGAAGGCTCTCCGGCCCGCTCTTTTTCTTCGAGTTTTTTCAGGGCCTGGAGATGATAGGCGTCTTCATCCCGTTTGTCCTTGAGCTCGCGGATCTTGGCCTGGAGGTTTTCGATGGTCTTCGAGAATTCCCCCAAGATCCGCTTCAGGTCGGAAATCCCTTCTTCTTTCTCGGCGATTTTCCGCCGAGTCTCGCTCCGCCCGTTTCGAAGCCCGTCGAATTCTTTCTCTTTGAGACCGAGTTGGGTTTGTGAATCTTTTTGTTGGACCAAAAGTTTCTGTTCCTGGCGGCGGATGAGCTCCAGCTCTTTTTCGATCTTGGCCCCTTCGTTCCTGGCCTCCGTCAACTCGGCAAACTTCTGCAGATATTCGTTGCGAAAGTCTTCCACCTTTTTCGCCCAGGGCCCGATCTTGGCCCGGGTCTCCTGGAGGGCGAGCTCGGCCTCGTCCGTCTCCCGCCTTTTTTGGGCGATGGCTTGGGTCTGAAGCTCCAGGTCTTCCCGGTTCTTGAGGAAATCGTGCTCGAGGTGGAGGAGTTCGGCCAGCAATTCATCGGCATCGGCGGCCGCTTTCCGCCGGCTTTCTTCGAGAAATTCGATGCGCTTGGACTCCCGTTCTTGTTCGGCTTCGAGCCTGGCGATCTGCGACCGGAAGGTGTAGAGATTCTCCCGTCCCTCCTTCAGTGATTGTTCGAGGTTCCAGGCCTCGGCTCTTTTTTCGTTGACGGCTTTTTCTTCCGCCGTCAGGCGGGCGAGCCTCTCCCGCTCCCTGGCCAGGCTGTCATCGTAGTGCGTTTGAACTTCATGCTGGGCGTGAAGAAACTGCTCGTTTTTATGGCGGAAATGGATGGCGGTGAGCTCCCGGATGCGCTCGCGAAGCTTCCGGTATCTCTCGGCCGCGCCCGCCTGGCGCTGGAGGGAATTTTTCGCCTTGGCCACCTCGGCCAGGATGTCCTCGAGCCGGACCAGGTTCTGCTCGGAATCCTCGAGCTTGTTTTCGGCCTGCTTCTTTTTGTCCTTGTAATAGGCCGTGCCGGCGGCCTCCTCGACCAGGGCCCGTTTTTCGGTCGGCTTGGAGGTGACGAAAGTGCCGATGGCGCCCTGCTCGATGACAAAGTATTTGTTCTCGGAAATGGATTTTTTCCAGAGCTCGTCCTGGATGTCCTTGAGCCGGACGACCTTGCCGTTCAGCCGGTATTCGCTTTCTCCCGTCCGGAAGGCCCGGTGGTTGATCTGAAGCTCTTCCTCGGCGTTTTGCAGGAAAAGAGTGGCATCGGCCATGCCCAGGGCCGGTCTTTTGGTGTTGCCGGTGAAGATGGCGTCGTCGATTTTTTCGCCGCGGACGGACCTCACTCGATGGCCGCCCAGGATCCACTGGATCGATTCAACGATGTTGCTCTTGCCCGTGCCGTTGGGGCCGATGATGGCCGTGATGCCGGTGTGGAAGACGATTTTTGTGCGCTCGGGGAATGTCTTGAACCCCTGCAGTTCGAGTTTCTTGATAATCATTCTTTATCCCTAATTCCAGAGGGAGTTATTGTATTCAAAAGAGAGAACGGGGTCAAACCGGGATCACAAACCGGGGTCAAAGCTACTCTTTACGCATCCTCCAGGGAGAAGGGTAGCGTAAAGAGTAGCTTTGACCCCATTAAATAGTCCTTGAATTTCCCGGTAAAAAAGGTATACACTTTTTTTATGGCCAAGGAGAAAAGGAAATATTTCAGGTTTGACTGCCCTGTGCCGGTGCATCTCATTCAAATCGAAGGGGGCAAGCGGGTTGTCAAGAAAGCCACGCTGGACGAAATCTCCCGCGAGGGCCTGAAGCTCACCTTCAGCTTCGACCTTGATCTCCGTCCGGGCTCGGAAGTCGATTTCAAGCTCAACATCCCGGAGAAGCGGCTCACATCCAAGGTGTTGGGCGAGATCGTCTGGAGCAAGCCCAAAGGCAAGAAGCTGGAGATGGGGCTGAAGATCAAGGACATGGATAAGATCCTGAAAAGCGAGCTCATGGACTTGGTCTATGCGAAGTGGCGGGAGGCGAAGGCCAAAGAGATCAGGAAGAAAACGCCCTAGTTTTTGTCCGGGTGTTCCCCCAGCTTGGATTTGACAGAACAGGCAAATTCGTTTAATTTATCAATCCTCAAGATACGATTTTGGAAGCCAGCGTAGCTCAGTCGGCAGAGCGACTGATTCGTAATCAGTAGGTCGGAGGTTCGATTCCTCTCGCTGGCTCTTTGATTTCCCGACGAAAATCCCGATATCCTAATCCGAAACCGCATACCGCTTGCGCATTTCAAAAAAAGAGATCGGGTCTTGACTTTAAGCTTTCCTGGTATAAAGTAAAGTCTTGATCTTTATCGCTCAATATTATCCTTAAATGCTAAACGACGGCAAAAGACTCTCATCGCCACCGGTTCGCCGTCGCAGCCTTGCCGGGCGATCGGTCTTCACCCTCCCGGGATTCGCGGTCGCGGTCCTAGGCCTTTCGCTCGTGCTCTCAGCGGCCTGCACGAAGATCGAAAAGCCGCCGGCAGCCGCCACGCCCATTCAGCCCACCACGCTTCCCGTGAACCAGGTCGTCGCTCCCATCGGGATTCAGGTGGAGCTCTCCGGCCTGCGGCCGCAGGTCTTGGCCTTGAGCCCTGACGGCCGGCTGCTCGTCACATCCGGCAAAACGCACGAGCTTGTGGCCGTGGATCCGGCAACCGGTGAAATCCGGCAGCGCGTCCTGCTTCCGCCCGAACCTCCTGACGTTTCGAAGCCCCGGGCGCCGTCGGAAAATATCCAGATCGCCGACGATAAAGGCCAGGCGAGTTACACCGGCCTGGCCTTCTCGCCGGACGGTAAGCGTCTTTACCTCAGCAACGTCAACGGAAGCATCAAAGTATTCGGCGTGGACCCAGACGGCACGATTGCCGGCCTGTTCTCGATCCTCCTGCCTTCGGCCGACGCGCCGCGCCGCAAGGAAGAGATCCCGGCCGGGCTTGCCGTTTCC
>Ga0315289_10010840_pt1 | contig 12986 bp, 9 predicted proteins | sample YL17G11_40_MG_FD_203452 | JGI IMG/M metagenome (GOLD analysis project Ga0315289, IMG submission 203452) | Sediment microbial communities from Yellowstone Lake, YNP, Wyoming, USA - YL17G11_40 | ecosystem: Environmental > Aquatic > Freshwater > Lake > Sediment | place: USA: Wyoming | collected...
AGATGTTCCACACGGTCGACGAGGTGGGCCGCGTCGCCGGCGAAGAGGGCATCGACTGCGGCTTCGTCAAGGGCGGCGCCTTCATGGCCGCAACCAGGCCGGCGCACGTGGCCTCGCGCAAGAAGGAGGTCGACTGGTACACGTCGTGGGGCTTCAGCGACGACTTCCACTGGCTGGAGAAGGACGCTGCTGACGAGCATATCCGCGTGGCCGGCTCCTTGGGCGCCCTCTACACGCCGCAGTGCGCCGCCGTGGACCCCGCGCGTCTGGCACGCGGGCTGGCGGAGGCCGTCGAGCGGCGCGGCTCGATCATCTACGAGCGGACGCCGGTGCTCTCCTTCGCCGGCGGCGCGGACGGCGGCACGGTGACCACCGCCCGCGGCGTCGTGCGCGCCACGGTCGTCGTCCTGGCGACCGAGGGCTACACGGTCGGCGCCCCCGGCCATCACCGCGACGTGCTACCCATGTACTCGCTGATGGTGGCCACCGAGCCGCTGCCTGAGGACGTGTGGGCGCAGATCGGCTGGTCTGGCAGGGAGACCTTCGACGACGCCCGTCACTTGCTCATCTACGCGTCGCGCACGCCGGACGGGCGTATCGCCCTGGGAGGCCGCGGCGCGCCCTACCACTTCGGCTCGAGGATCAGCGACCGCTTCGAGCGCGAGCCCGAGGTCTTCGAGGCTCTTCACAAGGTGATCCTCGAGCTCTTCCCAGCAACACGCGACGCGCGGATCACGCATCGCTGGGGTGGACCGATCGGCATCCCGCGCGACTGGTACCCCGGGGTCACCTTCGACCAGGCGAGCGGGCTCGCCTGGGCCGGCGGCTACGCGGGCGACGGCGTGGCGACCACCAACCTGGCCGGCCGCACGCTCGCCGACCTCATCCTGCGGCGCGACACGGAGATCGTGCGCCTGCCCTGGGTGCAGCACCGGTCACGGCGCTGGGAGCCCGAGCCGTTCCGCTGGCTGGCGAGTAGCTTCGCCGTCCGCATGATGGCTGCCGCCGACGAGGAGGAGCGCCGCACCGGAGTACCGTCCGGCAAGGCAGACGTGATCATGCGTCTGACCGGGCGCTGAGCCGGGCGCAGTCTTGACGCTCCGCGGGCCAGCGCTCGGCTTCGCGTGGGTGAACCAACTGGTTGCCTGACAGCGGATGGTGGCCGCTTCGGGAGCGATGGCTTCTCGAGATGCGAGGTGATTGCGAAAGGGTGGGACGCGTGACCGATGAGGCCACCGGTGGCGGGTCTGCTTCATCCGTGCCAGCGGATCTCACCTCACGATCCCCCAAGGCCTCCCTATCGGAGCCGGACTGCCGACAATCCGAGCGGCTTCGACGTTTGGCCGGCACTTTCGGAAGGAGAGCTCATGGGAACACGTATCGAGTGGACGACTGCAGACGAGCGGCGATTGGTCGTCGAGGAGGCGCTGGGCCTGCTGGAGCGGCACGGTATCCGCTTCGGCCATGGAGATGCACTGAAGGCGCTGGCTGAAGCGGGGGCGCACGTCGATCGCGAGACCGGTGTGGCGCGCATTCCATCAGCGCTCGTGGAGGATGCGCTGGCCCGCTGTCCACGTGAGTTCGTGCTCGGCGGAGCGACGCCCGAGCACGACTGCCACATCGTCGACGGCACGCCTCACCACGTGAACTCCGGGGCGACGACGATCATCCTGGACCATCGAACGGGCGCACGTCGTCCGGCGACGACGGATGACCTGCGTGAGGCGACGTCGATCCTCGACGTGATTCCGACAGCAAGCATCGTGTGGTCGCTCCTGACGATCACCGACTGCGCCAAGGAGCGGTGGCAGCTCACCCATCTGTCGACCATGCTTGCGCACACGCAGAAGCACGTGATGACCGACGTGGAGGCCCGTTGGCAGGTCCCGGGAACCAGGCGCATGGCGGAAGCCGCCGGCGGCGACCTGGACACCCGGCCGCGCGTCAGCATCATCTTCTGCACCGCCTCGCCGCTGCAGGAACATCCGGAGATGCTCGATGCCGCGACCGACCTGGCGGCCGCCGGTCTCCCGCTCGTCGTGATGTCGATGCCGATCGCCGGCGGCACGACGCCGATCACCGTCGCCGGTTCGGTGACGGTGGGGGTGGCCGAGATCCTCGGGACCATCACGGCCATCAAACTGCGAGCCCCAGAGGCCAAGCTGTTCTTCAGCATGGTGCCCGGCCTGCTCGACATGCGTCAGACCACCTTCGCGTACGGCGCCCTGGAGGCTCACCTGCAGGCAGCACTGGCGGTCGAGATCGGGCATGACCTCGGTCTGCCGGTCCAAGGCCCTGGATTGTCAACCGATGCCAAGCACCCCGGCATCCAGGCGGCTTTCGAGAAGGCGCTCAAGGGACTGGTCGTCACTTCGACCGGCTGCGACCTGATGACCGGTCTCGGTATGCTCGAGTCGGCCAATCTGGCTTCCTTGCCGCAGATCGTCATCGACGACGAGATCGCGCAGATGATCCACGGTCTCCTCGGCGGCATCGAGATCACGCCCGAGACGATCATGGCAGCCGACATCGAGCGGCTGAGCTTCTCCGCCGCCTACCTCAAGGAGAAGGAGACGCGCCGCCGGCTGCGCGCCGGCGAGCAGTTCCTGCCGCTGATCGCCGACAGGAGCTCGTACGATCACTGGCAGGCCGTCGGCAAGGACGAGCTGACGGTAGCCTGCGAGCGCGTGGAGGAGATACTGGCGGCGGCTAAGGAGCGCGGGTCGTACCTCGACGAGGACCAGCAGGCCGTGATGGAGGCGAGTATCGACGAGGCGGCGGCGGCTGCACCGTCGTGACGGTGCTGTCGACGGCTGCGGCGCCGAAGGTGTTGGTGCTCTGATTCGACGGCAATCCGCGCTGCACACTGCCTGAGGACGTGACGCTGCTTTGAGCACCATGACGACAGGAATCGGCGTCTTCGTCGGCGGCTTCACCGGGCTATGGAGTGCGTCCGACATTGAGCGACCGGCGCCCGAGGCCGACGCCGCCCTGCCGGAGTACTCGTCGACTGGCAAAGGCAGGACGAAGGAGTGAAGGCACGATGGATACGAGCCGCCGACAGGATCTGATCCCGTACGAGCGGGACATCGCGTTGCCTCAGCACGACCCCGAGCGGCTGCAGCCGCTCGTCGACGCGACTCTGACGATCCTGAGTGGTACGGGTGTGCGGTGCGATGCACCCGCAGCGCTTGACTTCTTCGCGGAGGAATGAGATCAGCGAGACGATCACCAGCAGGTGAGTCGGAGTCCGGCCCGAGTCTCATGCGGGCGAGGAGTTCGTGAAAGGTGGTGGGAGATGGGGAGCATCGAGAGGGTCATTCGCCCGTGCGTCCCCGGACTCGATGACTACGAGTCGGGCATGACGCTCGAAGAGATCGAACGCGAGCTGGGCGTGACCGTGGTCGCGAAGCTGTCGGAGAACGAGAACCCCTTCGGGATGTCGCCCAGAGCAATGGAGGCTGCGGTCGCCGAGCTGCCCAAGGCGTTCATGTATCCAGAACACACCTTCTGCGACCTTGTCGATGCTCTTGCTGCCGCGAATGGCGTTGCCCCGTCGATGGTCGTGGCCGGACACGGGGCTGAAGCTCTGGTACACCTGGTGCCCCAGCTGTTCGTCAGCCCTGGTGATGAGGTCGTCCTTGCGGACGTCACCTACACCGTGTACCGGCAAGCCAGCATGCTCATGGATGCCAGCCTGCGCGTGGTTCCATTGCGCGACTTCCGCCATGATCTGCAGGCCATGGCGAAGGCGGTGACGCCGAGAACGAAGCTGGTGTGGATCTGCAATCCAAACAACCCCACCGGCACCATCGTGTCTCGACTTGAGGTGCAGGCCTTCCTGGACGCCGTGCCGTCCAGCGTGGCAGTGGTCTTCGACCAGGCCTACCGTGAGTTCGTCGATGACCCTGACTACGCGGACGGTGTCGAGTTCCTCAAGGAGGGCTACGAGAACGTCATCGTCCTCCGCACCTTCTCCAAGGTCCACGGCATGGCCGGGCTTCGCGCGGGCTACTGCATCGCCTCCAGCGCTGTGTGCCGCTTCCTCAACCGCATGCGGGAGCCGTTCAACGTCAACCGGCTGGCGATCGTGGCCTGCCAGACGTCGCTTGCGGATCACGACTTCATTGCACGGTCTCTCGAGAACAACAGGCTCGGCCGCGCCTACCTCACGGAGCAGCTCCGCCGACTGGGCATGGAGCCGGTCGCCAGTCAGGCCAACTTCGTCCTCGTCGACACCAAACGCGACGCGGACGCGCTCTTTGAGCGACTCCTCGCGCGTGGCGTCTGTGTACGCCCCGCATCTGACTGGGGTCTCGACACGTTCCTGCGTATCACCGTAGGCCGGCCCGAGGAGAACCAGCTGGTCGTGACTGCGCTGGAAGAGGAAGCGCGCGCGATGAGCCTGCTGAAGTAAGCTGATGAATCGGCGCCGGCGGACGAGACGCGAGGCTGGCGGACCATCGCGGTCACTTCAAGGCCCGTGCGGTGACCGGAGCCGCACCGGCGGCGCTGAAGACCGAACATGCAGAACAGTCAGACTTCCCGCACAGGTCCATACCGGCGGAAACAAGCGTGCGGGCGACTCTGGAGGGTACATGCTCAAATGTGGTGAAGCAGCGGTGCGCCTGCTCGAGGCCTATGGAGTCGGCCTGGTGTTCGGCATTCCCGGCGCCCAGACCCTGGAGCTCTACCGGGGACTCACCAAGTCGGGGATCCGACATGTCTCGACTCGCCATGAGCAGGGTGCGGGCTTCATGGCCGACGGGTTCGCGCGCAGCTCAGGCAGACCGGGCGTCTGCTTCGTGATCGGCGGCCCCGGAGTGACCAATGTGAGTACTCCCGTGGGGCAGGCGTACTCCGAGTCCGTTCCGATGCTGGTCCTCTCGGGAGTGGGGCGCACCGACACGCTCGGCATGGGCCGCGGCACTACGCACGAGCTGCGCGACCAGTCTGGGCTCGTAGCTCAGCTGGCTGCTTCCAGCCACACGGTGCTGACCCCAGCGCAGCTTCCCGAGCTTGTGGCCGGAGCATTCGCGACGTTCGCTTGCGCCCGGCCACGACCGGTCCACATCGAGATCCCGACGGACGTTGCCGAAATGCCGGCCGACTTCGAGCCGGTCGCCTGGCCGACGCCCAGTCCGCCGTCCCCGCAGCCAAGTGCCATAGCGGAGGCGGCGCGACTGCTTGCCTCGGCCGAACGTCCAGCCGTCGTTCTCGGCGGAGGGACGGTGAATGCGGCCCTTCAGGCTCGTGACGTCGTCGAGATGCTCTGTTCACCGACGGTCCTGACCACGAACGCCAAGGGCATCCTGCCGCGCGGGCACGGACTCAGCCTGGGCTCCAACCTGCAGTTCGCGCCGGTCCGAAGCTACGTCGAGAGCGCCGATGTCGTCCTTGCGGTGGGAACGGAGTTCGGTGAGACAGATACCCAGCTGTTCGACGAGGATCTCAACCTGGGCGGGCAGCTGATCCGCATCGATATCGAGGCTTCCCAATTGGCCCGCGCGCAGCGTCCGGCACTTGCCATCGTGAGCGACGCCCGCGAGGGTCTTGCGGCCCTGACAGAGGCCCTACTGGGCGTCAGCCGTGACCGGTCCAGGTTTGGCGAGGAAGCCGCCCGACTGGTTCGCGCCATCCGGACCGAGGTGCAGGGTCATTGGTGGCCAGGCGTCGCCGCATTCGCCCGGCTTCTTGACGTCATCACCGACTCGTTGCCTGGTGCGCTGATCGTAGGGGACTCGACGCAACCGGCCTATGCGTTCGACCATCTGTTCGAGCCGCCAGAACCGCGTTCCTACATGACCGCCACGATGGGCTACGGGACACTTGGATTCGCGCTGCCGGCTGCGATGGGAGCGAAGCTGGGATCGCCGTCCCGTCCGGTCGTCGCCGTCATCGGCGATGCAGGCATCCAGTTCACGCTGCCGGAGCTCGCCACCGCGGTGCAGGAGCACATCCCGGTCGTCGTGCTCGTCTGGAGTAATCGCGGCTACGAGGAGATCCGGTTCTTGATGGAAGAGAAGGGCATCCCTTCTGCGGGCTTCGACATCGACTCACCAGACTACGTTAGGCTGGCGCAGGCGTTCGGCTGTCGGGCTGCCGTGGCCCGCGACGGTGACGATCTCTCGCGACTGCTGGCCGAAAACCGGCAACTGGACGTGCCGCTGGTCATCGAGGTTGACGAAGAAGCCCTGAGCGAGTGACCGGCACGGTGGACTTGAGCACCGGACGAGCCAACTCACCGCAGAGGGCGGCCACGGTGACGGATGCTGCTCACGCGCTTGCGCCATACCACGACTCCGCTGGCGCGGAAACGATCTCCGGCGTCGATCCTCTGCCTCCGACCTCACCCAGAGTGGTGACGCGCATCTCCCTCATGATCACCTGCCTCGGGGACGCGCTGTTTCCCCAAGTTGGTCTGGAAGCGGCGCGCGTTCTGCGTGAGCTGGGCTACCGCGTCGATCTTCCGTCACGACAGGTCTGCTGCGGTCAGGCGGCCTTCAACAGCGGCTGTCAGGGTGCCGCGCGCCGCTCGGCCGAGGCGTTCCTGCGCGCCTTCTCAGACAGCGAAGCAGTGGTCTGCGTTTCGGGGTCCTGCACGGCCATGGTGCGCCACCACTATCCGAAGCTGTTTGCCGGCACATCTCAAGAGCAGGAGGCTTTGCGGCTCGGCGCGCGCACCCATGAGTTCTCTGAGTTCCTCGTCGACGTGCTCGGCGTTCAAAGCCTGCCGGTGGCCTGCCACCGCTCCGCGACCTTCCATCGTTCGTGCCACACCAGCCGCCTACTGGGCATCGTCGAGGCGCCCGAGAGACTGCTGGCGATGGTCGAAGGCCTCGACTACCACCCGCTGGCCAGGCCCGACGAGTGCTGCGGGTTCGGAGGCACCTTCTCAATCAAGTATCCGCAGATCTCCACAGCGATGGTCGATGAGAAGGTCGAGGATGTCTTGTCGACTGGCGCTAAACTGCTGCTCGGTCTCGATATGAGCTGCCTGATGAACATCGAGGGCCGCCTGCGCCGCCGTGGAGCTGCCGTTGAGGTCAAGCACCTCGCCCAGCTGCTGGGAGAAGGATGGCAGCGCTAGCCAAGCTGCAGAGAGCCGCTCACCTTGCCGAGATCGAGCGTACTCTCGGCGATCCTGTCCTGCAGCAGACCATCCGCACACGGCAGGACAACCGCCGGTGCCTGCAGCAGCAGGCGGCTGCGGAGCTGCCCGACTGGCAAGCCTGGAAGGAGGCGGTCGCCAGCCTGCGGAGTCACACGCTGACACACCTCGACGCTTACCTGGAGGAGTTCGCCGACAATCTCGAGCGCCGCGGTGGGCAGATCTTCTTCGCTGCCGATGCCGCCGAAGCATGCGACTACGTCGTCAGGCTGGCGCACGCCAAGGAAGCGAGCCTGATCGTCAAAGCCAAGTCGATGCTGAGCGAGGAGATCTGCCTGAATCCGGCCCTGGCGGCCGCCGGTGTCCAGGCGATCGAGACAGACCTGGGCGAATTCATCATCCAACTCGCGCATGAGAGGCCTTTTCACATCCTCGGACCGGCCAGCCACAAGACGCTCGAGCAGATCTGCGAGCTGTTTCGCGAACTGACTCCTGAGTATCTGCCGCCGGAGCCGCAGGCGCTTGCGGCCTTCGCGCGCCGCTATCTGCGCGAGAAGTTCCTTTCCGCGGAGATCGGCATCACCGGCTGCAACTTCGCCGTGGCCAGCGAAGGCGCCATCGTGCTGGTCACCAACGAGGGCAACGGGCGGCTGTGCAGTACGCTGCCACCCACGCACGTGGTGCTCATGGGTATCGAGCGTCTCGTCCCCGACCTCTCCGGTCTGGATCCGTTGCTCACCGTTCTACCCCGTTCGGCGAACGGCCTGCGCGCAACCACCTACATGCAGATCATCAGCGGGCCACGGCGCTCCGACCGCGAGGACGGGCCTCGCGAGCTGCACGTCGTGATCGTCGACAACGGTCGTTCGCACATCCTCGGCACCAGCTACCGTCCGATCCTTCACTGCATCCGCTGTGGCGCGTGCCTCGACAACTGCCCCGTGTATCGAAACATCGGCGGCCATGCCTACGGTGCGGTCTACAGCGGCCCCATCGGCGCCGTGCTCACACCGCTGCTGGAGGGCATCGACAGCTCTGCGCACCTGCCGTTTGCCTCCAGCCTCTGCGGCGCCTGCAACGACGTCTGCTCGGCTCGCATACCGCTGACCGATCTGCTGCTTGACCTCCGGCGCGACGTCGTCGCCCAGCGGCTGAGCGGTCGCGGCTGGGAGCTCGGCATGCGGAGCTTCGCCGAGATCACGCGACACCCGGACCTGTGGAGGGCGGCGGTGCGGCTCGCGCGCCTTGCCCTCAAGCCATGGGTGCGTGAAGGGTTCATCCGTCGTGGCCTCGGACCGTTGCGTCGCTGGACGGCCGGCCGCGACTTCCCCGCCGTGCCACCAAAGAGCTTTCGCGCGCTCTGGCGCCGCGACGCCGACGCCTCATAGAAGGGAGGCGAGCTGGCGTGGAGCGCAGGGCCTTCGTCAAGAGGATCAGAGATGAGCTCGCAGGCGGCGACCCCGACGGGTCAACGTGCGAGGCCCGGCCGTGCGTTGCCCCGGCAGCGCCCCTTTACGGGCGCTCCGTGGAGGAACTGCAGACCGTCTTCTTGGCACGGCAGGAGGAACTCGGCGTGGAAGCCACGGCGGTCGCGACGCGACGTCAAGCGCAGACAGCCGTGGGTCAGCTGCTCGACGAGCGCCCCTGGAGTCTTGTCTGCTCGCCCGATCTCTCGTGGCCGAGCATCGAGGAGCGCCGAACCGAGCACACCGCAGCGGCGGACTTCGGTCTTGTGCAGGCCCGCTGGGCGATCGCCGAGAGCGGCACGATCGCGGTCGATACCGCTGATGGGGAGCACCGCGCGACCTCGCTGCTGCCTCCGGCGGTGGGTTTCTTCCTGCCTCTCTCGAGGCTCGTTCCGCGCCTCGGCGATCTGCTCGAGAAGCTTGTCGAGACCCGAGACTCACTCCCCGCGTGCATCACGATGATCACCGGCCCCAGTGCCAGTGCCGACATTGTGGGGGTACGCGTGGTGGGAGTGCACGGGCCCGGCGAAGTCCACGTCTGGCTCATTGAAGACGAGTGAGGAGGGGCTGCCGCCGAAGCGCGTACGAGGCTGGCAAAGAAGAAAGGAGTCTGCAGTGCCGAAGCTGCTTCGCGTCGATTTGAACGAGGGGTGCACGCGGGAAGAGATGATTCCCGAGGATATTGCCCGAGACTACCTCGGCCCGAAGGGCGTCTGTTCCCGCTATCTGCTCGACGAGGTACCCCCGAAGACAGAGCCGTTGAGTCCAGGCAACAAGATCATCTTCTCTTGCGGTCCACTCTCGGGCAGCATGATGGCGGGAACCAATCGCTTCGGCGCCTACTTCATCTCGCCGCTCACCGGAGGCTACGGTGAGTCCACGTCGGGCGGCCGTCTGGCCACTCAGTTCGCACGCACCGGCTACCGTATGCTGATCGTCGAGGGCAGATCTCCTCGTCCGGTCTTCCTGGAGGTCTCGCCCGCGGGGGCGACCATCCACGATGCGGACGACGTCTGGGGGAGCGACGTCTTCGTCACTGAGCCTGCCTTGCTGGCCAAGGTGGGGGTCAAGGGCGCGAGAGCGACCGTGGTCGGACCGGCGGGTGAGAACCTCGTTCGTTTCGCCTGCATGATCAATGACAGGACCCACGTTCTCGGCCGCGGTGGTGTGGGGGCGGTGGCGGGCTCGAAGCACCTCAAGGGGATCGTCTTCCATGGGTCCAAGGAAGCCGAGCTCGTCCGCCCGGATGCTGTCAAGGCTTTGGCGCGGGAGATGATCGACACCGCCCGAGATCATCCCGCCGCCGAATCCTTCCAGCGTTTCGGCACGCTCGCCGTCGTGCCGACGACCAACCGGCTCGACATGTTCCCGACGCGCTACTGGCAGGAGGGGCACCTCGACGGTTGGGAAAACACGATCGGTCCCGACCTGATGGTCGAGCGCTACAAGCTGAAGAACACCATGTGTCCGCCTTGCGTTCTGCAGTGCGGCAATCTCTGTCGAGTTCCAGAGGGACAGCTGAAGGGCCTGGAGCTCGAGCCCGAGTTCGAGACCGTCTATGCGTTCGCCGGACTGTGCCAGGTCGGCGACCTTTCCGAGGTCATGCGCATGAACGAGATCTGCGACCGGCTCGGCATCGACACGATATCGGCCGGCAATCTGGCGGGACTGGCGATAGAGGCGTGTGTCCAGGGACGACTCGACCTCGGACTTCGCTATGGCGACGCAGACGGCGTTGCCGAGTTCGTCACGGCGATGGCCAAGCGGGACGGCGAAGTGGCCGACGTGTTCGCCGACGGCATCCTCGCCGTAGAGAAGGCGTTTGGGCTCCGTGATGTCGCCGTGCACGTCAAGGGCATGGAGCCCGCAGGCTACGATCCCCGTCGCAGCAAGGGGATGGGACTCGGCTACATCATGAGCGAACGCGGGGCGTGCCATCAACGCGCCACCTTCATCAGAGCCGAACTGATTGGCGCGATCGACATGGCGCAGGTCGAGGGCAAGGCTGCCATGTACGTCGACTACGAGGACCGTTTCGTGGTGATGGACTGCATGATCTTCTGTCACTTCTACCGCGACCTGCTGCCATGGGAGTTCCTGACACGGATCGCCAGCGCGGCCGTGGGTCACGACTACACGACGGACGAACTGAGGACTATCGCGAACCGCATCGTGACCTGTACTCACGAGATCAACCGTCGCCGAGGTTTCGGCCCGCAGAAGGAGAGCTTCGGCCCATGGATCACGGAGCGCCCCATCGTTGCTGCCGATGGTGAGGAGCTGCGGACGACGGCCGAGGAGCTCGAGACGATGCGTCGCGAGTACTATGAAGCGCGAGGTTGGAAGGAGCCGCCAGCCTGCGAGATGTAGCGCTCGGCGGAGTCCGCACCCAAGCTGGTCTTCATGCGCCGACGGTGGAGTCGGTCACGGTGTGGGGGCGGCCTTGAAGCAAGCTGGCAATAAGGGAGGGCACGTGGAAAGCAGGGAGGGTCCAAGAGGTGTCGCGGTCAACGATGGCGTCTTCTGGCAGGGGGGTGATCCTCGGTGGGACGCAGTCCGCTCCATCACGCCCCTCACGCGGACCATCCGCGCGGACGTCTGTGTCGTAGGGGGTGGTTTCACGGGACTGTGGTCGGCTCTGTCGCTCAAGAAGCTGGCCGGCGAGCTGGACGTCGTCCTCCTCGAACAGACGTACTGCGGGCATGGGGCCTCGGGGAGAAATGGAGGCTGGATCAACGCGTGGGACGACATTCTGCCGACGCTCACTGGACTCTACGGCCCCAACGATGCCCTCGCCGTGCTCGACCTGTCGCATCGAAGCCTGAGCGACATGACGCAGGTGGTCAGTGAAGGGGCGATCGAGTGTGACATGGCGATGGGAGGAGGCTTGATCGTCGCGACGTCCGAAGCCCAGCTCGGTGGGGTGCTGGAGACCGTGGCGGGCATGGAAGCGGCGGGGAGAGGGAGTCGGGTGAGGCTCCTCTCGGCCGAAGAGGCGAGTCAGATGTCGGGCATCTCCGAGGCCTCCGGCGGCTACCTCCTCGAGCACGCGGGCTCGGTCCAACCGGCGCTTCTCGCTCAAGGCCTGAGACGCCTTGCCGTGGCCGCCGGAGTCCAGGTGTTCGAGTCGTCTCCAATGGTGAAGCTCCACCGCGAAGCACCCGCCGTGGTCGACACGCTCGCCGGCTCGGTCATCGCTGACCAGGTCATCCTCGCGTGCGGGTCGTGGCTTGCCCGCGTCTCCGAGCTGCGTCGAACCTTGTTCATCATCCCGACCCACGTCATCGCGACCGAGCCGTGCGAGGGCGACCTGGATGCGCTCGGATGGACGCACGGGCGCCCGTTCGCCGATGCACGGACGGCGGTCCACTACGGCCAGAGGACCGCCGATCACCGCATGGTCTTCGGCCGGGGGGGCGGGCGCCTCGGGTTCGCGGGGCACATCATCCCCGAGCACTTCCATGATCGTCGTGAGACACGAGAGATCGCGGCCGACATGCAGCGGATGATGCCGAGGCTCAAGGCGGCCCGGATCGACTGGGCGTGGGGAGGGCCGATAGACCGGACCCAGCACGGCATGCCGTGGGTCGGCGGCATCGGCCGGCACCGCAACATCCACTACGGCGTCGGCTATGCCGGCAACGGCGTCGTACCCTCGCACGTGATAGGGCGCACCCTGGCTTCTGTGACGCTGGGCCTGGACGACGACTACTCCCGGTCTCCGCTCGTCTCCGACCCGCCCTCCTATCTGCCGATCGAACCGATCAGATCCGCGGGTGCACGTCTCGTAAGGGGCGCCGTCATCAGGTGCGAAGAGCGAGAAGACGCCGGCCGCTCACCAGATCCGGCGTCAAGGGTCCTGCGTCGAGCCCTCGGCCTCTCGATGCCCAAGGGGGTCCAGCTCGCTCCTTTGGCCGAGCGAGTCACTCGCATGACCACCTTCGCTCGTCGCAGGGAAGGTGGAAGAGCCCAGGCAGCTGACGAACACGGACAGGTCGTCGACTCGACCACTGACTCAGGAGGGTCAGACGGGGAGTGACAGTACGGGTCGAGTGGTCTTCAACGGGTGTGTGGCTCCGGTACATGCTTTCCACCGTGGCTCCGGTAGGTGCGTGACAGTCCGGGACGCGGCTTCGGTAGCTGTGTTACACCTCTGACGCTCCTTTAGCCGGCGCCAGCCTTCGCTCGATAGACGATCCGACTGGGTCGGACGTCGAGGGAGGGCAGAGGTCGTGCTCATCGAGCTGGGAAGAGTGGAACAGCGCCATCAGGCCGTGCTGGAGGTCCGCGGCGGGCTCTGCGTGACCGAGGTCGCCCTCCGCTATGGGGTCACGCGCCAGACCGTGCACCGCTGGCTGCGCAGGTACGCACGGAGCGGCCTCGCCGGTCTTGCCGACAGCTCGTCGCGT
>Ga0315289_10010842_pt1 | contig 12986 bp, 7 predicted proteins | sample YL17G11_40_MG_FD_203452 | JGI IMG/M metagenome (GOLD analysis project Ga0315289, IMG submission 203452) | Sediment microbial communities from Yellowstone Lake, YNP, Wyoming, USA - YL17G11_40 | ecosystem: Environmental > Aquatic > Freshwater > Lake > Sediment | place: USA: Wyoming | collected...
CAAACGGGGAGCATTAGAAACCCGGGGACGTTCCGGCTGCCGCCCCTGATCGCCTGCCTGTAGTACAATCTTGTATAATGTGGAATGAATGTCAATCCCGCAATTCGGATTGATCTCAACGCGACTTTCTTCTGTGGTTGGTCACGAAATCCCAGATGACATAGCTGCCCAGGTTATCGACCGACGAGAAATAGGCGCGGCCGCGGTTGAGCTCGGTCAGCTTCTGCACGAAAGCTTGCAAATAGGAGTCGTCGGTCACCATAAACGTCGTGATAGTGATTCTCTTCTTGCGGCAAATGACGGCCTCGTCGAGCGTGCGGTTTACAATCAAAGGATCGAGCCCGGCCGGGTTCCTGTAGACCTGGCCGTTTGACCTGGTTATCATGGAAGGCTTGCCGTCCGTTATCATGAATATTTGCTTGTTGACATGCTTTCGAGTCAAGAGAATCTGCCTGGCCAGCCTCAGGCCGGCTTGCGTGTTTGTATAATACGGGCCTACCGTAATATAAGGAAGGTCCTTGATCTTGACCTCCTTGGCGTCGTCCCCGAAGAGCACGATGGAAAGGCCGTCTTTGGGATATTTGGTCAATATCAGCTCGGTAAAAGCCATGGCGACTTTCTTGGCTGGCGTGATTCGGTCTTCTCCGTAAAGGATCATCGAATGCGATATATCTATCATTAGCACGGTGGCGCAGGAGGTGGTTTTTTCCGACTCATAGATTTCCAGATCATTTTCGCTTAGATTCAAATCCAGGTCGCTGGTGCGGGTGATCGAATTCAAAATCGAGGCGTTGTAGTCGATGGTATGCATGTTGTCGCCGAAGTTATAGCGGCGCTTTTCCGGCAGCCACTCCTCGGTGCTGCCCCCCTCGGTCGGAAGCATGTGTTCTCCTCTCCCGGATGACTTCATTTTCTTGAATATCAATTCGAAAGCGTCCTGGCGAATGGACTGCTCGCCCTTGGGCGTCAGCTGGAATCCCGACCCGGTGTTCTGAACGAATTTGCCCTCCTGGAGCCGCTTCTTGAAGGCGCCGAGGTCGAAATCGGGGTCGATCATTCCCTCGCGCTGGAGCTTTTCCATGAGCCGAAAGGTCTCGTCGACATTGCCGTTCAAACGCAAAAGGAGGTAGTTGAATATGGCCATGAGGTCGCCCAGCTGCTTGAGCCTGGCGTAGAACTCCTCATCCCACTGCGAATAAACGAATTTCACTGCAAGCCTCCCATGCCGCTGAGCATCTTGGAAAACACATCGGAATACTGTAAGACTGTATCATGCACCTCCCGGCTGATCATGTTGTTTTGATGCAGGGCCTCGAGCACGAATTCCATGCGCAAAAGAAGCTCGCGGTCATCCTTTGAATCGAAGTATTCCTTCACAACCTCGCACAAGCCATTGACGGAATCCAATCGTTTCTTGTATTCCGGAAGCGGCAGAGTGTCGGACAACTCCAGCTTCTTGCCCGAGGAAAAATAGTCCGTGATCGGCTCATAGGGATTGCTCTCGGCCGACTCGCCGCGCGGCCGGTCTTTCGACGGCTTGGGGAAGTGCCGCAAAAATACGTTGTTGATGGCCTGGCCGATAAGATTATAGCTCACCAGCACCGCCCCTTCCTGCTCACCCTCGTAGACCAGCTCTATCTTGCCCGTAATGGCGGGAATGATGGAATAAACGTCGCACATTCTCGGGAAATAATCGTTATCGTGATTCAGTAGAGCTCGGCGCTCGATATTGGAGAGAAAATTCTCATATGCCGAGATCGACACGCGCGCAGAAACACCGGATTGTTGGTTGACGTATTCGCTGGCGCGCGCCTGGAGAGAAACTTCCTCGATGAGGTCGCGAATGAACTCGGGGATTTCCACTCCCACACCCTTGTGTCTAATCTCATTGGCGGTGATTTTCTTGCCTTCCTCTATCGAACGCGGATAATGCGTTATGATCTGGGAATCAATCCTGTCTTTCAACGGCGTGATAATGTTGCCCCTATTGGTATAATCTTCGGGATTGGCCGTAAAAACCAGGAGCATGTCGAGGGGCACCCTCAGCGGAAAGCCACGCACCTGGATGTCGTTTTCCTCGAGAATATTCAAAAGCCCGACCTGGATTCTGGGTTGGAGGTCAGGCAGCTCATTGATGGCGAAAATGCCGCGGTTGGTGCGGGGAATTATGCCCCAGTGAATAACCTCCTCGTTCGAGATATCGAGCTTCTCCCTGGCCGCCTTGATGGGGTCGATATCCCCTATCAGGTCCGCAATGGAGACATCGGGGGTGGCCAACTTCTCGTGATACCGTTCCTCTCTGGAAAGCCACTCGATGAGCGTGGAATCGCCGCATTCGTTTATCATTCTCTTCCCTTTGGGCGAGATAGGATTGAAGGGGTCCTCATTCAGGAGCGTACCAGGTATTATAGGGATGAGATCATCGAGGAGGGTGTATAGCTGCCTGAGAATACGGCTCTTGGCCTGACCACGCAATCCCAGGAGGATGAAATTGTGCATGGCCAGGATAGCGTTTTGAAGCTGGGGGATGACCGTCCGCTCGTACCCCACAATCCCTTCGAATAGCGGCTCGCCAGCCTCGATTTTCCTGAGAAGATTCTGACGGAGCTCTTCCTTGACGGTCTTGCTCCGCCACCCTGATTTCTTCAGTTCCCCAAGGGTCCTGGGTCTGTTTTTGGTTACCAAGTCGACCTCGACCTTTTATGTTTTGAAATTCAGAACCTGCTGACGTTATAAACCACGCACGCAGCAGGTTGGTTCAAACAAAATGATGCCTCAGGCGAACGGGGAGCGGCCGCCAATGAAAACGCCCGGCACCCAAGGCGGTCAGGTACCGGGCAAGTTTTGGGCTTTCAAGCACGAGAATTATGATATCTACATCTGCTTCTTGCGTGTGTAGGTTATCTCCGTGCATTTGTATTCTTGACCGCTATCGTCCTGCATGTACATCTCGAACGTGTGCTGATCGTTGCTGAGGAACTTTGTGACCATGCGCGCTCTGGTTTCTTTCATGTCCTTCATCACATCCGGATATGAGCCTACCAGGGTCAGAGTCTTGCCGGACGAATCCATTTGACCCTCCGATGCCATGTGGCCGGTGCTCATATTGTCCGTCCAGATATTAAAGTATCGGTTCCTGATCTTGTCGTAGCCGGTGATTCCCATACCCTGAAATTGCATCCCGCCCATGTCGCCGCTGGCATTCTCTTGCAAATAGCGGTTCCCCAGAATCCATTTCACCTCCGAAACGCCGTTCGATTCCTCGAACTGGGCAGTCGGATCCATCCTGCTCTTCGTCTTAAGCTCCCAATTTCCGACCATGGGGTCCAGAGCTTTATGACGTTCGTCGGGAGTGGCCCATTTCGTGTACTCGGCCATCATTTTGGCTTCCTCTTCCGACATCTTCTTGTCATCGGAATAGGTGCGCCCAACAAAAAACATACTGATCGCAAATAATGCGACCAACAATGCTACTAAGCGTGACTTCACAAATTGCTCCTTTCGTCAAAAAAGATTCAATATTGCGCCGATTATATTAGAAAAATCCAAAGTCAATTTCCGTATCAAGGTCCGAATTCGAGCGTAAACGGCACCATGATAATCATTGTGAAAATGCTTGTCAATAAGAATTACATGACTGCATAGAGGTCGCCAGGGAGATATTATCACCCGGCGCCATTCCCGGAGGCAAACAAGCCAGAAATCTCTGCTTTCGACTATGCGACCAATCCCTATTGCCTTGACACGGCATGGATTCGTAGTTATTTTTTTCACATGAAAATCGGGGGCGGTGGCTGCCCAGTTATCCGCAGGCGGCTGCTGCACACGAAGAGTCATTCGCTGGGGATGCGAGGCCGGCCTCTATAATGGCGCCTTATTGATTGGCCCCAGAGCCTGTGAACCTGAACTATCGGCAAGTTAAACGAATTGAAGGGAGTAAATAGATGAGCAGCAAAGGCTTTAACCCTTTCGCCATGGCCCAGATGCAGTTCGATAAGGCGGCCGAGTATCTCAGCCTTGACGAAGGCACCCGCGAGCTATTGCGTAATCCCATGAGAGAATATCAATTCAACATTCCGGTCAGAATGGACGACGGCAGGGTCAAGGTTTTTCGTGGCTTCCGTGTGCAGCATAATGACGCCAGAGGTCCAGGCAAGGGCGGCATTCGATTCCATCCCCAGGAAACGATAGACACCGTTCGAGCTCTCTCCATGTGGATGACCTGGAAGTGCGCCGTGGTCGATATCCCGCTGGGCGGAAGCAAGGGCGGTGTGGTCTGCGACCCCCACAACCTCAGCGCCAGGGAACAAGAACAGATTTGCCGAGGATGGGTCCGCCAGTTGGCCAGGAATATCGGGCCGGACACCGACGTTCCCGCGCCCGATGTCATGACCAACGCTCAGCACATGCTATGGATGCTCGACGAATACGAGGCTATAATGGGTCGCAAAAGCCCCGGCCTCATCACAGGTAAGCCGGTCGGCCTTGGCGGCTCGCTTGGCCGCACGGAGGCCACCGGCTACGGCGTCATGTATACCGTGCGCGAGGCGCTCCGCGACAAAGGAATGAAGCCGCAAGAAACAACCGCCAGCGTCCAGGGGTTCGGAAACGTCGCTCAATATGCGATATGTCTCTTCCAAGAGATGGGAGGCAAGGTCATATGCGTCTGCTGCTGGGACCAGAATGACCAGACGTCATACTCGTTCAAGAAGAAGGACGGCATCGATCCCGACGCCCTGATAACCATCACCGACCGCTTCGGCGGCATCGACAAGGCCAAAGCTGGTGATATGGGATATGAAATCCTCCCCGGAGATGCCTGGTTGGAACAGGAAGTCGATATCCTCGTGCCGGCGGCGATCGAGAATCAGATCACTGGCGATAATGCCGAGAAAATCAATAGAAGCGTGAGAATAATCGCCGAGGGGGCCAACGGGCCAACCACTCCGGAAGCGGATAAGGTCATCTCCGACCGCGGCATATTCCTTATCCCCGATTTTTTGGCCAACGCCGGCGGCGTCACATGCAGCTATTTCGAGCAAGTTCAGAGCAACATGAATTACTACTGGGAAAAGGAAGAGGTGCTTAGCAAGCTGGATGTCAAGATGACATCAGCTTTCCAGGCCGTCAACGACCTTTCGACAAAGAGGAATCTTTACATGCGGGACGCGGCGTATATGATTTCCATCAGCCGCGTGGCGCAAGCCTGCAAAGACCGGGGTTGGGTGTAATCGTTATCGACCACGACCCCGCTTCCCCCCTCGGATGACGGGGGTCGTCGGGCAGTCTATTCTTTCACAATCCTTGGCGATGAAAATGAAGGGGAATTGGAGCTCTTGGAAACGCAAAAAAATGAATGATAAGTCTCACATATATATCTGGCGCGGTGGGGCGTATCGGCGGCACCTCCTGGTGCGGCAAAGTCGGCCATGAACGAAGAAAAAAGACCGATTGAAAGCAGTCTCTGGTACCTCAAGGAAAGGGCCAAAGAACTGCAATGCCTCTACAAGATCGAGGAGCTCCTGCTTGACCCCGACGCCGATCTGGAAGTCGTCTGCCAGGGAATAATGAAGGCCATTCCGCCGGCCTGGCAGCACCCCGAGATCTGCGAGATAAGGATCGCGCTGGATGGGGTAACATATTGCTCATCTGAATTCGAGGATACCAAATGGGTCATAACCACCGAAATCGTCGTTTCGGGGGTGACGATAGGCGAAATCAGCGCTTTCTACACCAGAGAGATGCCCGGGGAGGACGTGGGACCGTTCCTCAAGGAAGAGGTCAAGCTGCTCGAAACCATCGCCGAAAGGTTGGCAAGCTTTATAGGCTACCAGCGAATCAGGAAGCTTTTCCTGGAGCGCAAGCTTTCGGCCGAAACCAGAGAAAAAGATAAGAGAAGCGAGTGGCAGATATTGCTGGAACTTCTGCGCAAAAGCGATAGAATGCTCTATTTCCGTATCTCCCATAAGATGCTGAACCACCTCTGCTGGATAGGGGTCGACGAGGCCCAGAGATTAGTGCAATATTATTCCGAAGATGATCATCTGCCCGAGGAGGAAATCAGTGAGAATCGGCCATTCAGAAAAAAATCGTTGTTGACGCCGAACGATTTCTTGAGCGACGAGACGTTCAAAATAGCGGCCGATCATCTCACTCCCGACGAGTTAATGTTGTTCATCCAGCGCTGGATGCAGCAGGATAAGTTGAGTTTCCTTCTCAAAGCCGTCATCAACGTCAACACGCCTGTGGCCGACGTTGTGCAAGCGATAAGGCGCCTGCGAAGAATTGCGCCGGACGGGGCGGCTATACCAGCGCCGGCACAAAGCAGTGTCCTGGCGACTCTCATCCGCCGATTCTTCTCCGATGAGCTCGAATTCATCAACGTCGCCAAGAACTATGTGGAAGTGAGCGACTTCTTCGATCTCGTCAACCACATCATATTCCTGCCAGATAGCTATGGAAAACTCGGCGGCAAGAGCGCCGGGCTGTTTCTGGCCGCCCACATATTGCAGAGATGCTGCAAAGACCAGGAAGCCTTGAGCGATTTCAAGGTCCCCAAAACATGGTATATAACGTCGGATGCGATCTTGACTTTCGCCAATCTCAACAATTTCGAGGAGGTCGTGGAGCAGAAATATAAGGATATTTACCAGGTTCGCATGGAATACCCGAACATCGTGCAGACTTTCAAAAACGCCACCTTCCCCCCAGAGATAGTCCAGGGGTTGTCAATGGCGCTCGATGACTTCAAGGATAGCCCGCTTATAGTGCGAAGTTCAAGCCTTCTCGAGGATAGGATGGGCTCCGCGTTTTCCGGCAAATACAAAAGCCTCTTCCTTGCCAACCAGGGGACAAAGGAGGAGCGCTTGCGGGCGCTGCTGGATGCCATCGCTGAAGTCTACGCCTCGGTATTCGGGCCGGACCCGATCGAATACAGAGCCGAGCGCGGCCTGCTCGATTTCCACGAGGAGATGGGGGTCATGATTCAGGAGGTCGTGGGAACCAGGGTGGGAAAATACTTCTTCCCCGCGTATGCGGGCGTGGCCTTCAGCCGAAATGAGTTTCGTTGGTCGCCGCGGATCAGGCGCGAGGACGGACTTGTTCGCCTTGTGCCGGGGCTGGGGACGCGCGCCGTGGATCGACTAAGCGATGACTATCCGGTCCTGGTTTCGCCGGGCCAACCGGGCTTGCGGGTAAATATCACGACCGATGAAATCAGCCGCTACAGCCCCCACAAAATCGACGTTATAAACCTCGATACCAACATGTTCGAATCGACCGACATTGGGAAAATCAGGGATGAAATCGGCAGGGATTATCCGGCCTTCAATCAGGTATTTTCCGTCATGAAAGGCGACCATATACAGGCGCCCACTGGCCTCCAAAGTGATTTCGACCCCGGGGACTTGATAGTGACATTCGAAGGGCTGTTCATGAATACGCCGTTTCTGGGCCGCGTAAAGATGATCCTCAAGGCCCTCGCGGACGAGCTTGGCACGCCAGTTGACATAGAGTTCGCATCCGACGGCAGGGCCTTCTATCTGCTGCAGTGCCGTCCCCAAAGCCAATCCGATCAGAATATGGCGGTGCCGATACCAAGAGATGTCCCTCGGGAAAGGATAATTTTCACCGCCAACAAATTCGTGTCGAATGGAAAAGCCCCGGATATTTCGCATATCGTCTATGTCGACCCGCAACGCTACAACCAGTTGGGCGAGCGGGCCGCCATGCTCTCTGTAGGAAGGGCTGTCGGCAAGCTCAACAAGCTCTTGCCCAAAAGGCAATTCATTCTCATGGGCCCCGGCCGCTGGGGAAGCCGCGGCGATATCAAGCTCGGCGTCAGCGTCACATATTCCGACATTAATAACACTGCCGTCCTAATTGAGATAGCGCGCCAGAGCGGAAATTATGTCCCCGATCTGTCATTCGGAACTCATTTTTTCCAGGACCTGGTCGAGGCAAATATCAGGTACCTACCCCTTTACCCGGACGATCCGGGAATCATATTCAATGAGAATTTCCTGCTCAATTCTCCGAACCTCCTTCCTGAAATCCTGCCGGAGTTCACCAATTTGAGCGATACCATCAGACTGATTGACGTGCCGGCGGCCACGGATGGGAGAGTCGTGCAAGTCTTAATGAACGCCGATATAGGGGAAGCAGTGGGAGTTCTGACACAACCGAGATCAATGCCGGAGAGCGGCAGGCCGATAAGAGGCAGCGGCTTCGAGACTACGCCTGAAAGCTACTGGCCCTGGCGCCTGAAAATGGCCGAATACATTGCCTCGCAGCTTGACGGCGAGCGATTTGGGGTCAAAGGATTCTATCTCTTCGGGAGCACAAAGACAGGCACAGCCGGGCCGGGAAGCGATATCGATGTCCTGGTGCATTTCCAGGGCGACAAAATACAGGAGAATGCCCTGCGCGCCTGGCTGGAAGGATGGAGCCTTTGTCTGGATCAGATGAATTTTCTTCAAACTGGCTACCGTTCAGGTGGCCTGCTCGATTTTCATATTATCACCGATGATGATATTGCGAAGAAAACGAGCTTTGCGGTAAAGATCGGCGCTGTCACCGACGCCGCGCGCCGCCTGCCCATGATGAAAAAGAATAGCTCATAAAGCAACGCACCCTTTTCGCCCGAGCGCGCTGGTCCAAATCTGCAGTTGCCTGGCTACCACCAGACTTGCTTCCCGTCATTAATGCTGAAAATGCGCTCGTCCTTATTGGAGCCGGTCGCCACCAGCCAATAGAGAAACCCTTCGGGAACCCTGTCGTAAACCAAGGGCTTTTCATCGGCGACTTTTTTCCCGAGCGATTTCCACTCATCGAGCCAGTAGAAAAGCTCGTATTCCCTGCCCGCCTCGAGGAACGTCCTGGCAACCCCGTCGGTCGATGCCTGCTGTTCTCTTGCCATCGTCGAGACAAGTGACAGCGATGTAACTTCCGGGTCTTCCTTCTCCAGCACTTCGACAGTTCCCCCGCCGTTGAGAATAAACGGGGCGCCGGCAGGGACGATTTTTTCGTTAACATAGAATGCCGGAAGATAGGCGATGTCAGTCCCCATACCTGTAAACGCCACCTCGGCATCCTTAATCCAGCCCCAGTGGATCGGTTTCCATTCACCGTCGTTGAAAACGCAGATGTAGGCGACATTGATTGAGTCGGGAAGGTCCCCGGCAAGCGGAACGGTTATGTCGCTCGTCTTGACATAATCGGCCGTGACATCCGCGAAGCTCTTTCCGGCCAGCCAGGCAGGAACTTTCTCCTGCCTCCTCTTCTGGAAAATGAGATTGCCGGGTTGTTTCGAATATGTTTTGCGATATACCTTGGCGAGCTTGTTCCAAAGATGATATTCGCCGGGGTTGGCTTCGGCGCCCATGAACGGCAGGACGCGGCCATCGGCGGTCACGAGGGCGTTCCAAGCGTGGTTGTTTCCCGAATTGGCCCAGTACGGCGTGTAATCGCTGGTGACCGCCAGGCCATTGGCGCGCATTGCGTAAATCGAGATGTTCGTCATATCCTCGCAGCGGCCAAGATGAGTCGCAAGCATCTCCGTAAGGCCCTGATCGGTCGGGTGGTAATAGAAGCGCGGGTCGAACGTGAAATAAGTCATGACATCCTTGTTGATCATCTTGGCGGCCTCGATGGGATCCGTGGAATCGGCCATTTGCGCCTGAATATTCGAATATTTGTTCCAAAAATACTCGCGCCAATCCTCGAGCGGCTCATTACTTCCCCTGTAAGGGAGTATATATTCGCAGAAATCGGGGAATGAAAAAGCTCTGGCCCACGGTTTTTCGCGCCAGGCCCGAAAGGCGTAATCGATCTGTCTTATCAGGAATTCCGACTTTATCGATGTGACATCTTCAATCGTCTCCTTCTTGTCGAAATCTAGGCCGTGGTGACTTTTCTCCAGGGAATCGAACGCGGCTTCCAGGGTATCGAAACTGGCATAGTCGAGCACCTCGAACGGCAACTCTTCTTTAAGGCTGTCGTAAAGAGCGAAAGTTACATAGCTGTGCCCTTCCATGTTTGCGACCAGGAAATAAGCGGCCTGGAGTTTCAGCGTATCGTCGGAGGCGTGGTAATGCTCGAGCGCTTTCTCGAGCTCGCTTTTGTTTTCACCGGCCTTATCCAGGACAGCTTGCACGTCCGGAGGATAAGCCGGAGTCTGGGCTTTGGTGGCTGTAATGCAGACGCCAATGACAATTGTGATAATAAAACCATAGCGCGATTGCGGCATCATCTCTCCTCCGACTAAATTGGTGTTGCCCCTGGAGCAAGCTTAAAACGGCGTTTGAATCTTCGCAAGCGTTTTCAACAGGCAGTCACACAGAGTTTGAAGATAATCGGGCAGGCCTAAGAGGCCTCAGTAACCGGCCAGCTCTTCGGCCACCTCGACGACTTTTTCGAGCTGCGGCAAGCAGATAGCGTCGCCGTCGGCGCCATACGATACGCGGCAATCCTGGGCCGTGATCAACCTTATCGGCGCATCCAGATAATCGAACAGCGTATTGGAAATATAAGCCGAAATCGTCGCTCCCATGCCCCCATGAAACCTGTCCTCGGAGACAATCAGCACCCTGGAGCAGTCCCGGACGGCCTCTTCTATCGCCTGCCAATCGATCGGCTTGACAGTACGCAAGTCGATTATCATCGCCTCTATCCCCTTTTCCATAAGGATGTCACCGGCCTTAAGGGCCATCGGCAGAGTGATGCCGATGCTGATGATCGCTATGTCCTTGGCATCGGCGTTATATACATTGGCACTGCCGAATGGAATAAGCGTGTCGATGGGTGGGAATTTTTCCAGAATCTTGCGGCCATCCCAGTCGCTGCGATTGTAGAGAGCTACCGGCTCGCAGAAGAGGACCGGGTCTCCGCAGACGAACGCTGTCCGCAGAAGACCGGCGGCATCGGCGGCATTTGACGGCACCACCACGTGAAGTCCCGGGATATTGATGAAGGTCCCCAGGTTGGCCTCGGAGTGCCACATGGCTCCAGCCCCCTGCTTGTAGCCGCCGTAAGTGACACGAATGACCATCGGCATCCGCAAGCGGGCGTTGGAACGCTGATAGGTGGATGCAATCCTATCTTTGAGCTGCTGGTATCCGGGGCTGATGTAATCGAGAAATTGGATCTCGGGGAACGGCACACGTCCCTGGTATGAGTGCCCCTGGGCGCGCCCCAGGATTCCAGCCTCGTCAAGCTGTGTATTAAACACTCTATCGGGCCCGAAGGCGCGCTGGAGATTCTTGGTCACCAGGAATACGCCGCCTTTGCCTTTGAGCTTCCCGGTGACCTCCGGCCCCTTCTCAAAAACCTCCCTGGCGAAATCGGCCACGTCTTCTCCGAAAAGAACGGAATCGTCGGAGAGCATGAAAATATCGAAAAGCGAGTAAGTGATCGCCTTGCGAAGAGTCATGGGAGGAAGATTCTCGGGAAGCTCCAGAGATTCCAGATACCCCAGCCTATGAAACTTCCGATAGTTTTCGGCGCGGCTTGCGCCTCTCTCGTTGACGATCTTGCGCCACCGTTCCTCGGCTGTTTCATGATTGTAGCTGTATACTTTGGTAAGAATATCGGCGGGCGTCTTGTATTCTATCGCCGATGTCACTCGGTCGGAATTTGCTCTCACCTCAGTGTCTATTTCGTCATACATCTTGGCCAGCTCGTCGGGAGAAAACAGGCCGTCCTCGATCATTTGCCTGGCCGCCTTGCGAAGGGGGTCGTGCTCGATGTGGTATCTTTGCAGTTCCGGCTCCATGTAATGCGACTGGTCATCTGAGCCGGAATGAGATTCCTCGCGCGTGACGTTGATATTGGCGATCGCCGGTCCCTTGCCGTTGCGTACATATTCGACTATCCTGCGGAAGGCCGCGATCGATTCGCTTATCTCGGTGCCATCGAAGTTCTCTATCAGAAGCCCAAAACGCTTAAATCCCTCGAACGACGTCGTGGGGTTTCCTTCGGGGAACTGTTCGTGGACGCTGGTCGAGATGGCCCAGCCGCAGTTATATATGGCGAAAATGTTTCTTGTATTATTATAGACGGAATAAAAGACGGCGCGATGAAACTCGGGCGATGACGTGGCCCCTTCGCCGATGGAGCAGAGGACTATGGAATCTGGCTTGTAGCGGCCTCCGGAGACACCTATGGGGCCTCCGATAGGCGTGGGGTTCTTTATGGCTTCTCCGAGCCCGGCTGCCTCCAGCGCATGAGAACCGGTGGGTGATGCTTGCGGCAGGATTGCCAGCTCGGGGTATGATGAATGCGATGGCTGCAGCATGCCGCCGGTCGCCTTGCCTCGCCGGTCGCCTATGGCCTCATATATCTTCTCCTCGATGCTGACCCCGCGGAAGAGATCGAAAGCCTTGTTTCTATAATAGCCGATGAAGGGGTCATCGGGCCGAAGCATCTGGGCTGCGACGACGTCGATCAGCTCCTTGCCGCCGCAGCCGATGAAGAAGCGGCAGAGACCCTTGCGCAAGAGGATTTTCTCTTCAAGCTCTATCCGCCGGGCCAGAACCATGATCCGATATATTCGCTTGAGTTCATCGAGGCTGGTTCCGCAGTATCTCGAAAGGGGATCGGCTTTCCTGGCGCCAGGCTTAAGCTGCAATATCCAGTCTTTTATTTCGAAATAGGCCATAAGGCTCCTCTAGAGGCATGATTACCATTTTGAGTGACTTTCGGTTCCCACGATGGAGTTGTCTTCTGAGAAAACCCATTCCCCGGTCCAGGAGCGTCACAAGATTGGCTCCGAATCAGATATCGTCCGAAGAACAAGCGCCTTCAACGCAATTATATGAAATTGATGTCATAAGAAAAAGCGATCTTAGAAGCTTCCGCTGAAAAAAGCGAAACGAAAAATCGCCCTAAACTATCTGAGCGCAGCAGCGCTTAAGCGTCGGGATGTCGTTCATCCGGACTCCATCCTGATGCACAGAAATTCGCGGTCAAAAGGAGGCTGAGAGTTTTCA
>Ga0315289_10010843_pt1 | contig 12986 bp, 20 predicted proteins | sample YL17G11_40_MG_FD_203452 | JGI IMG/M metagenome (GOLD analysis project Ga0315289, IMG submission 203452) | Sediment microbial communities from Yellowstone Lake, YNP, Wyoming, USA - YL17G11_40 | ecosystem: Environmental > Aquatic > Freshwater > Lake > Sediment | place: USA: Wyoming | collected...
AGGAAGTATTGGCAAATGTTGACAAATACTCAACACATCTCAATCGTGAGAAATTACGTTTGATTGCTCTTATTCATGACACATTTAAACATAAAGTAGATGGTTTGAAACCGAAGAGTGGAGATAACCATCATGCAATGATTGCCAGAAAATTTGCAGAACGATTCAATATTGAAAAGGATGTTCTTGATATTATTGAATTACACGATGAAGCATATAATGCATGGTCGATGGGTGATAGAAAAGGTGATTGGAATGGCGCAAATAAAAGATTAGGAAGATTGCTTGATCGTCTGGATGATAACTATCAACTCTATAAAACGTTCTATCAGTGTGATAATGAAACAGGAGATAAAACTCAGAAAAACTTTGAGTGGTTTTGTGATTATATTATTGCATAATCTTAAAGATTAGAAGGATGACAGGTGAATTTTCTAAGTAGGTATAAAAAAGAATGTAAATCTCAAAAGAAATACTACTATCTTGAATTAGTCAATGCTGCAATTGGGGAATGGCAGAAATTAGCGAAGAGATATTTAATTACCGATGAAGATAAACCGATCATAGCAGATTGTCAGAAAATTGCAAACGATGCATTGATTGATTGTCCAGAACTGGAAGAGTACTATTTCATGGATTATTATGATGAAGCTATTTGTGATTACGTGGGAAGAAAGTATGTGATGAGAAGAGATAAACAAGCACAAATTGATTGTGGATTTCCTCCGGTTATTGTTGATAAAAAACCAGTATATCTATTTCCTTGGAAAGAATGAAACCCATAGAAATCATAATAGAAGGGGAGACTCCAATTAATAAGTGGATTAATCTAATTCGCCTATGGAATCGTTATGCACATGCTTATGATGGTAAGAGTGAGGGTTTAGGTACTGATGAGCTACACAAATTATCGATAGTTCGTGGTGTTGCTTCAATTTTAATGAGACAATATCCTGATCTTCATTATGAAATAAAATTAAAACAAGAACTAAATTTTTTTCAATGCCAATCATTAGAGTATGGTGGTTATGTTTGGAAACATGTGTTTTCAGAATCGATGCCAATCCCTATAGTAATTGGAGAATATAATCTATTAGACCCTTAACATGTCATTTGATAAATCATATCCAAATAGAAAAGATCGAAGAAAGCCTTTTCGTGGTGCAAAAAGTTTTGATGCATCCTGTAGATGTCATGGTGGATGTTCTTACTGTTTAGGTAACAGATTACACTCAACGAATAAAAGGAGAAAAATAGCAGATCAAGAAATTAAACGAGTAAAGAAAAATGGCTATAAAGAAGAAGATTAAACCTGTTGTCAAACTTGATACTGGATTTGAAACCAAAGAACAGGCTGCTGCATTAGGGTATATAGCAGCGACAATTGAGAGAGTAAAGGATCATCAATTATTGACTCTTAATTCAGATTTGGTTACATATTCATTCATGTCAGGCACACCACCAAATCTAGATGGACACTCAAAAAATAAGTATACCTATGAGCGTTTAATGAATGACCATAGATGTACTGGTCATTTTAGAGTTCTGGCATGGGTAAAGGATTTTAATGCCGAAAAATTCCTTAAATTCCTTAAAAAGGGTTAACTAACCTATTGACAATTCCAAATATATTACTATCTTTGATTTCAATATGAGCGTTGAAAAGGAGCACTTTTGTAGCACATGTAGTTTTCCGTTAACTCCATCGGAATTAGCCGATAACATATATGCTGGTATTGAAGAGATAAATTACATTTGTTATAGATGTCAAATCGTTGATGATGAAATTAACGATGAGATCATCGAGAACGATGAATTTATTGATTGGCAAGATGAAACTGATATGTTAAATTATTGATGATGAAAGAATATGTTCTTGGTTTTTTGTTCTCAAATGATAGAGAACGTGTTGCGTTGATTAAGAAAACAAGACCTGCATGGCAAGCTGGTTTTCTTAATGGTGTTGGTGGAAAAATAGAGATAGGAGAATCACCGCTTCAAGCGATGGTAAGAGAATTTCATGAGGAAGCTAATTTCCTTCATAATGATTGGACATTATTTGCAACGATGACAAATAGCCAATTCATTGTTCATTGTTTTAAAGCAACTACAGATTTAATTGATGAAGTTATGACAATGACAGAAGAAGAAGTAGTTGTTACATTTGTCGATGAAATTGGAGTGGGTTTGCATACGGTAATACCTAATCTCCATTGGTTGATACCAATGGCATTAGATGATGGATTTGAACCTGTGACAATAAAATATTTGGAGGCAGATAAATATACTGAACCAGTAAAATAATTATGGAAATCGTAAGACCAACTCTTGCAACGAGAAATAAAGTTCGTCTCAATTTAAACAATGGGATAAATGTTTTTCTTGCAGGTTCCATAGAAATGGGTGTTGCTGAACCTTGGCAAGAGAAATTTGCTCATGCATTCGAAGATATGAATATCACATTCTTGAATCCTAGAAGAGAAGAATGGGATAGTACTTGGGAACAAAGTATTGATAATAGAAAATTTCGTGACCAAGTTGAGTGGGAATTGAATGGATTAATGAGTGCTGATTACGTTATAATGTATTTTGATCCAAAGACAAAATCCCCAATAAGCTTATTGGAGTTGGGTCTTATGGCCAGAGATAAGAAATTGTATGTATGCTGTCCTGATGACTTTTATAGAAAAGCAAATGTGGAAATCGTTTGTAATAGATTTGAAGTACCATTATACAACGATTGGGGTAGTTTCATTCATGCAATGAAACACAAATTCACAAGAGTGGTGAGAAATAAGGAATATTATGCAAATTTAGAATAGTATGGGAAAGATAATTTACAGTGCATTATTTGTAGACAATGTTGGAGAACTCAAGCAGATGTTTCCTCCAGTATATCCTAATGTATTTTATCATCACTCAACGATTGCATTCAATCCACCTGATGCTGCAGATATTGAAGTGGGTAAGAAAGTGTTGCTTCCGGTAATTGGAAGAATTACGACAGATAAGGTAGATGCTTTGATAGTAAAAAACCCTAAGTCAAAGAATGCAAATCCACATATTACCTTGTCAACTGCAATTGGTGTAAAGCCATTTGAAAGTAATGTAGCATTGGAAAATCATCCTAATCTGATCAAGATGTTTGATTCTCCATTGTACATTGATGCGACTGAGGGGTATTTTGAAAACGGTAGAGATGTGAAGTAATGGAAATTTACGACTACTACATATTGCTTATAACTATCGTAATGTCCATATGGGCATTACAATATCTATATGAGTTAAATTTAGAAGATAAGTTAGAAGGTAAAGATAAATGTTCATATTGCGGATTTCCTTTAGGTAGAAGATATACAATATCATGGATATTTACTCCAACGATATATGCCTGTAGTAGATGGTGGTGTAAGATAATGAGAAAAATGGGTTACCTAACCCACAAACCAAGAGAATAAACAAAAAAGTATATGCTAAATTTTAATGACAAACTAGAAATTTTTGAACGATTTGAAATCGACAGAAATCTCCCCAAATACAAAGAAGGAGTAGATGTTGATCTTACTCCGACAGTAGGTTCGTTTAGCTTTCAAAGTTCACCAAATTCCGGTTTTCAATCATTTGGAAATACAATTGCTGGTGGAACATTAAGCGGAAATGTAATAATCAGTACTGGTACAGCTACTGGTTTCAACAACATGATTAGTGTAGATGCTAGTTATTTAGCTCAACTAGGAAAAAAGATTAAAACCGAATGGCCCATTTTACTATGGTTCAAAAAGAAGAAAGAAGAATTGAAGCAGGTCAAAGCCGAGAAAAAAAGAAGCATGACTATCATTGAATTCTTCTCTTCATTAGCCACGTCATTAAACGATTTAAAGACCTTAACGGATATTGCAGTACACTATGAGACTGCCATCACGAATGCTTTAAAAGCAGGGCAAATAGCCTTAGCAGATCAATTGAAGTTAAGATTGAATTCAGCCAAGTCAGAAGCACAGTTAGTGACATATGGGTTGAATAAATATCTCTCCGAAGAGCAAGTCGTTGCTTTCTATAAGAAAGCAGATAAAGACAAGAATTTGAAATTGACATGGATAAAAAACTTCATAAAACCAATTCCATCAAAAATTCTTGATTTGAAAGGGAAACTGGATGGTACGTTTGTATTTGACAACTATGTTATTCTGCATTACGACCCAAACAATGATGCAACCAACTTGACAGCTAAAGAGCAGGAAGATTTGAAAAAAGACCCTATCTTATTTGGTGTTATTGACAAATCAAGGAGATTGTACTATGTCGGAGATTGGATTGATGAATATTGCAATCTGACATTGGATGTGGTGATGGAAACGTTGGGTGACGTGGTGAGTGAAATTAATAACGATACGGTGAAGACATTCATTGATCGTGGATTTCAAAAGGATGTGAGGGTTCGTAAAGAAGTAGAAAAGATTCTTGAACCAAATCAAGTCGATCCTGAAAGAGTAATCATAAAGGAACCCATAATGATAAGAGAAGACCAGTCAAAAGAAAAAATTAAAAAGAGGCGAAAGTAAGTTATATGTACGTATTATTTTACCACCCAACAGATGCAGTATCAAGAATTGGTACTAATTCAGAAGAAGATATTAAAAAGTTCGGTAACTATAGATTTTTCGGTAAAGTAATTGAAGATCGTGGTTATGAATATTTGGTTCGTTGCAAATACAGGTATCCTACAATGTCTGGTATGGGTAGATTGAAATTGACTGTCCCTAAAGGTGGATGGAATGTGATAAAAATATTTGATTATTGATATGGCACAAAAGATTACATCTAATATTGAACCACAATTTAAATATGTCGATTCCATTTTTAATGATATAGCTGATAATACCAAATTCCATCTTGCACAAATAGAAGCTCTTGAAGTTGCAATGAAAGAATCTATTGGATTGTCTAATTTATCATATTCAGAAAAGATGCATCTTAATAAATTTTCATTATCTGATATTGAAAGATTGTTTATGGCCTTAAGTCTATTCATTACTGCTGAGGATAGACCTGCATATGATGCGATATTAACTACTTGGATAAATGATAGGTATGCTGAAATGGGTACAAGACATGGGAAATAGTAGATACGATAAGTTTTATGGTTTTTTCGGTAAAAGAAAAGAACAAACACCTGAATATCGGATGGATGATATTAATCCACCTAAAAGTTTTTATGGTACACGAAAGGATTGGGAAGATATTCAATTAGCAAAATCTCAAACTATTGAAAATAGACTGCGGATTTTAGCATTGGGACAGAGGCCAGAACATCCAGTTGCACCTGCAGATAGAGAAGAAGGAGTATACGTGTCTACGGATGTGCCAAATGACCCTGTTTTAAATCCTACAGCTAGTACATTTAACTATCCCACTCATCTACAAGCTGGTGATGTGTATGTCAATGGTAATGGAATCTCAATAAAATCTCAGGGGCATAAATATGAACATGAGCCATTAATATATACCAAGACAGACCTTGATAAAATAGTAATGATGCTTACTCTCTGGATTGATGATATACCTACTAGAGATAAGCTGGAAGAAATTTATCAGTGCTGGAAGGATACTCAAAAAGTATAAGTGAAGGAATTCTGTGAGCCGTACATTGAGTACGAGAACCATTTCTAGTCCTCGAATACTCGGTCGTACATTTCAAATGGCCATTCGATCTTAAGTTCATAAACGCAATACCAAATCTTTTCAACCACATCTTTATGTTTTCCGTACATAAAGATGAGATCGACTTTTGAAATTGGATTTTTACGTTTTTCGCTGTAGTGAAGAGTTTGCCATATCTTCACAAGAAGCATGTAGTTATTTCGGTTGACTGGCCGACATGTTGATTTAACGTCTGAGTGTTTTAGATATGTTTTGGCTGGTTTGGGTTCTTTAGGTGGTTTCATCTGTTTCTGTTGTTTGTTGTGTTGTGTCGTATTCGATTTGATTGGCGATGTTAGTGAGTTTACCCATTGCCTTTTGTAGGCGATCCTGATCGATGCTGCAGTTACTACGGTACGGGATACTCTTAGACATATCGGGATAATATGAATTCAATTCACATCTAACTCTGTTGATCAAATCTATGGCCTCATTTAATTCGATCAATAATTCTTTTTTTGGGGTTTTCATAATCGTTAGTAGAATTGTCCACTGATAAATTTCTTTTCCTTCTTTTTCGTTACAGGTTCTTTGTAGAAAGCAATCACTTTCTCTAAATCCCCACCATTTTCGATGGCGAAATACAGCTTGCGCAAACTATTAACCTTAACGTTATTAACGTTCTGTAGGGCATCTAATACCTTCTCCATAGTCTTGAGTGCATCCACTTTGACAGAGGGCTTAGAAGCCTTCCTTTTGATCGTGGGAGCCTGTTTAACCAGTACTTGTACTGGTTCTACTTGAGGTGGGGTAATATTGAATATCTTGCTGAACATACTGTATTATACGTAAAACCTTGTGGTAAGGTTTCAGCAAGATCAAAGTATTTTCTTAATTAAGACACCCCACTATAAAAATGAAGATAGTGAATGCGCTTATGAATGCAATGCCTAGAATAAGAAATAGGTCTTTGAGTTTCATTGATCTTTTCTTTTGAAGGAGTATATCATCATGAATACGATAAGAACTCCATAAACTATGATAAAAACTTTTACGAACATAAATTTGATTTTAGAATAACTGCAGCCATATGAAAGGTTTTTATTGCTCGGTTTCACTCCGGTCATTACGTTAAACAATCATATGGCCCCTTACATTATCCTCTTAGGTTTCGCTCCTTAGTCACTATGTGACAAGTTCCTTTATCGGTTAGCAGTAAATATTATGGGGTCAGAGATTTGGTATGGAGCTTGCACCTACCAGACTAACGCTTAGAATCCTCCCCAATGTCAAATAAAATGAGATATACGGGACTTTGCTTCACCACATTAAAGTGTCGTGTGGGTTTTTATACCACCATCTTGCAAGGACTTTAATCCCTCTCGTGAAAACGGTCGTAGCAGTCCTTCCAGCTATCGTTTTCCTTAATCAATTCTTTCAGTGTCTCTACCTCATTTTAATTCCGCAGTATCATAATCAAAAGCACTTATTCGTTAGAAGATCGTCAATTTATTTAACGTGCTATACAGGCTTACTACGTTGAATCCATTAAAGGACGTTTTACATTACCTAACTCGCACCATTCTATTGATGTCTAATCCCTCATAGTCTACGCTTAACTTAGGTTTAACCGATGATCATGATACTAAATGTTTGGGCTGTTTAATCTGGTATGTGCTTTTCTGATGGGTTACACAACATCCACCACCACACTAAACTGCCCCATGTTGACTTCATTGTAGTTAGAATCGAACTACACCTCCTGCCTTTCGGCAAGTATGCTACCTTGTTGTACACCACTCACGTACAGCCAAACATGTTTATCTTCAAAGAACGTTTTAATATTTGCGGAAACGTCTAGGGTCTCACTAAACCTCTTAGTATTTCCATCCACATTCTAACATGACTGTCATAACTTACCACAAGCAGTGATTAAGAGGAATTCAACCCCATCGCTCGGTCATGTTCAGAACACAAACTTCAACAATACTACGCATTGAACCTATGCTATTTTCCTAATGATGTTGACCTTTCGCCATTTGCTTTTGACTAAAAGCGAAGAAAGCAATCTTCACAATTTTTATCAACATCACTGTGGGGCAGGGTGGATTCGAACCACCGACCTATCCGGTTTGGGTGAACTTAATCACTTAAAGCCAGACGCTCTACCAACTGAGCTACCACCCCATTTAAGTCTCTATGTTTGTCCAGAAACAACTGGTAGAGACTACTTGAACTGCTCGACAACACCGATGTGTGAATTCAATGCACAAGACGTATTACTACGTTCGGTATCTATACAGTAAGATTTTTCGTCCGACCAATGGGACTCGAACCCATGACCACCCGATTTAGAGGCGGGTGCTCTAACCAACTGAGCTATGGTCAGTTTCTCTCTAGGAGACTCCCATGCCCAATTTCTTCTTCAAGTTATTGATTTCCCCGGTGATGCGTTTCTTATCGACATCAGTATGTGCGGTGAGATTGAGAGAAGTGGAATATCCCTTCTTCCTCTTTTTATTCTCAACACGAACGGGTTTTTTGCCAGTGATCAACGTGGCTTCCAGCCTCGCTAATGTTCTGGTCTTTCTGTCTTTTTGTCTTTGAGTTGCCATATATTGTATTATACGTTAAAGGTAATAAAAAGTTTCTTAATGATCAAAATTTTTCTTCCGACAAGCTAACTTATTTGCCTTCTTTTTCTTGTCAGTTGTAACCATAGGTTTAACAGTATGCGTGGTTTCACGCATAGCTTTCTTCATCATTTTCAGACGATCCTTAATCGTTATGGTATACTTCTTTGCCATTGTGTAACATTGATGGAGGTAAATACTTATGATCGCATATTTGACAAATATAACACCCCTCAGTTAATGAAAGAAATTTTGTAGTTCTACTTCCACAATTCGGACATACTTTTGCTGATGTCCATTTCTTAGGGGGATTATATTTATTTTTAGTTTTCATCGTCTATCATAAATGGTTTTGCCCAACGTGGTTTGATCATTCTCCAGATTGTACCAGAATAATTTCTTCCATCATTCATTTCGAAAAGAATTTTCGAATTGTATCCTTCGAGTTGAAAGATAAATTCGGCAATCTCCTTACGTGATAGTATAGGTCTCTTTGAAAGAAACTCTAATGCTTTCTTAATGTGCTTAATTTCAATTTCTTGGAACTTAGCAGTTAAATCAGCAGCAGTTTTCTTCACAAAGTTATCAAACTCATCAGGAGTTCTCTCCAATAATTCAGTGATAGGTTTGTTAGCCATCAAAATTTCCCATACAGAAACATTAGAAACGTTGGTAACGATAGTGTGAAGTCTGCAATACTCTTCGTACTTCAACTTCATACGGAAACCGTTAGAGAATCTGATGATATAACCTTCCTTGAACATATCCTTATCATCTCTCAATGTAGACCAGTCTTTCACACCGTCATATCTCTTCACTACTGGGAAACCAATGTCTTCCAAAGGTAAATCATTACCAGTACTGTTTTCGATTACAGCAAGCAATACAAGGTCATCCATACCATTGTAATCTACAACGATACGGTTTTCAGGATAGATAATTTCAAACAAATAGGTTGCTCCTTTGTTTAACTTATCAAAAGTATGTGTGTAACGAGAATGAAATACACCATTAGCGTGTTTTGCCTGATCGCTCTGGAAGCTACCTCTGGATGCGATATAAGGCACACCATTCCACCAATATAAGATACCTAACGAACCATCCATCTTATCATACGCTTCGAATGACAGTACTGGAATCTCTTCTGGCTTATGTTGTTCGTAGTTGAAAAACTTAATGAAAGGACGTGCAACGATGTTCATATCTGCATCCAAGATTAAGCCTCTTGTAAGCAAAGTAACTTCGTTCCAAAGGTTCTCGAATTGAGCCTTACGAGTATAGTTATAGATATAGAGTTCTGCGTCAGGGTGTTTTTGCACCATCACATACTCTTCTTCTAACATCTTACGTAATAATTCCTTGTTCATTGTTTTGAGTGACCTTTGTCTTTCATTTTCTTTATATATTGATCGAAGGGAATAACTATAATTTCAATGTATTTTTCAAACATTGAAACTGGAAATGTTTTAAAACTACCACCCTTCCCTAACCAACATTTCGTCTTTTCGTCAAATTTAAGCAATTCACAATGAATTGCATAGTTCCCATCTTTATTTTTTTGACAGATAGTATCTCCAGTCTTTAACATATATCCCATCTTCTCGTACTGGTCTACCTGTATTTTTATTTTAAATGGTGTCATTCAATCGAATTTAACTTATCAAATTATTCTACATCAAACATATCCAGTTGTTTCGATTGCTCGGCATACGCCTTTTCAATCGCAATTATTTGATCTAATAAGAGCATAGGATCAGTGCTATCAAATTGCAAATTCAAATTAGTTCTATTGAGTACCTTATCCCCTGCAGTCTTAATTAAGAATTGGTTCCGCTTCCTTATTCTATCCACAACTCTAAGTTCTTCATTAAGAAGGTCTTTGTACTGTTTAAGAAGGTCTTTACCGTATTCTTTCATAAATATGCTCAGAATAGTTATTTATACGTAAGGGTGATTCTTTTGTTTCAAAAATACAAAAAAAGGTGGTACTCCTACCACCTCTTTAGAAACACATATGAAACACAAACGATTTTTATGCGATGTTAAGAATCCGGTTCAGGTCTACGAGACGTTCTTCCATGATCTTCTTGTAATCCAACTGATATGGTGTGGGCTTCGAAGTTGATTCGGCCAAGATAGCCATCCTCAAATCTTCTTCAAGCCTTTCCTTTTCATAATTTGCGTAATCAGTTTCAAAGTAAGATTCTTCCAGTACATTGAATCGATTATCATGGTTTGCATTTGGATTCTTTTCAAGGATACTGTAGGGATAATACTCTGCAGTTCTCATCTTACTAGTTTCGCTTGAAGGAATGTGGATTACATGTGCAGGATTGACCAAGACCATCAGAACGACATCACCTTCACTGTAGAAACTGTTGACATAATTGGTCGAACCAATGTGCAGTCCATTGTCAGTACATTCGGCAGCGTGTTCTTCAAGCCTACGATCTTTCCGTACTGGCTGACCCAATACAACCCTTGTGGTTTGATTGAATTTGTCAGTGTATACAGTTTTACCTTCTTCATGAGTATTCTCAACCAGATCGGCAAGATTACCAATGAATGACATGTTATCATTAAGATTATGTTCTTCACTGGTAGGAACTGCGAGATACTTTTCACCTTCAACATCATAGAGAACATCAAAGTTCTTTGGTGATTTTTTCCATGATTTGAGTTTATTGTATTTCTCATTTACGAAATTGAGAAGGGTGTTATCGGTGATAGCCTTTTTCAAAATTTTAACCACTTTGTACCCTACGAAATATCCATTATCTGTGATGGCAAAATTATACTCGCTGAGGAACTTGAAGAGGTCTTCACGAATCTGCTTATCAGGATTCAACATCAGAAGTTTCCAAAAATTGAGAATCGCAGTAACAGGAAAACTGTTTTCAATATATTCATTGAATGTGTTGACAAGCAATTCAGGAATAGGATGATTGAATCCTTTCAGATAGTATTTTCCACTATTGTCTGACTCCATCAATCCATTCACAATGAATCTTTGCATACGATTCAACTCATCCGTGAGCATCATCAAATCGTTTTGATCGCCACCCTTAGCTTTGAGAACTAACTGGAAGAAAGCATCTGCTTGATCTTTCTGTTCGAATTTTTTCTGGTAGATGTTACCATCAATTAAGAGGTTAACAGTTGTACCGACTTTGTTTCCTACGATAGTTGCCATTTTTTGTGTCTTTAGATTGTTATACGATTGTTATAATGAAAGGTTCTGTAAAGATACGATTATTTTACGTAAACCAAATTAATCAATTTCATCAATTCAGCATTTTTTGTCACATCTTCCCACCTAGAGATATTAACATATCCCATCATGGTATTCTTCTTTTGTTGTGATTCAACATATGCGAAGCTTGACTCCATGCCACTGCTGATCTTCTTCAAGTCGATTTTAAGTACATCGTAATCAACATATGCACTCTTTATTTTCGATTCCAATGCCTTGTTACGTTTTTTCGTAAGAGCATCAGTATGAACTTTCAATTTCTTATCTACTGAGGTCAATGCTTTGTTGAAGAAGAGATCGTTAATCGCACCATATCTCTTAAGAAATTGCTCATTCTCCAGACTCTTAATGATGGCTTCACGCTTTTTGAATATGAACCTGTTATATACTTCCGTATATGGAATTGAATTCTTCACATGTTTCATCAACGGCATCAGACCTTTGGAGATAATAATGAATTTGATCGATTCGTCATAACCAAACAGATTGAAGATTTTGTTCTCCGTAATCATTTTCAAACTCTCCAATGACATGAGTGATTGTCTCAATTCATGCTCATTTTCACGAGTTGCATAAACGAGAGTTCCTTTAAACTCAAGCAAATTCTTGAGTGTGGTTTTTCTTCTAGTAGAATAAGAAGATGAGTACAAGTGCTTAACCTTGATTTGTTTTTCAAGAAGGGCAGTGCCAATCAAGTTATTTCTCTGCATAACGAAGTCGGAAGGAACCACAACGTTTTTATAATCGGTTGAATTTTTCTGGATGTAATCCAATCCTTCTTGAAACAATAGATTAATCTGATTGAGGACTTCTTTAGAGGGATTGGTCAAAGCAACCCCACTATATACCAACTTAGCAAGCATTTCTTTTGATACTGGTTGAGTCAGCATTTCTTCTTTTGGAGAAATGAGATAATAATACTCATGTTGAAGTTTCAACCAACTTTGTGTACGCCTGTTCTTTTTTTCTCCTTCTCCAATACTGTAGATATTTTTCCAATTGCTCATAGTGAGCATATCTTCACCCCATGTGGGGTCTTTCTTCTTTTTCCTGCCCATCAATTTAACTGTGATAAGCATTTCAGTCAAATCATCTGATGAAGGAATTTTAATGTCCGAAAGTTTAGGATAAATCAGATCATCTGATTTCACGACATTTGAAAGATGAATGGAAAGACCTTTTTCTTTATCGATAGTGAGTTTACCGAACTCCTTTTTAATCTCATAATACTCACCCAAAGACGAAATGTTTTTGTATTGTACAAGCATCATTTCTTTCAACTCATTTCTCACTGCCTCAAGTTTTTTCTTGATGAGTTTTTTTGTTTCATCATTGTAGTCCAGAGTTTCACGTGATGCAGTTACATTGATTTCACCGATAGTGAATTTAAGGGCAACAGGAACATTGAAATCTCCTTCATTCAATCCAAGTGCTGCATAGTCAATGGGATATGCAACCTG
>Ga0315289_10010844_pt1 | contig 12985 bp, 12 predicted proteins | sample YL17G11_40_MG_FD_203452 | JGI IMG/M metagenome (GOLD analysis project Ga0315289, IMG submission 203452) | Sediment microbial communities from Yellowstone Lake, YNP, Wyoming, USA - YL17G11_40 | ecosystem: Environmental > Aquatic > Freshwater > Lake > Sediment | place: USA: Wyoming | collected...
ATTGGACTTATGACTATCTACCGTCAATCTAATTGAATCTAATCCAATCTAACTGAAATCTAACCCCAACCGATTAGATGTAGATTAGATATTATACCCGAAAGGGATAAATTTGACCTTATAAGTCATTTTATTCAGGATTTCCTCATTTATATCGCTAAATTATACCCGATAGGGTTAAATTGTCTTAGGAACCGCAGGGAACAATCAGGTCGGCGACAGGTGAGATGACATTTTCTATAATCTAACTAAATCTAATACCTGAAAACAATAGGGTTATATTATAATTTTTAATAATAAAAGAGTAGATTATCAATCTAATAGAATCTAATAGGTTCAAATTAAAGAAGTTAGGATAAAATCTTTATAGGATAAAAATATCTAATTACAATCTAATAAGTTGAAAATACAGTGGTTATGTAAACATCTAATTAAATCTAATTTTGGTGGCGACGCTGCTGCCTTTCAACCGCTAAAATACCTCAGCCAAGAATTAATCCCTATTGAGTACTTATAGTATGCTTTTAAATACTATAAGTACGAAATACTCGTATTGGTTCTTGAGACTCTTTTATTAATGTATCTTATCTAATTGAATTGATACTTATAATTATTTTAAAGAAGGAGTTAACCTTTTGGCACTTTTTTGTTATATACTATAAGTAGAGGCACATAGTTTGGGGATTTTTGGCGATTAAAATACAAATTGACCCTTCGGGGAGACTTCGCAGGGTAAAATCCCTATCTTACTGTAGTAGAAGGGCTTATAATTAAATACTTCCTCTCTTTCGGACTGCCCATACTTATGGAGTGGGGATTCCTGCTCGGTGTGAGCCTCGGAAAGAGTTATTTTCATACCAGCTAATTCTTTTATTGGCTGGAGTTTAGGGCAGTTACGGGAGTCGCTTAGCGTCTCCGAAGGACTGCCCACCAAAAACCCAAAAGAAGGGTAGCCACCAGGTAAGCAGAGCTACCCTGTGAGTATCACGATGATTGGCTATCCAAAAGGGAAAGTCCTGCGGTAATGCCAATCTTTTAAGATAGTCAACCAGCTTATTATCACTTCGATAATAAGTCTAAAGCTAAAGTTAACGATTAAGTTAAGTTCGTTGCTTTAGCTTTTTTTTTGTTTATAATAACTCAAAAAGGTAAGGAATGGAAAAAAATACCATAGAATCAATAAAATCTAAAATTAAGGGTCTCCGGCAGTATGCCAATTATTCGGATGAAGACCTTGAAAAAGTAGCCACTGAGAGATACAATCGGGATGGGTTGCTGAATAAGTTATCTTTTGTAGCGGATGGTGAAGAAAAGACCTACGCCCTGAAGCTCTTTGACAATTATTTGAGTGAATATGAATTGGAATCTTCTGCTGACAAAGATACATTATGTCAATTGGTAGATTTAGAGATGCTTGGCTACCGTTTGAAGAAACAGATTGACGAAATTTGCAAGGGAACAGAAACTAGTAAAGGTCAAATCCCTTATAGATTAGTTGAACTACTTCATCAAAATACCGAACAAATTTCAAAGTTAAAATCCCTGCTCGGCATGTGCAAAGAAGAAAAAGATAAAAGTGCGTCTGATTTTGTAAGAGCAGAAGAAAGCAAAAAGAAAAGATTTGAGGATTGGATTAATTTACCAGAAAATCGTGCAAACTATACTTATGTTTGCGACCATTGTAAGGGATGGAATTTAATCCGTAGAAGGATTGATAAGGAAAAAGATGTGGTATTAAAATCACCGTGGTTTATCTATGGCGGGATTTTGTTTAACAAAGGAATCTTTGAGGACTTATATTCAGGACTAATTACAGTAGAACAGGTATGTAAATATCTTGGTAATGTTCCTAAAGATTATATAGATTGGATTTTTAAACATTATAGAATTGAAATTGGAATGAAAACTGAAGAGTCAGAGAGAAAGATAGACAGCGAGACAGAAAAGGAGAAAGAAGAATGATTTTAAAAATAATTGATGAGGAAGGGAATCAGTATATTTATTCTGATATTTGTGAAGTTACGGTTGGAATTATGACTCAAGAAGAATTGGATAAAGATACCTGTAATAAAAGTTATATAGTTAGCAAGAATAGTAAAAAAGGAAATTTTACTCGTATGTTTCGTTTATTTAAAAATGATACTTTATATCAAAGAATTGTAGTTGATAGTTTTGTTAAAGTTTATCTAATGAATGACGAAGGAAAAACAATAGAACGATTAAATTAACCAAAAAATCTTTCTCTCTGGAAAATATATGATACAAAAATCAATATCAGAATCAGAATTAAGGGAAATGGAATTATTTTATAATCCAAAATGCCTTATAGAATCTACTTATACTTTAAATCAACTTGATTGGCTTAATCCAGAAACAAAATGTATTAAAGTTCGTCTTTATCAAATTCCAATGTTATCTTATGATACTGTCTTGGTAGAAGATTATAAATTAACTCCTCAACAAAATTTTGAAAGAAGAGTAAGAGTAGGAACTGTTTTATTAATTTCCGCAAGAAATATCGGTAAGACTTTTATTTCTTTGGTTGGAAATATTTTGAAAGCATTAGTTAGTTATTCTGGTTTAGAAATGACAATATCCAGTTATGATGAAATGCACGTTGACAGAGTTTGTAATGAAGTCAGAGATTTTTTAACGAATCATCCATTTTATAAGATATATAAGAAAGCAATTAGGGCAGGTTCTGATTATACAATGGAAACTTTGAATTGTAATAAAGTGTTTGGGGTAAATGAAGCGATAAAAAGTTCAGACCCAGGGAAGGCATGGTGGGGCAAACATGCTTCAATAAATTTTCAGGATGAGATTCAAGCAGAAACAGAAAAAGCATATTTAAAAAAGATTGACGCAATTCACGAATTTGGTTGTATTGAAATTTTATGCGGTATTCCCCTTATCACCAAAACTTCACCTATGGGAAGGTGGATTAAAGATAGAAGTAAAAGAAATAGTATTTTAAGAATTCCACAATATGTTAATCCTTCATTCAATGAAACTAAGAAATTAGAAGCCATAAAGAAATATGGAGGAGAACAATCAGTAGGTTTTAGGACTAATGTAGAGGCCGAAGATATTGAAGGAGCACAAGGAGCTTTTGATATTGGGCGAGTTCGTGCAAATTATACTGATAGAATTATAAAGTCATTTGAAATAAATAAAAAGATTTTTGAGGATTATAAAAGGATTTTAGTTTTAGAACCAATTAAAAATGCAACTAAGACTTTTGTATTTGCCGACATAGGAGATACCGCAGCTTCTGAAGTTGGAATTATCGGATTAGTAAATGGGAAATATAAATTAATTTATAATATTACTTATTATCGCCTTGAAGTAAAAGAACAAATAGAATTATTGGAATGGATTTTTAATAGAGTAAAAGCAGATTATTGTAGTGTTGATTGCACAATTATGGGAAAGCCAATTTTTGAAGGACTTTCTGACCTACTTAATATTAAGGAAACAGATTTAAAAGGAAGCGTTACAAATATTATCCAGCGAGTTTTCTGGTGTGCATTTAATGAAGACATCTGTGTAGGGTTTGAGAAAGACGAAAAGACAGGATATGTTAAATTAAATGACAAGAATGAACCAGTAAAGAAATTTGAGAATACTTTGATTTTTGCGGTGCAAAGATTAAGGGAATTATTTTTTGATGTAAAGTTTGATATACCCGAAAGTGATTTTAAACTGGATGATGAATTTAGTTCATATATAATGACTATAGTTGGCAATGGTATAAAATTTGGTAGCACTTCTTCAGACCATTACGTTCAAGCATTTCAAGTTTTTGCTATATTACAATGGCTTACTGAACAGTTGCCTAAAATTTCACAGGAATATTCATCAGATACGAATATTTCTTTAGGTATTTTTGGATTAAAATAATTAGTTTCAAGGAGAAGATTAAAATGTCAAAAGACCTACCTTTAAAACGTGGATTATCTGAACTGTATCCTTATAAAACTATATCAGATGAAGAGGGATACAATTACTATGTTATGCAGCATTATACGGGATTTGTTTTAGTTGTTAGAGAAAAAATAGACGGAACAGAATATCTTTATGCTAATGGAGGTATTGACGCTGCGGTTGCTTATGCAAATTATGACAGTTTAGAGTATGTAACTATTCAAGAACTATTAGCCGACTAATTAGATATTTTTAAGAAAAAGATTTTAAGGAGATAAATTAAAATGGGTGAATTTAAACAAAAATTTAATCCTTTGACAGGAAGTTTTAATTTAATACCTACAAATATTATTGTATCTTTTAAAGTAGGAGTTGCCGCTCAAGCAAATCTTCCCTTAACAGGAAATACTAAAGGAGATGCTCGATTAGTGAATGATACTGGGCATTTATATGTTTGGACAATTGAGGCTTCTTCAGGATTGTTAACTGATTGGATAGATGCAGGAGATATTGCGGGTATAGACTGGTCAGTTATTACTAATAAACCAGATTCTTTGGTGGCAAATATAGATGATGCAGTCGATAAAAAACATACTCAAAATACAGATACAGCAATTGATACTGACAAATTAACAGTAGATGGAAATGATATTACTATTAAAAATAATTTAAAATTAAAATCATCTAAACAATTAATTTTAAAAAATTTTACTAATGATGGCGAAGGAAGTATAGAATTAGGAGAAGAAATAGTATTTGCAGCTCCTTTACTTTTTACTGGAATTGAATCTTTTATATTTTCAAATGGATTGGAACTATATCCGACTATAGATGGTCATTGTTGGATGATTATTAGAGACAACGTAGGAATTGAATTCCACAATTATTTAGAGAATAAATCTATTTCTTTAATTTCTAATACTATACAATTACAAGATACTGGAGAATTTCCATATATAACTACTTTTAAAGACGAGTATGGAATTCATTATGTTAATGTAGAGGAAAAAGTTTCTATAAATGCAGAAACGGGAGACTTTACATTTAATAATATGCTTTTCGTTGAAGGCGGGGCTTATTTCAGAGGAGGCAATATTACTTTAGATAATACCTTTGGTGTTGTAGGAACAGGTTTACAATTACCACACATAATTAATAAAGTAGCAAGTGCCAATGTACGAAATAGCCATAATGCTGAAGCAACAACTACTTCTAAAGATATGGAAAAATTAAAAACAATAACACTTACCAACGGTTTAGTTGGGCAATTAAGAATTTTATTTGATTTACATTCAGATACGACGAATACAGCAAGTGCCGGGGTAAGAAGAAATGGACTACCGATTGGAGAAATTCAAACAGAAACGAGTGCAGCATACCAAACAAAAAGCCAGGACATCACACAAACATTTAGTCCTGGAGACACTATAGAATTATGGGCAAAATGTGATGCTACATTAGTAACTGCTTATATTAAAAATTTTAAACTAGCATACGATGATTCTCCAACAGTAACGGTAGCAAGTGCTAATTCATAATAAATAGAAAGTAAAATTTTTCAATTTAAATCATTAGGAGTCTTTAAATGGCAAATAATTCATCAGATACCCAAATGTGGCTCGCTATTATTCAAATGCTAACACAGACTCAGGATATAAAAGTTCCTCCTGAATTTCATACCAGATGTGTGCAAATTCAAAAAATGTTGGCAAGTGATACTACAGGAATGATAAATTCAATTTTAGGGTATGCTATTAGTTCTGCCTCCGAAGTAAAATATAAAATTAAAGCAGACAATAACAATATCACGAAAGAATTAAATGATTGGCTCAAGGATATTAATGCTTCCTATAGAAGTAAAATTCCTACCGGTCTAAGACCATTGGCTCAAGAATATTTTAGGGAAAGACTTTTAGGTTCTTCATTATGTGTATTGAAAGTTCACTTCCCTACACCAAACGAAAATTCTACAGACCTTATACTTCCCGACTATCTTTATTTTGTTGATGGTTCTGCAGTTTATATTAATAATCCTGAAGGAGACGATATAGTTTCTTTAGGTGAGTATACTTATTATTTAGGTAAACCAATACTAACAACAGAAGAGACCCCAAGTCCAAATGAATTAAAATCAGACGCAAATATAGAAATAATGGTTACTAAACCTTTTGAAAGATGGCACATTAAATATCCAAGTCCTTATTTAATTAGGAATGGGGTATTAAGAAATTTTATGGCTCTCGAAATTTTGAAGAAAAAAGGGGATGATGTAATTAAAAGACTTTTACCTTACATTCTTCAATTACAACGTGGTAGTGATACCATGTTACAGAAAGGTATAAAACTTGACGACGGGGCAATGACAACCTTGCAAACAAATTTTGCTGCCTATCTTAAAAATTTTGAAACGAATTATAATGAGGTTCCTTTATATACTTCACCATATGATGCAAAATTAACTCATGTCATTCCTGACATTACCAATATTGTTAAAAGAGATTTATTTACACAAGGAGAAAGAGCAATACTTTATGGTTTAGGATTTGTAGAAGTTATTATGGGTTCTTCTCGGCAGGAAACAATTTTAAATCCAAAACCATTTATTCAGGAAGTTGTAAATTCAGTAGAGGATTTCAAAACTATTTTAATTGATTTAATCGCTTTAATTATAGAAAAAAATATTGAGAATCATAGAAAATATTTTAGTAAGAAAAATTCATTCCAGGTTATTAGGACTCCCGTTAGAATTGACATTGCTCAGGTAATGGATTCAATTCGTCAAGGATTTATTTATGGAGACATTTCACATACTACCTATCAATACGCATTAGGTGTTGACCCCGAAGAAGAAAATGCGTTGAGAAAATATGAAGCCGAAGAAGGAATTGATGAATTACTTTATCCTCACATTATTCAAAATGTGGAAGACAAAGGAATTGACATTCCTTTAACAAAAAAACAAGTTGAAAAAACAAATGAAAAGCAACAAATGAAAGCAACCGACGAATCAGTGATGGCTCCTTATAATAAACCTGCGGATTTGCCTCCTGCGGTAAAAGACAATATGGATGAATCATTGCAGAAGGTATTTATCAAGGTATTTAATAAAGCCCTTCAGCATTATAAAGATGATACTACTGCTATTAAAGTTGCCTGGTCGGTAATTAAGAAGATAGCCAAGAAAGGCGACGATGGTAAATGGCATCAATTAAAAGGAAGTAAACAAGATAAATTTATTGATAAAGTAATTGCAAAGTTAGATGAAATGATAAAATCTTCCTCGGTGAATGACTTAGATGAAATGATAAAAATTAAAAAATTAGAAATCATGGAAAAGAAAGAAAAAGTTTTAGACGCTTTATTAAAAGGGGAAAATAAAAATGAAAATTTACCTGGATAAAGAAATGAAACAAGAGGTTAAAGAAAATACCCTCGACCTCGGAATTGTGAAGGCTGGAGAAAGTCAAAGATACATTTTTTATATTTTGAACGATACAAAAGCCGAATTGTTAGGGATGGAATTTTTTGTCGGTCATAAAGAAGTAAAAATAGAGGAAGCACCTAAGAAATTAGATGCGAACAAATCAGGAGAATTAATTTTGGAATGGAGTCCTTCAATTGATTTAAAAGAAGGACTGAAGACATCTATAAAAATATCCGCAGATGAGTTATACAGTGAATAAATGTAAAGACTGTGGAAGAAAAACCAAAGGTTTTGGAGAAAGATGTGGTTCTTGTGCAAAGAAGGGAGTATTACATCCTTCCCATTTTCCAAGTAAGAAAGAAAATTGCAATCCAGAGAATTTAATTACCACTTGCAATTGGTGTAATGTAAGAACAAATAAAAATAGAAAATATTGGAAAGATTTTTATTTTAAAAAAACAGAGAATAAAATTCTAAAAAAGGAGTTTAATTAAAATGTCCACTAGAAATTTTGTTCCAAGAGCCGACCAAGAAGGTAATTTAGGAACTGCCCTACTCCGTTGGTTAAAAGGTTGGTTTGTTGATTTATTTGTTAGTGGAAATTTAACTGATGGTACTTATAATGCCACTGTTGCTAATACCGCAGATGCTATAACAAAAAAACATACTCAAAATACCGATAGTAAAATAATAGTAGGAGATACTTCTGTAGAAATAGTAGATACAGGTGATGGTTATATAATTTTTAAAGAAGATAATGTTGAATATATACGATTAACAGGAGGCAACGTCGGCATCGGCACGTCAAATCCAACATCTTTATTAACAGTTAATGGCGAGTTGGAAGTAAATGGAGTAATTAGAGGAACGGGTTTAATTACTCCTTACGCCCAAACCCTAACCGTAGCCAAATCAGGCGGCGACTACACCACTATCACTGCTGCCCTCGCTGCTATCACAGACGCTGCCACAGGCAAGAGGTATTGTATCAAGGTTATGCCTGGGACATACACAGAGGCAGCAACATTAACCTTAAAATCCTACGTTGATATTGAAGGTTCGGGTTGGTGGAATACGATTATTACCGTAGCTGATAAGAATTTAGCTACTCTTGTGTCTTATATTAGACTATCTGGTTGTACTTGGAATGTTTCTACGCAAACAGAAGCAAGGGATGTTTTGAGTGGCGGTAGTTCTTCTAAGCAAGATATTTATATAGAGAATAATAAAATATCAGTTAGTGCTGGAAATTACGATACCGAGTTAATTGCTTTTGCTCTTAATGGAACAGGCACATATCAAGATATTTATATTAGGAATAATATAATCCACGGATTTTCCACTACTTATGGTATGGGTATTCATTTGGGTAATTATGGTGGCACTCCAACACGGGTCTATATAGAAAATAATAGAATCGAGCTGTTGAAGTGGGGTATTATACACAATCTTGAAAGTTCTACTATTACACCGTGTAGTATGGTAGGAAATAACTATATCAATACTGGGGGTCACGTATTATGGCTGCGATTAAATGTTGATAGTAAGTTTAATACTTGTTATTCGTATAATAATACCTATGTTACTGGCCCAATAACTATAACAGCCGGAGCTACTCGTACAGCTACTGTCAATTCTTACGGTGATACTGTTGCTTCGGTAGCCAGGTCTGCATCAGGCGGCACAGAAACCTTCAATGGTTATGGGTCAACGATAGGAACTTCACCTTATATTGACTCAGTAGGCAACGTCGGTATAGGAACAACTACTCCAGCAGGAAAATTAGATGTAGCGGGAAAAATAGCAAGTTCAATTGCTACCGACATAGATTTTGATACGGATGAAGTATTATCTACTGGAATTTTAGCTTCTTATGGTTTATTAATAGTAAGGGAATCTACTTCCGGTGTAACGGGAGTATTCAGAATAGAAAACCAAACAATAGTAGTAATTTCGGTTAATGCTTTATTTACTATTACAAAGGATAGTGCCAACACTTATAATGTATATTGGGAAACCGACCAATTTAAGGTTCAAAATAAAGTGGGTAATGATAAAAATATTAAGGTGGGATTTTACGGATTATAAAAATAGAAATATTTAAATTTCAAAAATAACTAAAAAGGAGGATTAACAAATGGCAGCTACTTTTAATTGGTCTAAGACCTGTGGAGATTCAGGAAGTCCAACAATAGGCGATTTAGGAGCGAGTGGTAATTTATTTAATTTTATGGATGAAGATACTAATACCGCATCCGATTATTCGACACATCCTATTGTTGCTTCGGATACCACAGACTATGGTAACAGTTATGAGATTTGGATAAGAGCACATTTTACAGATTCATTTAATAAGATTGACAATATTCAATTTTGGCAATCAACCGCTTTTTCTCCAGCGACAGGATTGACTCTGAAATACAAAGCGAATAATGTCGGTTCTTATGTTACCCCAGTCAAGACAGATTCTACAATCGCAACGGTAACAATGCCTACAGCAGACCCTGGAACAGCGAATGTTTCAATTGGTGGGTCATTAAGTGGTTATTTAAGTTCAGCAGGGTATAGTGATTATATTGTTATTCAGTTACATTGCGGGACAACTTGTGCAGCGGGAGACACGTCGGCTGCGGTATTTACCGTCCAGTACGACGAAAGTTAGAACTATTTGAGAGACAATAAGTTACATTAAAATTCGAAAGGAGCAATACAATGTTTTCAATCGAATACGAAGACGGAAAAAAAGAAACCTACAATAATTTAGAAATTGATGTTCCTATAGTCAATAGACAGAAAGTTAAATCGTTCTTTCTCATAGAGAGTAATTGGTTCATTGGAATGGATGTAAAGGAAGGGGTGTTTAACCTTAATGGATTACTCATCCCCTTTGCTTTTCATTCTGCGACCACTGAGTTTGTCCTTTTCAGAAGGTTACAAGCCACATCTACTCTCGAAGTTTTAAGGACAAATCCCCAATCCGTAGCAAAAGTATTTGCGATTGGGTTCGGATTAAGAAATACATTACCCCTCCCAGACGGAACAACTAAGAATCATGTTCAATTATTTTGGTTGTATGCCACTGGTGATATTAAAATGGGAGGCAATAAATAATGGTTACAGTAACACAAACCATATCAGCAAAGGCTAATATAGCCTCTTTTAATAGTTTAGTTTATTTAAATTCAAACTATGATTTGCAACCTATAGGAGATTATGAAGGACAAATAGGATTATTTGAATTAAACGGAAATGGTGATTTGCAACCTATTTCTGGAGTAATATTAGATACTTTTATAGAATTAGATGTAGATAATAATTTAAGACCCAAATTACTTACTACAACTCAAGTAAAAACGGTTTCAGCAAAAGCCAGAATAAAACAAACGTCAGTTACAAAAACAGTTTCTTCTCAGGCGAGAGTAAAACAAATATCAGTAACACAAACAGTATCAGCAAAGACCAGAGCAAAACAGACAGGAGTAACGAAAACTTCTTCTTCCAAAGCAAGAACAAAGAAGATAGACGTTACCAAAACGATACAAACGAAGTCAAGAGTTAAACAGACTTCGGTAGAAAAAACAGTATCAACAAAATCAAGAACCAAATATTCATCAGTTACAAAAACAGTTTCGGCGAAAGCAAGAGTAAAAAAGTCAGGTAATGATAAGACAGTATCTGCAAAGAGTAATGTAACCAATTATTTTATTGATGGATTTGAGTATCCCACAGATGGTGCAGCTCAGACTGCCTATCCTACTTCAAATGCGGATTTAGGACAATGTTATTCAGAATCTACAATAAAGACACAGGGAAGCCATTCATTAAAATTTGTAATTCCTGAAGATGAAGCAAATACCCAAGTAACTTTTATTAGGACAGTTAATCCAAGTATTTCAGCATCAGGAAAAGGCAGTATTAGATTCGATATTTATGCGACTCGAATCGGAAGTAATATACAGGTAATTGTAAATGATTTATATGGTGGATTTATTGTTGATATAACTCCGAATATTAATCAGATAAATACCTGGCAGACAGTTATAGTAGATATTTCGGCTATCAATAATTTTTATAAATCCCATATCAATCAGATTTATGTTGTTATCAATGATAGTTTAGCAGCGAATACTTTTTATCTTGACAATATGTATCTTTCGGTTTTGGCTACTAAGACAGTCTCAGCCAAAGCAAGAAGCAAATATATAGATGTAACAAAAACAATTTCGGCTAAAGCAAGAAAAAAGATAGTAGGCAATGATAAAACTATTTCTGCGAAGGCAAAAGTTACATTAGTTAGAACAGAAACCGTTAGTGCAAAAACAAGAGTAAAGAATACAATATCCCAAACCGTTTCTGCTCTGGCAAAAGTTATCTATCCAGGAGTTCATACTTGGACTCCCTTATCGGCTAAAGCAAGAGTTAAGATAGTAGGGATTGCCAAGACGGTTTCTTCTAAGACGAGAATATTTGTAACACAATTAAAAACAGTTCTTTCTCAAACCAGAGTAAGAAAGTTAGCAATAACTAAGACGGTTTCATCGAAAGCAGATGTAAAAAAGTCAGGGTTTTACGCTACCAATAATATTGCTTGGTCTTATGCAGCAGTTAAAAATGTAAATACTAAAACTTCTTCGGCTAAAGCAAGAACAAAATATGCAAATGTAACAAAAACAATTTCTGCTTTAGCGAAAGTTTTAATTAAGTATACCAGAGAGAAAACTTCTTCGGCAGTAGCAAGAATTAAAGTATTAGGTAATAATAAGACAGTATCATCACAAGCACATGTAGATTTTCCTGGTACTCATACCTGGACTCCTTTATCTGCGAAAGCAAGAGTTAAACAAGTAAGGACTAAGACTGTTTCTTCTCAGGCGAGAGCAATAGTAACACAATTAAAAACAGTTCTTTCTAAATCAAGAATTCAACATACTACAACCAAGACAGTAAATACTAAATGTAGAGTATTTAAAGTTGCAACCATTACTCATACCAAGACGGTTTCAGTTAAAACAAGAGTTTGGAATCCGATTCCCCAGAAAGTCGTAGAGGAAGGAATTGGAAAGGTTTATAAGAAACCGAAAGTTAGAGTAGTAAAATTTGAAATACCAGTAATAGGAACCAAATTATTTGAATTTACCAAAGTTTATAAAGTAGTCGGAACCATAAAAAGAATTTTGGTTGCTGGATGGAATTTGATAGCGACCAAACAATTCAGTATTAAGAAAGAAGTAATTGTCTCGGCTACTAAAAAGATAGAAGTAATTTCATCCAACATTTTGAAGGGCAGTAAATTAATTTCGATAGCAGTTACCAAACAAATTCATGGAAATCTGAAAATAAGAGTAAGTACTTTGACGGTTTTAGGAATTTCATCTCATCAGGTCGGACTCAGTAAAGAAATAAAAGGTAGTAAACATTTTGATATTAAGAAAGATTTCACTTTGAAAGGCAGTAAGCAAATTAAGGTAAATAAAAGTCAAGATATTAAAGGAAAGAAAAGTATAATACATATATTGAGAGCTTTAGGATTCTTTGATGATGAAGACTAAGATGAATAAAAAATTGACTAAGAAGTTTTTAATAGAAGAATACAAAACAAAACCACTTTATAAAATCGTCAGAGAAAATAAAATC
>Ga0315289_10010845_pt1 | contig 12983 bp, 10 predicted proteins | sample YL17G11_40_MG_FD_203452 | JGI IMG/M metagenome (GOLD analysis project Ga0315289, IMG submission 203452) | Sediment microbial communities from Yellowstone Lake, YNP, Wyoming, USA - YL17G11_40 | ecosystem: Environmental > Aquatic > Freshwater > Lake > Sediment | place: USA: Wyoming | collected...
CCAAAGGTGGCCGCCCGGCCGCGGCCAAAGTCGCCCGGCGCGGCCGGCAGGCGCACGCGCGGCCCGGCCCGCCGGGCGCCCAGGAGTTCGATGGACACCTCCGCCCCAGGGGGTGCGCCCGCTTCGGCGGGGGCGGAGGCCGTGACGAGGGTGACCGTGTACCGGGTGACCGGGTCGGTGGTGGTGGTGAGGGTGGGCGAGGCGGCGTCAGGGGCGGCGCGGGAGCCAGCGCTGTGGGGTGGGTGGGTGGGGAATTAAAAAAAAAAAAAAAAAAAAAAAAAAAGGGGGGGGGGGTGAGCCTCCTCGCCTTCCTTCCTCTTTTTATCTCTCCCCTCTCCCTCTCTCCCTCACTTCCTCCTTACCTCCACGCCCGCACGGGCGGCGTGCTGTACCCGTCATCTCGGGGCGTGGCCGCCGGCGCGGACGGTGGCTCCGCCGCGGCGGTCGCCCATGCGGACGCGCAGGCGGAGGCGGCGGAGACGGAGGCCTCCAGCGGCGGCGGCGGGGTCGAGGTTGGAGCGGCAGCGCTCATGACAAAAAGGCTGCGGGGCCCGCCGTCGTTGATGCAGGCCTCCCAGGCGGCGCCGATGCTGTCCACCCAGTCGTCTGCTTCACGCGCTGTCTGGGTGGCCAGGTAGTGGGTGCGGCCGCCGGCGGACAGGGCGAGCGCGCCGGCGCAGCCAGGCGGGAGGGTGAGCAGGCCTGGCCGGATCGTAGCCAGCCCCAACCCTGGCGCGCCTGCGGGGCCGGCACGCGCGCGGGCCGAGAGGCGGTCCAGGGGCAGGTACCGCACGCGGGGGCGGTGCGGTGGTGGTGTGTGTGTGTCCGGGGTTGGGGGCGCCCCGAAGCAGAGGCGGTCGGGGAGGAGGTAGGCCTTTTGGAAATGGAAAAAGGCGGGAGGGGGTCAAAGAGATGAGGGAAATGGAGAAGCGAGGAAAAAAAGGCAAAATGTGTGTGCTCCATCTGCTTTCTCCCCCCTCCAAAAAAAGGACGCACCCACTTGCGCCGCCACTGGGTCGGCCCACCCGCCCCACTCCCGCCCGAGGAGGCGGACGACGCGCTTGACGTCCGGCGCGGGTGAGTGGTGGCGGTGTCGTCGTCAGCAGCAGGCGCACCGGCGCCAGCACCGGTCCCGTCCCCACCCCCAGGCGGGCGTGGCTGGGAGGCAAGGCAGACCCAGCCCGCCTTCAGGACGCGCTCGGTGGCGGTGGTGGTGGGGTTGACCTGGTCTGGTCGGCTGTGTGTGCGTGCGTGTGTGCGTGTGTGCGTGTGTGGGGGTGTGTGGAGTGGGGGGGGAGGGCGGGCGTGAGAAGAGAAAGAAGGCGAACGGATGGATGGAGAGAGCAAAGAGCAGCGGGTTGGACCTTTCCCGCTCGCTGCTTGACCTCCCCGGCGCGCTCTTAGGGTCTATCTTTATTCATTCGTCACGCACTCCGGGGCCGGCATCAGGTGGGAGCTGAGGGGCGCTTGTGCGAGTGTTTGTGTGTGAGGCGTGGAGATACACGGCTGTGCCGAGCAGTCCCCCGCTCCTCTCTCCTCCTCTTGTTCCACGAGCGCACGGCAGTCGAGAGAAGGTTGAGAGAATAGCCACCTCGTTTTGGTTTTGCAGAGACTCTCTCGTGCGTTTCGCCTCCTGCGGTCCCGTTCACACACCCGCCCGCCATCCCCGCCCCCTCGGCACGATGGCCACGCCCTGAGAGAGGAAGGCACACACCCTCTCTCTCACACATACATACGGACGCACCAAAAAGAGCTAGTCCGACCCCTGTGCGCTCCCTTCACGAAATGCCCCCCGCATTCGCCCGCCCGCCCACCCTCGCCACCCTGCCCCGCACCCCGCGCCTCGGCCTGGGCTGCCCCGTCCTGGATGACCTTCTCCAGGGCGGCCTGGCTGTGGGCCAGGTGACGGAGGTGGTTGGTAAGTTGTGAGAGAGAGCGGTACGGCGCGCCCCCCCCCGGCGCGCGCGACCTTGCGCGCTTGCTGCTCTCCTCGTCCAACCTTTCTCGCCTTCACGCCTCTCTCCGTACACTCCACACAGGCGAAGCCACCGCCGGCAAGACCCAGCTCTGCCTGCGCCTCCTCCTACGGGCGCAAGCCCCCTTGACGGCAGGCGGCCTGGACGGCACCGCCCTCTGGATTTACACGGAGGGCGGCCCGCCCCTGCGCCGGCTGGCCGCGCTGGCCCACCGCACGCCCGGCCTGGAGGGCGGGTGTGAGCACGACCCCGCCTCCCGCGTCCTCGTCGACAGCCGGGTCTCCAGCCCGGCCGACCTCATGGCTGCCCTGGACCGGGCGAACACGCTGTGCCGGGCGTACGCGGCCTCCGCGGCCCCCGTCCGCCTGGTGCTCGTCGACTCGGTCGCCGCCATCTTCCGCGACCTCAACACCTGCCTGCCCGGGTTGGCCGGCGCCGCCGAGTACGGCGCCCGGGCGGGGCTGATGTTCGCCGCGGCGGCGGCCATGAAGCGCCTGGCGGCCGTGCATAGCCTGGTGGTGGTGGTGGTCAACCAGGTGGTGGACGTGGTGTCTGAAAACGGCGGCGGTGGAGACCGTCGGCCCCGCCCCCACCTGCACCGTCCCCTGCCTGCCCCTGCCAAGGCGGCCGCGGCCACCGGCGGCCAGGTCCTGCGCACCTCCGGCCGCCCCGTGTCCCCCGCCCTGGGCCTGGCCTGGGCGCACTGTGTGGACACCCGCCTGTTCCTGGCCCGCATGGTGGCCGGCGGGGCGGGCGGGTGGGGTGAGGGTGTGTGTGGCGGCGCGGGCGACAACCCGTCAGCGTCCGCTGCTGCGCCGCCTGCCGCCCCCCCGCACGCCCTGCGCTGCCTCCAAGTCGTCTTCGCCCCGCATCTGCCGCCCTCCTACGCGTACGCAGTCGTAACGGAGGCCGGGCTGGTCGGGGTGAGGCAGGACGCGGTGGCGACGGCGGTGGCGCGGGCGCCGCTGGGTCCTGCGGCCACCACCAGCGCGGCTGCCGCCGCCCAGCAGCAGTAGCAACGACAGCCTGCCTGGTGAGAGCGAGAGAAAAGAGTTCCCCGCGGTGTGTGTGTGCAGCATTGATCTTCATTCTTAGCTGTCCTTCCCCTCCCCTGCCTTGCTTGCGCATGTTATAATACGAAGGAGAGAGAAGCGCCGTTCCTCAGAGATAGGGCACACCGAAAACAAAAACAACACTCAGTCCCCGCTGCCGCCCGCCCCACCCCCACCCCCGCCCTCGCCCTCCTTCTTCCCGCCAAACAGCATGGCCCGAAAGTCGGCGTTGCTCTTGGGCGGCCCACCCCGATCAGCAGCAGCCACCGCGCCATCAGCTGCTGCGCGGGGCGCGAGGGCCCGCGGGACGAGCAGGCTGCCCGCTTGGCCGGGCAGGGGCGGCGGCAGCCCCTCCCCCCCCACGTCGAGGGCGCGTCGGTGGGCGGGGCCCCGCCCGCCGCCGCCGCCACCGCCGCCGCCGCCACCGCCAAAGCCCAAGCCCGACCGGGGCTGGAAGGGGGCGTCAGCCCGGCCCCGTCCCCGACCGCCACCGCCGCCGCGCCCGCGCCCCGCCGCACCAAAGCCGCCCGGCGGCCCCGCCCCGCCACCGGGCGGCCGGGATTTGGCGACAATCAACGTGTGCCCGCCTTCTAGCTCCCTCCCGTCCAGGCGCAAGCCTTCCACCAAGGCAGCCTCACTCGCAAACTGGACGTACCCGATGCCCCGGTTGACCGTGCCGGGCGGGGCGGCCGCGGCGTCGCGGGTAGGCGGCACCCGCGCGCGGGGCGGGTGGTCGGCGCCAGCCGCCCCCGCTGCCGTCCCAAACAGGGCCGCCAGGGCGTCCGCGTCCATGGTCGGCGGCAGGCCCCGCACAAACAGGGTGTGCACGTCCGTATAGGCGGGTGGTAGGTGGGCGCGTGGAGGAGGAGGCGGGGCGGCGGCGGGTGGCGGCGGCGTCCCCCCCCTCGCCGCCGCCCGTTTCCCCCCACCCCCTCCACCAGCCCCCTCCTCGTGCGCGGCCTTGCGCTTGGCGGCCCGCCCCGTTGGAGGGGCCGCGGCGGCCGCGGCGTTGACAACGACCGCCGCCCCGGCCGCTGCTGCCGCCGCCGCTTCAATCAGCGGCTCCGCCCTCAGGCAGGCGGCCAGGTGGGAGGCGGCGCTGCCGTGCTGGCGCTCCATGGCCAGCCAGGCCGCGGCGAGCGCGCCCGCGCCCGCGGTCGCGGCCGCGTCCGCGGCGGGGCCAGGCTTCAGGCCGTCGTCCAATTTGCGGGCCAGGCCCCGCTTGAACATGGACCGGGCAGGCTCCAGCGCACCCGCGGCGGCGACGGCCGTGCCGGCCGCGGCGTAGGCGGCGGCCTGGCGTGGAAGGACGGAGGCGGGGGCACTGCCACCACCACCACCCCCGCCTCCCTTGAGCGCACTCTCCCAGGCCGCCACCGCGGCGGCCGTCCCGCCCAGAGCCAGCTCGCACGCCGCCCGGTAGGCCGGCAAGCGCACGGCTGGGTCCGTCCAGGCGCGTGGGGCAGAGGCGGCAGCCAGGGCGGACTCGGCGTCGTCGAAAGCGGCCGCCAGGGCGGCCCGCGCGGCGCCCGCGGTCGGCGCGCCCGTGGCTTTGGCGGCGACCGCCGTCCGGCGGTGCGCGTCCAGGCGGGCCAGGTTGACTGCCATCGTCTCTTCCGGTGAAGCCAGGCCGATGGCCATGGCCCGGGCGGTCAGGGCGTCCACCTCAGCCAGGGCGGCCGGGCCGAGGGGCGGCTCCGCTCCACCCCCTTCCCCCGCCCGCCGTTCGGCCGCCCGCACTGCGCACGACCACAGCTCGCCCGCCCAGGGGCAGTTCCGGACGGCCCGGGCCCAGACGGACGCCGCCACGCCGGGAGAGGCCGGCAGCGAGGCCTCCACATACCGCCCGTACCGGGCCCACAGGGCGGCGGTGAGCGGGAAGTCGGAGGCCGCCCGCTCGAAAGCGGTCTGGACGCGTGGCGGGTCGCGGGCCGCCTCCTCGGCCTGTATGAAGGCCAAATGAGCGGCCAGCAGGCAGTGGCCGGGACTGCTACCGTCCCGGGCGCGGGCGGTGGTGAGGGCAGTCTCCAGGACGGCCCGGCTGGCGCCCGCAGTGCGGGCGGCGGCCGCGTCGGCGGCCAGGTGGGAGGGCAAGGGCAGGTGGGACGGCCCACCACCACCCACGCCTGATGCAGGACGCAAACTTGCCTCCCACGCCTCGTACGCCCCCACCGCCGCCTCGCCGTCCGCCAGCGGCGTCCGCAGGCGGCGGTGCCAAAGGGCCCGCACCCGGTCGGCCTGGGCGTCCCCGCCTGCGCCGGCGGCGTGCGCGGCGGCCTCGTAGGCCAGGGCGGCGTCCCACAGGGCGGACCCTCCTGGGGAGGGGACCAGGCCGCCCGCGCTCAGGGCGGCCCCGTACAGTTCCCGCGCTTTGGCCAGCCCGGCCGGCGTAAAGGCCGCCACCTCCGGGTCGTGGCTGCAGACAAACGCCAGGCGGGTCGCCCACAGGCCGGTGTCCAGGTAGTCCGCCGTCGCGGCGGCAGCCAGCGCCTCCCAGCGCGCCCTGGCAGCGGCGGGCGCGGCCGCGGCCGGGTCTCCGCCAGCGCTGGCCACCGCTCTCTCGACGCCGGCTGCCTCATCCGCCAACCAGTCCGACCACAGGTGGGGGGCCAGCGGGTGGGCGGCCCGGGCGGCTTCCCGGGCGGACGCGCAACGGGCCACCAGGCCGCACCGGCGGGTCAGGGCGATGAGGGCAGTCAGCCCCTCCCAGGACGCCGGGTGTGCTTGCAGTTCGCCTTCCAGGCGCTCCAGCTCCGCCGCGTCCGCGTCCGAGATGTCAGGCAGGTCCAGGTCAGGGCCCTCCTCGTCGGACGACGAGGCAGTGGAGGTGCTCATGTCGTCGTCGTCGCTGGTGTCGTCGCCCTCGCCTGCCTGGGTCGCTGGTGGTTGTGGCGGGGGCGCGGCGACGACGCTGGTGGCGGCGGTGACCGCATTGCTGCCGTCGCCCGCCCCTCCTGCCACTTCCATCGTCCCCTCACCCGGTTGAGTGGTGGTAAGAGTGGGCAGGTCAGCTGGCGCATTACCCTCTACTGCAGCTACTGCCGACGCCCGGGTGGAACGGCGGGGTGGCATGTTTTCGTTGAGAGTTGTGCGAAAGATTACGAGAAAATGGGGGAGTCGAGCGGTGTGCGAAAAATAAAAACTCACATCAGATGGGCAATTGAATGCAACCCTTCCGCCTAGCGCACTTCATTTCCAGCCCGGACCCGGCTGTGCAGGCGGCCCTAGATGGGGCTGGGCCCTGGCGGGACGATGTGAATGCGGCGGTGGTGGCCGGGCCGGAGGGAAGGTGAGAAGGGGGGGAGAGGAGCGAATCGTGCGGTCTTGTTTTCTTCTCGCCTGCCTCGTTCATCCATCCCCCCAAACAAAACACAGCGGTAAGACCTCCCTCCTCTTCCACTACGCCCACACCGTCGCGGCGGCGGGCGGGCGAGCCGTCATCCTGCTGCCCAGGCCGGCAGCGGCTGATGCTGGCGACCACCACCCCACCTCCCCTCTCTCTCTCCCCCTCCCCACCAACCCACCCCTCTTGCCGCACGGGGCCGGCCCGGGCGACCCCGCCTGGGCCCGTGTCTCTATCAAATGGGTCTCTTCTTTAGCGGACGTGCAAGCGTACGGAGCGTGCCTGCACTTGCTGCCCCCGGGCGACGCCCCCGACGCGGTCCTGGTGGACGACGTGCTCGGCCTGCCGGCTGACCAACCTCAACCTCAACCTCCGCCTGGTGCTGGTGCTGCTACTGCTACTGCTACTGCTGCTGCGTCCGCATTCCTCCCGCCCCCTCTTCCACGCCCGCCCACCGACCGGCGAGCGACGGAACATGCCCTGGCCCGGGCGATGGCGCTCCTGGTGGACGGGGTGGCGGGGTGGCGGGGTGGTGGTGGGGGGCAGGAGCAGGAACAACACCAACCCGCCCTTCAGCGGCGCTGCCCGGGCAGGCTGGTGGTGTCTGTGCGCAGCCGCAGCCTAGGGGGGGGTGGCAGCAGCTGGTCCAGCTCGGCCGCCGCGCCCCCGATGATGCACCTGGTCACCCGGTGGGCGCCGCTGGTGCTGATGGCGGCCCCCGGGCAGGGCGGCTTTGAGTTTGGGGTGCAGGAGGGGCGGGGCGGGTCGGGGTCACTGCGCGCGGTGTACCGGGTGTCCGGGCGGGAGGGGTTGGCGGCGGATGGGGTGGTGGCTTAGGAGACGCGGAAGGGGTGGTGGCTTAGGAGACACGCTTTTCTGTAGATTGAAATGCATCCCACACAGCAAACTCAACACACCCACAGGCAGGCAGCCCAGCCCCCCGCCACACACCCCGCCAGCCTTCCCCGTTCCCCGCCTGGCCTCCCGCTCTACGCATACCCACCTGGACAGGGCGTGGCGGCACCGCCTGGGGAGGCGCCAAGTTGCGCTCGGCCGGTGGTGGGGGTCGGGGTGGCCGTTGAGGCTGGCGCCGTTCAGGCGTGGCCGCAGCAGCTGGTGGTGGTTGTCGCCGTTCAGGCGCGACCAGTGTTGGTCCATCAGCAACCCGGTCCCCGGTCAGGGCCAAGCCCAAGGTGAGCGCCGCCGAAAAAAGAAAGGCGTGCGCGCCCGGTGTGAAGGGCAGGTTGAGGTTGTGGGCCAGCACAGCAGCAGGCGAGGCCGGCTGCTCGGCCGGGGCCCGGCCCGCCATCGCGCCTGCTGTGTTGATGGGGGAGAAACGGGCTGGAAAAAAGAAAGCATTGACTGAACGGGCTTTCTCATTTAATAGCCAAGACCGACACCGACCAACACTCTTTTCCCCCACACCTGCCGACTTCACCATACCTGCTGACGCAGCACCCCGCCCCGACGAATCCAAGCCACCAGCCATCTAGAATGCCCAAGAAGGAAACATCTGCGGCGGTGGTGCGTTGTGCACGCCCTTGTGCACGGGAGGAGACGGGGCGCGGGTCCAAATGCCAGCCGTGATTTTCGTTTCTGTCCCAACAATCTCTCATCGCGCCCCTCACCTCATCGCCCATTCCACCGGCTATACCACATACAGGACTTTGCGGCGGGCACATTTGCCGGGTCGTGTCAGCTGGCAGTCGGCCACCCGTTCGGTGAGGAAGAGTAGCAACTGGAGGGAAGAGAGTCACTAATAACCTAGCCGCGCGCTCGACCCCCGCCCGACCCCGACCCTCACCCTTTTTTTTTTTTTTTTTTTTCTCTCTCCCTCACGCGACAGACACCATCAAGACCAAGCTCCAGACCCAGCCCTCCCCACCCATCTACTCATCGGCCTTGGATGCGACGCGCAAGGTGAGAGAAATAAAAACGAGAAATAAAAACGGAGGGGGAGGACAGCGTGCGAAGACGCTCCCTCCCCTTCCATCCACCAAAACCTCCCATCATATCATCCATCTCTCCCTTCTTCCTCTCCGTAGACCCTCGCCGACCAGGGCGTCCGCGGCATCTACCGGGGCATGGGAGCCCCCCTGGCCACAGTCGCCCTCTTCAACGCCGTCTTGTTTTCGTCCCGGGGCGCGGCGGAACGGGCGCTGGCGCACGCGGACGGCACCCCCTTGACGCTGCTCGACCAGGCGACAGCGGGCGCGGCCGCTGGCGTCGCGGTCTCCTTGGTCGCCTCGCCGACGGAGCTGATCAAGTGCCGCCTGCAATCCCAGCTGAGCGTGGGGCAGCAAGCGCAGGCTGCGGCGGCGGCCCAGGCCGCGGCGGCGCCCCCGCGCCCCTGGGCGAGCGCGAGCGTGTCCGCGGCTGTGCCCGGCGGCGGCGGGTTCCTCCCTGGCGGCGGCGCCCCGCCGGCCCTCGCCCCGGCCCTGGGCGGCCTCGCCCCGCGCCCTGTCCACACGACCGCCGGCTCCTCGCCCGCCTTCACCGCCCCGGCCGCCCTCCCCAACTACAAGGGCCCCCGGGACGTGGTGGCCCACATCCTGCGGACGGAGGGGGCGGTGGGGCTGACTCGGGGCCTCTCCATGACGCTCGCGCGCGAGGTGCCCGGAAACTTCGTCATGCTGGGCACCTACGCCTACTTGAAAGAGCGCGCCGCAGCCGCGGCCGGCCTGGCGTCCGTGGACGATCTGGGCTCGGCCTCCCTGATGATGGCCGGCGGGGCGGCCGGGACGGCGTTCTGGCTGGCCGTCTTCCCCGCGGACGTCATCAAGTCGCGGTGGCAGGTTGCCGCGCCTGGGACGTACTCCTCTTTAGCCGCCTGCGCCGCCGCGACGGTCAAGGAGGGCGGCTTCAAGGGCCTGTACCGGGGTTTCGGGCCCTGTCTCGTCCGTGCCTTCCCGGCCAATGCGGCCTGCTTTGCGGCCTACGAGTTTGCGACCCGGGCGATGGGTTGAGAAAGAAATGGGAAGATGATTTTTTGATAGAGGAGGGCGTTGGTGTACATTCGTCGTTTTGACAGCCGGGTCGATGAGAGAGTTTTTGATGTTTTTTTATTTTTAGCAGGCAAAGTTGGGACAAATGGAATGAGGCGAGGGCGCTGTGAGAAAGAAGAACATGAAGACAACCTTGGGCGCACACGCCCGCGCGGGAAACAGAAGGATGGATGGGAATGAAGAGTGCCGGGTTCACTGCGACGTTTCCTTTTTGCACTCTCCCAAGCGCCCCTCTCTATCCTTCTCTCCCACTCCCTTTCCTCCCTCCCAACGCACCACAAAACTACCATGGTGTACGCCCCGCGCGGGGGCGGCCGCGGCGGTGACCGCGGCGGGCGTGGTGCGTTTTTGTTTTGACGGGAGAGAGAAAGGGGCGCATGCGGAGGGCGGTGCCCCTCTCTCTTCTCGCGCGTGTACGCCCCCATCGCCGCGCCTCAGCCACGCTGATCATGCCGGTCGCAAGCCGAAGCTCCGTCTCATCCTCTGTGGAGAAGGGATGCGCAATCGTGGCACCCCGCCCGCCCCTCCGGCGCGCTTCTCAACAATGCAACATCCCTTGGCTAGCCGCCGGCCCCCGTCCCTCATTTTTTTTCTCCCTCTCTCACCTTCTCCCAGGTGGCGGCCGCGGCTTTGGTGCCGGCCGGGGCGACCGCGGCGGTCGTGGCGGCAGCTTTGGCGGCCGCGGTGGCGGCTTTGGCGGACGCGGCGGCGGCGGCGTGATGAAGCGGGGCGGATTTGGCGGCGGGCGCGGCGGCGGCCGCGGCGGCGACCGCGGCGGCCGGGGTGGCGGCCGGGGTCGGGGTGGCGGCCGGGGCGCCCCCGGCGGCCGGGGCGGCATGAAGGGCGGCTCCAAGGTCGTCATAGAGGCTCACCGTCATGCTGGCGTGTTCATTGCACGGGGCAAGGTGAGCGCCAGAGGGGTGTGGGGCGGGGCGTTGGCGCGCGGAAGGAAAAGAGATGGGGGGAGGGGGGAAGCGCCGCGCCGACGGCTCGCCTCCCCTCTGCCCCCAACCTTCTTTCTCTCTCTCTCATCAACTTTTTTTTTTTTCTCTCTCTCTCTCTCTCTCCTTGCCTCTCCTTGCAGGAGGACGCCCTCGTCACCAAGAACATGGTCCCCGGCGAGTCCGTCTACGGCGAGAAGCGGGTGTCCGTGGAGGTGCCGGCGGCCGAGGAGGGCGGCAACCCCACCAAAGTCGAGTACCGTGTGTGGAACCCATTCCGCTCCAAGCTGGCGGCCGCCGTCCTGGCCGGCGTTGACAATATCCACATCCGCCCGGGCGCCAAGGTCCTCTACCTGGGCGCCGCGTCCGGGACGTCCGTCTCGCACGTCTCGGACATCGTCGGCCCGACGGGCGTCGTGTACGCGGTAGAGTTCTCGCACCGGTCGGGGCGCGACCTGGTTGGCATGGCGAAGAAGCGCCCCAACATCGTCCCCATCATCGAGGACGCCCGCCACCCGCTCAAGTACCGCATGCTGGTGCCCATGGTGGACGTCGTCTTCGCGGACGTCGCCCAGCCGGATCAGGCCCGCATCGTCGGCCTGAACGCGGCCAGCTTCCTGAAGAATGGCGGCCACTTCGTCATTTCGGTCAAGGCGTCGTGTATCGACTCGACCGCCGCGCCGGAGGCCGTCTTTGCCCGGGAGGTCAAGAAGCTGCAAGAGCTGCAGATGAAACCCAAGGAGCAGGTCACCCTGGAGCCATACGAGCGGGACCACGCGGTCGTGGTGGGCGTCTTCCGGCCGCCGCCCAAGGCGGCCAAGTGATTGGGGATTGTGTGTGCATGGGTGGGGTGGAGAGAGGTGTGTGTGTGGGGGGGTGGTTTTTGTTTTGGTGTTTTCCTTTTTTTTGTTTGGAGGAAGAAAAGAGGAAGCGTGCATGTGGTCAAGCACCAGCACGTATGTGCATGAGCGTGCGTGGATGCCAAATCAAAAAGAGAAGCCGGGACGGCTGTAAAAAAAAAGGCGTAAGCGCAGGTTGGATAAGTCTCTCACTCTTTTTTCCGTTTCCGCGCTTGCAGCCACCGCACTCGCACACCAATCCGAATGGTCCCATCCATCAGCCACCGGGGCGGATCCTTAGCCCGCGTCCAGGCTGGGAGCTTGGGTAGAGTGCGCCCGGTGCGGGCCGGTGCGGGTGGAGGGCAGTCGCCCGCTCCGCCGCCCGCATCTCAACCTGACCCGCCTTCCTCTTCCTCCTCCTCCGTCCTCCCGCGCCTGGACGCGACCGCGCCGGCCCAGGCACCACCACCCCTGCGCGTCCTACGCCCGCCCCCTCCCGGCACTAAGAAACAGCTTGAGCCCAACTTTTGGGGCAAAATGAGCGTGCTGGCCTTGGCGGTGCGTGTGGGGGAAAGGGACAGACCACACGCGACCCTCTCTTCCCGCCCGCCCATCTCACTCACTCACTCAAACTCGCTCACTCACTCACTCACTGACCTCTCTTCCCCTACAGTCCATCCTCATCTCCGAGCGCGTCACGGGATCCGGCGCCGTCCAGGCGCTCGACCTGGCCGTGGGCGTGCCCCTTTGGGAGATAGACATCCCTGTCGCGCTCTTGGTGGGCACCTGCCTGCTCAACGCGCTCACCCCGCCGCCCGCCTCCAAGCTGGTGGGCGCCAAGCCGGCCGCCCTCGCCCGGGGATTCTTGTACCGGGTCGCCTACCTGGGCCTGGCGGCCGTGCTGGTGTGCGAGGTCGCGACGGGGAAGGGCGCCCTGTCGTTTCTGGAGTTGGAGACTGGAGTGGGCGAGGTGGGCGAGGTGGAAGCCTTCTCCCTGTTTGTCGGGCTTCTGTTTCTCGTGGGTGACTATGCAGGGGAGGACGCAAATGGCGGCGCGCCAGGCGGGGGTGGGGCTGGGCGTGTGTAGACACTCTTTTTTGATTGCATGGCGGAGAGGGAGGTTGCAAGAGCGAGGTTGAAGAGATCCACACACACACCCGCATCTCCCTCGCACACCGCGTCCTCCTCCTCCTCCTCCACCCTAGTCCACCTTGATGGCCCTCGCCCGGTCGCTCCGTGAGGGCGTCCTCCGCCACGCCCGGTTCGGGCCCGCCGCGGCGGTCGCGGCCGCGTGCGTCGCCCCCGCGGCCCTACTCGCGGGCGCGGGCGCCGGCGCGGCTGCGGCCGGCCCGTCCTCGGGCCTCCTCGCCCGGGCCGTCCGCGCCTTTGCCGCCTCAACCTACCTGGACAAGGACCAGGTCACCCAGCGCGTGTTGGGCGTCGTCAAGAACTTCGACAAGGTCGACCCGGCTAAGGTGAGAGGCCAAGGGGGGAGAGAGAGAGAGGGAGGGCAAATTGTGCCAGGCGCAAGGGCGGCGATGGGAACAGCCAAGCCGCAGGACAAAAAAAAAAAAAAACGCGGGGCCCGCTCGCGCGATGGCGCCATTTCGCCTGTGGGGCTGTATATCATATGTGTTGGCGTCTTGCTCTCCAGTCGCGATCGCGGCGAAGCACGCCTCAGGGCGACGAGCGCTCTCACTGTCTCTCTCTCTTCCCCCAACCTCTCTCTCTCTCAACCCGCCCACCACCTCTCCTCTTTAGGTCACCCCTGCCGCCTCCTTTGCCGCCGACTTGGGCCTAGACTCCCTGGACGCGGTGGAGCTGGTC
>Ga0315289_10010846_pt1 | contig 12982 bp, 6 predicted proteins | sample YL17G11_40_MG_FD_203452 | JGI IMG/M metagenome (GOLD analysis project Ga0315289, IMG submission 203452) | Sediment microbial communities from Yellowstone Lake, YNP, Wyoming, USA - YL17G11_40 | ecosystem: Environmental > Aquatic > Freshwater > Lake > Sediment | place: USA: Wyoming | collected...
CCCTATGCGGTCCTTCAACAACTCCCGAAGTATAGAAAGAATCATTTACGGTTTAATAGCTTATGTTATAAATCAACCCCAGGATATGCCCCAAATAAAATTTACACAATTATCTTGACATAACCAAATTAGGACACTACCCAAATTTCCCTTGACAAGTGAAAAAGTTTGATTATAATTTAAATAGAAATCCTTTTTTACATGAAAGACATATAAAATGAGATACCCTTCTTTTCTTTAACTCCAAACCTGGGAGGTCTTATGCGTTACCTAACTATCATTTTTTGTGCCGTCCTCGTCCTCTTTTCTCTCCATCAGGCACAAGCAAGAATCATCCACGTCCCAGCCGATTCGTCTACCATTCAAGGTGGGATATACGGCGCCGTCAACGGTGATACCGTTCTGGTTGCTCCAGGGACATATCATGAGCATATCAACTTCAATGGCAAGGCGATATTGGTCACAAGCGAGACTGGACCGGAAATAACTATCATCAGTAAGCTATATGATGGGTTCCCCATGGTTACGTTTGACTCTGCCGAGGACAGCAACTCAGTTCTGGATGGGTTTACCATACAGAATGCCAACAACGACGTGCTCGGAGGAGCTATATCCTGTTATGATGGTTCCTCACCTACTATAAGCAACAATATCTTGAAGAATAACTCAACAAGGTTCGGAGGGGGTGTATGCTGCAAGGTAAACTGCTCACCAATTATCAAGAACAATCGCATAGTCGGAAATCACACAACATACCATGGTGCTGGCGTTTACTGTGCTAATTCATCCTCGCCCGCAATTATCAACAATCAATTCATTCAGAACACTGCTGACCTAGAGGGTAGTTCTATTGCATGCGAAGATAACTGTTTACTGACGATTCATAATAATCTTATGATCGAAAACAGTGGCACCTCTGTTATTAACCTTTGGGGATCATCTGCGGTAATACTCAATAACACGCTTGATAGAAACACCAGCGTCAACGCAAGCATCTACTGTGCAGGACCTTCTCCTGACATAAAGAATACTATTGTCTCTAATGAGCTGTTGGGCTACGGTATATACGCCAAGGCAGGATCGGGATCGCCCAGCATCACTTATTGTGATGTGTGGAATAATGCAGCTGGCGACTACCATGGTTGCACGTCGGGCGTGGGCTGCATCTCAGCCGACCCTCTTTTCTGTGACACCACCGCAGGCGATTATCGACTCCAACCTTCCTCGCCCTGTGGTGGTGCTGGTCAAGGCGGCGCCGACATAGGTGCCCTCGGGTGGGGTTGTGGGGGGGTTGTGTTGACCCCCGGTCCTGACCAAAGTGGTCCAGCCAATTCCCAAGTTTCTGTTACGTTTTATATTCAGAACATTGAGGCTGAGACTGACACCTTTAACCTCAATGTCTCGGACGCTTTAGGATGGGAAGTGACTCCAACCTACGAACAGACGGTTTTAGAGCCAGGTCAACAGGACTCGATCGCTGTGACTGTTTCCGTGCCTTTTGTCATCTCCGGCACTATAGATGTGATCACTCTGTTAGCCGCATCTCGAACAGACTCGCTGGTGTGGGGCAACGCTTCCCTCCTTGTCAGAGTGAGCGGGCGGATTATAGCGGTTCCATCGGAATTCGCAACGATTCAACAGGCGATAAATGCGTCTGGGGCAGGGGATACGGTGTTGGTTGCGCCTGGCACGTATTATGAACACATCAGCTTCAACGGCAAGCCTATATTGGTTAAAAGTGAGAAGGGTGCAGATAGCACCATAATCAGGAAGGCCTATGGTGGCGTGAGTATGGTTTCGTTTGTCTCACAGGAAGACTCCAACTCAGTCCTGGATGGCTTCACCATAACGGGGGCATATATCGAATCTGGTCAGGGCGCAGGCATAAGATGCTACAACTCAAGTCCAAAGATATTGAACAACAAAATCACAAGTAACCTTTGCCATTACGGAGCAGGTATAGATTGTGACAATTATTCCAGCCCGCTAATCGCCTACAATGTGCTCCAAGGCAATACTGCGTACCAGGGTGGTGGAATCCGTTGTAACAACCACTCTTCACCAGTGGTATTGGAGAATACTATTGTTGCAAATTCCGCAGACGCAAGCGGTGCTGGGATCTGGTGCGGCGATCATTGTTCTCCTATCGTAAGGAAAAACAGCTTCATGTGGAACACAGCCCGGGATTATGGAGGAGGCATCGGTTTCAATGGTTGTTCTCCAACAATCACTGAAAATCTTGTAGTGGGCAACTCCGCTTATTACGGAGGGGGAATCGCCCTGTTGGCTTCTCTGGCGAACATAACCAGCAATACCATGGACAGAAATAGCGCTTACAAGGGAGGCGGCATTTACATGGATGCCAGCTCTCCTGCTACAATTTTAAATACCATCGTAACCAATTCTACTTGGGGTAAGGGTATCAGGGCTGAGGGGTGCTCTCCCAACATCATTTATTGTGACGTGTGGAATAACCTTGATGAAAACTATTATGGTTGCATTCCCGGGCAAGGTTGCATATCCGCCGACCCTATCTATTGCGATACGGCCTACGGCGATTACCACCTTGCCCCGCTGTCTCCTTGCGTGGCTACAGGTCAGGGTGGCGCAAATATCGGTGCTTTTGGAGTTGGCTGTGCGGGGGACCTGCGGGTTGATGTCACTTCCGGGCCCGATAAAGCTGGGCGTGCCAGCACGGACATCTCGGTCAAGTTCTACATCAAAAACAGGGGGCATCTCGCTGACACATACGCCGTCAACGTCAGCGATTCCTTGAGCTGGAATATTGCTCCCCTTTACTATGAAGTTACTCTTGACTCCAGCCAATTGGATTCGGTGTTGTTCACCGTCTCCATCCCCGCCGTCCCCATTGGCACCTCCAACAGAATCTTTGCGACTGCCACTTCTCAAACCGACTCAACTGTTTGGGATTCAGCATCCCTTACCGTTACCTGCAACGCTCTTATCGAGGGAATAGAAGTAACAGCCGGAAGTAACCAGAGTGGCTATGCGGACAGCACTGTCTCTGTCACTTTCCTCGTCCAAAACGTCGGAGTGGTTGTTGATAGCTATAGTTTGGACATCTGGGATACCCGTGGCTGGAATATTGTTCCGCTTCATTATGACCTTGTCCTCGACACCGCCGAAACTGAACCTGTTAGCTTCACTGTTTTTATCCCTTATGTCTCCCTCGGCACACTCGATCAACTTACTCTTCTTGCCGTCTCAAAAACCAATCCTCTCGCCCGTGACTCCGCCTCCCTGAACATCACCTGCAACGCCTACGTAGAAGGTTGGAACATCACCGCAGGAAGCAACCTGAGTTCACCAGCGCATAGCCAAGTAACCGCACAATTCTACGTCCAGAACACCGGTCTCGCAAGAGATTCCTGTTACCTTCACGTTGCCGATTCACTTGGCTGGTTTATCAATCCACAAAACTATCGCTTGTCGTTAAATCCTGGGCAACGGGACTCAGTCTTTTTCAACGTCCAAATCCCCAGCGTTCCAGTCGGCACGACCAACAAAATCATCTTGGCTGGGCATTCGCTTACTAACCCCTATGTTGCCGACACAACTTTTCTCCTTGTCCTTTGCTCATCCTACAACGTCACCATCACCAATATCTCAGACATCGGCAACGATCAAGGCAAGCAAGTTCATATCGACTGGTCAAGTTTTCCAGGCTCCGACCCCTTGGTAACTAATTTTTCAGTCTTCCGAAGAAAGGACTCTTTGCTGACATCTCTTCCTGACGGATCACCTGTTGACCCCAACTTACTTTTAACGTATCCGCCGGGGCAGTGGGAATGGCTGTTCACTATTCCAGCTTTTGGTGAAACGCTCTACTCGGTGGTTGTCCCAACCCTCAAGGATTCAACTATTGCTGAAGGCATGTATTGGTCTGTCTTCTTCATTAGAGCCGGAACAGACAATCCTACTATTTATTTCGATTCGCCTGTCGACTCCGGCTATTCCCTCGACAACTTATTTCCATCTCCCCCAATGGGGCTTCTTGCCTCTCATGCGCCAGCCGTCACTAAGCTAACCTGGAACACAACACCAATCCCCGATTTCGACTATCATACCGTCTATCGGGATACAATACCCGGATTCACTCCGTGCCTAAGCAATAGATTAGGTTTCACCATAGATACCACTTTTGTCGACTCAACCGCTCAACTGGGGAGAACCTGTTACTATCTTGTAACCGCTACCGACTTTTCAGGCAACGAAAGTGATCCATCAAACGAAGCTATGGGACTCCGCTACATCACCGGTGACGCAAATACAGATGGCGAGATCAACATAGCTGACATTGTATATCTGATAAATTACCTCTTTATAGGTGGACCTCCGCCCACACCATTAGTGGCTGGGGATGCCAACTGTGACGGGAAGACCAATGTTGTCGATGTGGTCTATTTAATCAACTATCTTTTCATAGGTGGACCGCCACCTGGATGTTAGAAAAGGAAGAAGGAAGAAGGAATATAAAAATAAATACGACCGCTGTCCGTCGTCCGCCGACAACCTCAGCGTTAACGTTGATTCGGGGTGCCCTTCTCCCGCCAATGGTTCGACTTCGCTCACCATAAAAGGCGGGATCAGGATGAACCCTCACCCCGAACCAGACATGTGGTGGGTTAAGGTACCACCCAACAACAAGGCAATACTCATTGAAATTCCATTTAGTAAAAGGAAAGGGTGGGTAGGCGCAGGCTTCCAGTCTGCATAAGAAAGGTGACAATTTTTCTCTTTTTCAGGAAATTTTACTTGCTTTTTACCAATTTTAGGTTATTTTGAAGTTAGAATCAAAAAAAGGTCGGCATTATTGGTTTTAGTTTTGATGTTTAAACTTTAAACCTTAAACCTTCAACTTTAAACGTTTAATGGTTTTTATCCTTTAAACCCATTTATACTGGAGGTGTAACATGTCCAAAAAGGTTTTAACAATCTTGTTCTTCGTCTTCTGGGCTCTAGCTGGCTCGGAGATACTGAGCGAAGTCGAAGTATTCGCTCAGGTTGATACGGCTTGGGTGAGAAGATATTCTGGACCATATGGTGATGACTATGCTTATGCGATAGCGGTGGATGGCGCTGGTAATGTCTATGTTACGGGTGCAAGTCGAGGACCGGGCGCAGGCTACATAAACGATTATGCAACCGTGAAATATGACTCCCTTGGTAATGAGCAATGGGTTGCCCAGTATAATGGTCATCCTACCACGAACTGGCCCGACGAGGCAAGGGCAATTGCTGTTGACGAAAACGGTGTCTATGTAACAGGGTATATAAGATATGGTGTCGTTGAAGATTCTTCTGATTACTGCACAATAAAGTATGATAAAACGACCGGTGATACGCTCTGGGTAAGAAAATACAACGGAACGGCAAATCAATGCGACGAGCCTTATGCACTCGTTATTGATGCGAATGGTAATGTTTATGTTACAGGTAAAAGCGAGGGCACAGGCACAGGTTTTGACTTCCTCACAACAAAATACTCATCTAACGGCGACCAGTTATGGCCCGCAAGATATAATAACTACGAAAATGGCTGGGATATTGCCTATGCCATAGCAGTAGATATTAATGGAAACGTATATGTGACAGGCTCAAGCTATGACCCTACCACTTACTATGATTGTGTAACAATAAAATACAACTCCTCAGGTGTCCAGCAATGGGTGCGAAGGTATTCTTATGGAGGGAATTGGTCAGACGAAGGAAAAGCAATTACTGTTGATGATGCCGGTAATGCTTATGTCACTGGGCGCAGTGTAAGCACTACCACTTCTTGGGATTATGCAACGATAAAATATAATGCGGGCGGTACTCAGCAGTGGGTAGAAAGATACCATGGCATGGAGAACTATGCTGATGAGCCCACAGGCATTGTGGTTGATCCTTTAGGGAATGTCTATGTTACAGGTGGGTCAGGCATCGCCCCATTTTATTACCAGTATGCGACGATTAAGTATTCGCCATCGGGCGCACAGGAGTGGGTAAGGACATATCTTGGACCGGGATGCATATCATCAAAAGCTAACGATATAGCAATTGATAATCAAAACAACATCTATGTTACAGGTCAGAGCCATGATTCTGCCTCTATCACATATTTTGACTATGCCACGATAAAGTATGATTCGGCAGGAGTTCAGCAATGGGTCGCAAGATACAATGGACCGGCAGGTAGTTCTGATTTGGCTACTTCCATTGCGGTTGATGGTGAATCCAAAGTCTATGTTACAGGTTATAGCACTGGTTCTGACACTTATTATGACTATGCAACAATAAAGTATTTCCAGTTTTTACGCGGGGATGCTAACGGTGATTGGAAGATAACTGCTGCGGATGTGGTTTATTTAATAAATTACCTTTACATAGCTGGACCCGCACCCGATCCTTTAGAGGCTGGAGATGTCAACTGTGATGGCATAATCAATGCCCCCGATGTGGTCTATCTTATCAACTATCTGTTCATCGGTGGACCGCCGCCATGCGAACCGTAAGCTTTATTTGTCCGTAGGGGTCGCATTCATGCGACCCGCCGGGTTCGATGAATCGAACCCCTACAAACTTATAACGGAAATCGGGGAGAATCCATCTGGACTAAGTTGGTTCGGGAATTGGAATTCCCGAACCAATCTCGTGCGGGAAATCCAATTCCCGCACGAACAAGAGGGTTTTTCAACAGCCCCTTCAATCCCTGCCCCAGCAATAGACATGGGTAAAATCCTTACGGATTAACTCCTTGATTTGGAGTTAAGGCGTAAGCCTTTTATAAAATCCTTACGGATCAACCCCTTTTTCTTCTTGCCAGCGGAAAGTCAGGTGACCTTCAAAATATCTTTCAAGAATTGACCGGTGTAAGAGCCTGAGACCTTTGCCACCTCCTCTGGGGTGCCGCAGGCGATCACTCTTCCACCGTCATCCCCACCTTCGGGACCCAAATCTACTATGTAGTCGGCAGTCTTTATAACTTCCAGATTATGCTCAATGACCAAGACGGTGTTTCCTTTATCCACTAATTTGTTTAAAACGCCCAACAGCATCTTGATGTCCTCGAAATGAAGACCGGTGGTCGGCTCGTCCAGAATGTAAAAGGTTCTCCCGGTGGAGACTTTGGAAAGCTCGGTGGAGAGTTTCACCCTCTGAGCTTCCCCTCCGGATAAAGTGGTGGCTGGCTGTCCCAGATGAATGTAGCCTAATCCCACGTCCTTTAAGGTCTGGAGTTTTCTTTTGATCTTGGGGATATTTACAAAGAACTCGTAAGCCTCGTCCACGGTCATGTCTAAAACGTCGGCAATGTTTTTCCCCTTGAATTTTATCTCCAAAGTTTCCCGATTATATCTTTTCCCCTTACAAACCTCGCAAGGGACATATACATCCGGAAGGAAGTGCATCTCGATTTTGATAATTCCGTCACCCTCGCAGGCTTCGCATCTCCCCCCTCGAACATTAAAGCTGAACCGACCCACTTTGTATCCCCTGACCTTTGCCTCCCGGATCATAGCAAAAAGGTCTCGAATATAAGCGAAGACGCCGGTATAGGTGGCTGGATTTGATCTGGGGGTCCTTCCAATGGGGGATTGGTCTATGTTTATAACCTTGTCTATATGCTCTAAACCTCGAACTTCGTGGTATTCTAAAGGGACGATCTTTGAGTCATAAAAATGATGAGCCAAAACCCGGAACAAAGTCTCATTTACTAAAGTTGATTTCCCTGATCCGGAGACGCCGGTTATGCAGATAAAAAGACCCAAAGGGAGATCAACTTTTATTTTTTTCAGATTATTTCCTGCGGCACCGGAGATGCTTAAGAAAGCTTGGTTGTCATTTCTCCTTTTTGGGGGAATAGGAATAAAGAGTTTCCCTGAGAGATATTTTCCGGTTAAGGACTTTTGGTTTCGGGCAATGGCTCGAGGAGTCCCACAAGCTACCACCCAGCCTCCCTTTTTTCCGGCGCCCGGTCCCAAATCTATCACATAATCTGCGGTCATGATCGTCTCCCGGTCGTGCTCCACCACCAAAACCGTATTCCCCAAATCCCTTAATCCTAAAAGGGTGTTCAAAAGTCTTTTGTTGTCCCTTTGATGAAGCCCCACGGATGGTTCATCCAGAATATATAGCACTCCCACCAATCGCGATCCTATCTGGGTGGCTAATCTTATCCTCTGTGCTTCCCCTCCGGAAAGGGAAGCGGTGGGCCTTTCTAAAGTGAGATAATCCAAGCCCACATCCATCATAAACCCCAGCCTCTCGTTTATCTCTTTTAGAATCTGCTTGGCTATCTGGTGCTCTCTTTGGGAAAGCTTGAGTTTAGAAAAGAAATTTTTGGTTTGTTTGACCGATAGTTTGGTCAATTCGGCGATATTCAGATCTCCCACTTTTACAGACAGACTCTCCTTTTTCAATCTCGCTCCATTGCACTCCGGGCAGGGCAATACCCGCATGAATTTTTCTATCCATTCCCTTATTGCCTCTGACTGAGTTTGTCGGTAACGTCTTTCTAAATTGGGGATCACCCCCTCAAAGGTACCCAAATATTCCCCTTTTCCTTCTGAATTCTCCCAGCGAAATTTCAACTCCTTATGTCCGGTGCCAAAAAGGAGCACCTCCTTCACTTCGGTTTTTAGTTTTTCAAAAGGAACATATAAGCTGAACTGATAATGATCCGCTAAGCTTTTTAGCTGATGGTAATACCAGCTTCCGATGGGGTTTCCCCAGGGGGAGACGGCGCCCTGGGCTATAGAGATGCTGGGGTTGGACACCACCAAATCGGGATCGATCTCCATCTTTGTCCCTAAACCACTGCAAGTGGGGCAGGCGCCAAATGGACTATTAAAAGAAAACATTCGAGGAGCAAGCTCCTCGTAACTTATCCCGCAATGGACACAGGCATATTTTTCTGAAAATAAAAGCTCTTCTTTGCCCACCACATTCACCACCACGATCCCTGATCCTAATTTAAGAGCAGTCTCCAAAGAGTCCGCTAATCTTTTGGCGATCTTCTTTTCCACCACTAGCCTATCCACCACCACCTCAATATTATGCTTTTTATACTTCTCTAATTTTATCTCTCCCTCCACCTCCATGATCTTTCCATCCACCCTTGCCCGGACAAATCCCTCCTTTTTGATCTGATCAAAAACTTCCCTATATTCTCCCTTTCTTCCCTTTACCAAGGGAGCCAAGATCTGAATTTTGCTTCCTTTAGGAAGGGACATAACCAAATCCACTACCTGCTCTACAGTTTGTTGAGATATTTTTCTTCCACATTTGTAGCAATAAGGTATTCCTATCCGGGCATATAAAAGCCTCAAATAATCGTATATCTCGGTTACGGTTCCTACGGTGGAGCGTGGATTTCTGGCAGAGCTTCTTTGCTCGATGGAGACTGCGGGAGAAAGTCCTTCAATAAAGTCGACATCCGGCTTTTCCATTATTCCCAAGAATTGCCGGGCATAGGCAGAAAGAGACTCCACATATCTTCTTTGACCCTCCGCATAGATGGTATCAAAAGCCAAAGATGATTTGCCCGATCCAGATAACCCTGTGATCACCACCAACTTATCCCGTGGTATCTCCAGATTTATGTTTTTCAGATTATGTTCTCTTGCCCCCTTAATCCTGATAGATTTCTCAGCCAAGTGGCACTCACCTTCCTTCACGATGAATCTTTCAGTCGCAATCTATCAATATACGAACCCTCTCCACTTTTGGCAAGGAAACTTTTCAATTTCTTGAATATACTAACTAAAGAGCTTTGAAGAAGTTAAAAAAAGAGGCTCTTCCGCAATTTAGTAGCTTGAGTCTTGATAAAAACGATAGCGTCGGAGACCTAATAAAGTTGGCATGCGGGACGATCTCTCCCCAGATGGGAGAGGGCAGGACAAGGGCATATCCTCAGTCTTTTAAGCACTCACTAACTACACACTTCTTCTTCCTTCAACGTTTCATAGCCTTCTTTTATCAGAAAGACCACAATTACCAGTCCAGCGATAGGATCTGCTTGCCATAGCCCATATAGATAGTTCAGCCCTAATCCGATTAACAAAGCCACAGACAAAAAACAGCATGCTAGGGTTTGTTTGGAATCTGCCATCAAGCTTCTACTGCCGATGGCTTTTCCCGTTTTGTATTTCATATAGAACAAAAAGGGCATCACTATTATGGAGGCAATGGCGATGATTATTCCGACAAGACTTTTGTCTGGGATTTCGTGGTAGACCAGTTTTTTAATGGATTCATATAAGACATAAGCGCCAAGCACAAAAAAGGTGTAGGCTACAAATCTTGCCGTTTTTTTCTCCACTTTTTCTTCTTCCTCGTCCGATATCCTCCCATGTTTTGAAAATCTCCAGACCATCACACCCCCCGAGAGTGATTCGACAAAGCTATCCAGGCCAAATCCAACCAGGGCTATGCTTCCGGCCAACCATCCAGCAAAGATTGATACGACTCCTTCTATAATATTGTATCCCACGGTAAAGTATGAAAGAGTTAGTGCCTTTTTGTGAAGCCTTGATTCCACGTATCAATATACGTTAAGAAATAGTTAAAGTAAAAATGAAAGTTTTTTTCAAAAATCCATAAAAAATTGTTGACAAAGGAAAGAGGGTTTTGTAAATTCAAAAAGCTTGTAGGTGACTTATGGACGTTAGATTGGAATTATAAGTTAAGATTCTTTTCAGAGGAAAAACTAAAAAACCACATAACCGGTGAGGTGAAAGATGAAGAGTCGTTATGGTATAGTTCTTTTATTTCCGTTTTTGTTTTTTCTTCTCTTGAATGGTTCTGCTTTTGGAGGTGGCGGCTTTGCAGTTCCGGGAGTTGGCTCTAAGGCGCTGGGTATGGGAGGAGCTTTCAGAGGATTAGCTGACGACTGGAGCGCCTCCTTTTGGAACCCAGCCGGACTAGCCCTTTTGCCTAAGTCCGAGTTCGACTTCAATCTTTACACATTCAATTTCCGTCCCGAATACACGGCTAAAGTTGAGTTTGGTCAGGATGGATATGTTTACGCGGTAGGATACGAAAACGCCACCTTTTACCCGGAGGATCGAGTCCTTTTCCTTCCGAGTTTCTCGGGTTTTTACAAATTCCCCCAGCTGGAGGGTTTTTCCGGAGGAATTGCCTTCTTCGTTCCTTACAAACTGCAATCAAAATGGGATGTTTATAAACCTCCAGACGAGTTCGGCAACACGGTCCCTTATCCTGAGTTTGACCACGAGACCAGTATAATGATCTGGGACCTTCATCCCACCCTGGCTAAGAATTTTATGGAGGGAAAACTCTCCTTGGGAGCGGGCTTAAGCATCCAGCGAGCAGACTTTAAACTAAGAAGGGTGGTTCTGACCCCCACGGTGGTTCTTCCTCGACCGTATGAGTATTTCCCGGTGGATTGGTCTTTGAAAACCAATGGTTGGGGAGTGGGATTTAACCTGGGAATCTTGTATAAAGTTAGCCCCAAACTACAATTTGGTTTCTCCTACAAAAGCCCCACTGATGTAAAGTTAAAAGGAAACTTAGATATGGAGATGTATCTCCCCACGCTTAAACCTTATTTTGAAGGAGGCACTCTTAAATATTCCAATGCAGATTTTGAAACTACACTCCCTCTCCCAGGAGATTTTGGGGTGGGAGTTGCTTTCAAGCCGTTGGAACAACTTACCCTTACTTTCGATGTTAGCTCTACCAACTGGTCTCGCTTAGATTTGCTGGATACGGAGGATCTGTTTTTGGATTTATTTCTCCTTGGTGATACCTTGTGGTATGACTTATATGCAGATGAATCTAAGCTCCTCTTTAAGTGGGATGATATCACCAGATTCAGCTTGGGGGGAGAATATCTTTTTGGAGAAAACCTCTCAGTTAGAGCCGGATACTTTTTTGAAAAATCCCCCATTCCCAATTCCACTTTCACCTTGTTGATCCCAGATGTGGGAGATAAAAATTGTTTAAATCTGGGGCTTTCCTACAAGTTGAACTCCTTTGAGTTTGGCTATAATTATGAGTTGGTTGCGCATAAGAAGAGAGAAATAACCAGCATTGTCGACCAAAACCAGGATGGATTCTTTGACAATCTACCTGGAGAATATAACATGACTCTGCATTCATCCTGTTTCTCTTTAACTTATCGGTTTTAACCTGATAAAAAGAAATACTGTAAAGTGTCAAGAGAACTTCAAATAGGTTTATGAAGCTCGTTTAGCGTTGGCGAAGCCCGTATGGATGCCCGAAGCTCGAAGTTGGAGGCTCGAACATATAATTTGATAATGAATCTTCGAGCCCCGAACATCGAAAGCCGAGCTTCGTTACGAGCATCGACAACGATAGCCGAGCATCGAGCCTTATTAAAAAGGAGGAATAAGAAATGAAAAGGATATTTATTGGACTTTTGTTTTTAGCTTTATTTTCTTTAGTCTTGGTAAGTTGTGAAAAGAGGGAAAATCCTATAAGGATCACTTATCCTTATCATGAACTCTGGCAACTCCCCCCCCACGGATTTATCTCTTTGCAGAATAATCTCTTGGGTGACACCCCGGTAAGAAGCCTATATGTTTATTTACCGCCACAATACGATCTAAATAAGCATTTTGCGCTCCAGTCTGGTTATGGTTTTCCAGTTTTATATTTGCTTCATGATTTTGGGGGGGACTATGAAACCTTCCACAATGTCTATAAGGTTCAACAGATTGCCGATCGCCTGATTGCTGAGGGAGAGATCCAACCCATGATAATTGTTATGCCCGATGGGTATAATTCTTTAGGGGGAAGTTTTTATACTAATTCCGATTTAAGCGGCAAGTATCAAGATTACTTAATAAATGAGGTGATGCTTATCATTGATACCACATTTCACACCATGGCTAAAAAAGATCCGGACACGAAGGAAATCATTACGGATAGAAGATATAAAGCCATAAGCGGGCATGGCATGGGAGGATATGGTGCCTTCAAGATGGCTGTGGCT
>Ga0315289_10010850_pt1 | contig 12980 bp, 14 predicted proteins | sample YL17G11_40_MG_FD_203452 | JGI IMG/M metagenome (GOLD analysis project Ga0315289, IMG submission 203452) | Sediment microbial communities from Yellowstone Lake, YNP, Wyoming, USA - YL17G11_40 | ecosystem: Environmental > Aquatic > Freshwater > Lake > Sediment | place: USA: Wyoming | collected...
TCAAAAAAACCCAGGTGCAAGGCGCCCGAAATCCTGAGGAGTGAGGCGTACTCGGATGTACGCTGCAACGACGAAGGATGAGGGCAACGCCGTAGATGGGTATTTTTCAGCAGCCCGCTATAGATTCCGCAGGAAGCCAAGCAAGGCAGCGTTGAAAGCCTCGGGCTGTTCCACATTCGACAGATGACGGGCTGAGGGTAGGATGACCAGTTTCGACTCTGCGATTCGCTCGTGAATGTCCTGGGCAGAAGAAACAGGGGTCCCCGGATCCTCTTCTCCAACGATGATGAGCGTCGGAAGGTTAATCTCTCCCAACCGATCCGTGTAGTTTAGCCTTCGGATCGCCTCACCACAACCCACATAGCCCTCTACGGGCGTCTTCAGGATTTCCTGCCGAATCTTTTGAACCACGGGTGGGTTCAACCGGAGGAAAAAGGGCGTAAACCACCGCTCCATAGTCGCGTCGACCAGGGCCTGCATCCCCTCTTCCCGTACTGCATCAAATCGCTCTTGCCACAAGGGTTGCGCTTCTTCTGAAATGAACGAAGCCGTGTCGCACAGGGCTAGGCTTTTAAGCCGATCCGCATGATCGAGAGCAAGACCTTGCCCTATCATTCCTCCCATGGATAGCCCGACCCAGTGAATCGAACGGATGTTCAGTGCATCCATCAGACCAACGACATCCTCCACAAGCAATTTCAACGTATAGGGTCCCTTAGGTGCCTCAGTGCCTCCGTGGCCGCGAACGTCATAACGCAGGATCTGGAAATGGGATTTCAAGGCATCCATTTGAGGATCCCACATGATCAGACTCGAGGCGAGCGAGTGGCTAAGAACAAGGACCGGAGCATCTTGTTTTCCCGAGAGTTCATAATGCATCTGAATGCCGTTCGCTTTGATTCGCATGAGTCCTCCTTCGACGTCCAAGAATTCGCACAAACTCTCTACACGGAATTTGTCCCCTACGTCATCATAAGCTTCACTTTAAGGTGTGTGCCCTTTGCTTCCGAGCAGGAGTTCCTTCTCAAGGTGCTCGGGCATCTGAATCGCTACGACTTCGCCTCTGGCGCATATTTCACCCATTGCAGAAACTGTCGCTGAAACAGTGACCTTTCGGCCTTTGATTTCTTTCACGCGACCCCTCACCTCCAGAGGCACACCGAGGGGAGTGGGCTGAAGATATTCGACATGCAGAGACCCCGTCAAGAAACGTAAGGCAGGTTCCGTATCCATACCTCGCCCCTCTGCTCGATAAGCCGCCGCGGAGGCTGTTCCCGTGCCGTGGCAATCGATCATCGAGGCAATAAGGCCACCGTATACATAACCGGGAATGGCTGTGTGAAAGGGCTTGGGATGGAAGACTGCAACGCTCTCTTCTCCATCCCAGTAGCTCCTGATCTGAAGGCCGTTCTGATTAAGCCGGCCACAGCCATAACAGTGACTCAGATGATCTGGATAGTAGTCTTGAAAAGCCTTTTGATCCATCTTGCCTCCAATCCCATCTTTCGGAGCCTGCTCTTTCGGAGCAGGAAACAGAGAGGCTAACGCAAAAGGTCCCGTAAGAAAGCCTTGAGTTTGCTCATCGCCTCTTCTGAAATGTCAACGAACTTGACTCCCGACCGATACTCTCCTAAACCCTCAGCCGCTTCCATGTCCATCCAAACGATTTCAACCAGGGCGTCAATCGTCACTAAAGTGGGACCGGAGGAAAGGAAAAGCTTGACCTTCAATTGTTCGCCGATCTCCAGCCGTTCTGGAAAGAAGATTCCGAACCCTCCTTCGCTCACATTTCCCGTGAGTGCAGATTGCTTTGTCGCTGAATCCACTCGTCGATATTCAATGGGAAGCCTGACTTTGACTCTTGGGTATCCCCGTCTCTCGAAGTCAATGATACCGTAACGGAAATCTTTATCCTTCTCCTTCGTTCCCATGGAATTCCCTATTCCGACAATAACGATGACGTCGCGTTCATTATTATGACTCAAAAAAGAGACGAATGTAAGCGATTTTTGACAGAGACGTAGCCTCGGTTCTCTTGGCACGGTTTTCACATTATGGGTTATAATACACTCGATTTTTTTCCAGAAAGGAAGCAACGGATGGATCACGGCGAATGGATCCGTAGTGAATTCAGAAAAATGAGTCAGGACCTTGGATTTCTCTTCACGCCGCGAGAAGAGATAGACAACCGTCTGGCCCGGGTCAGAGCCTCCATGAGAAAGAAGGAGATCGAAGCTCTTCTGGTAATTCAGAAAATGGACTACTACTATCTTTCTGGAACAACCCAGGACGCCCTCCTTTTCGTTCCTCTCGAAGGACTGCCGCTGCTTCTCGTTCGAAGAGAACTGGAGCGAGCCAAAGTGGAGTCCCCCATTGACAATGTAGTTGCGATGAAGTCTATGCGCGATTTTCCCCTCTTGATAAAGAATCATTATGGTCGACTCCCAGGAAATCTTGGATTGGAACTTGATGTCCTCCCTGTGAAGGATTACTTTCGATATCAGGAACTCTTTTCCAGCACTCAGTTCGTGGACTCATCACCCATCTTCCGTGATGTCCGTAAGATCAAATCCCCATTTGAGGTCGGTCTCACGCGAATGGCAGGGAACATAGCAAAGAGGCTTTATGTCGATGCCAGATCAATTCTCAAGGAAGGAATGACGGAGATTGAATTCGGGAGTCTCTTGGATGCCGCTGCCAAAAGGTATGGCCACGAAGGACTGTTGAGAGTCCGATCGCTCAACTACGAGGCCTATTCCTGGCACGTGGTCAGTGGCCTTACCGGAGGTATCGTGAGTCAATCCGATTCTCCCATGGGAGGATTGGGCCTTTCGCCTGCCTTTCCTGTAGGAGCAAGCCGCAAAGTCATAAAAGCCCATGAACCGATCCTCTTGGATATGGGTATCTGCTATCATGGCTATCAGGCAGATCAGACCCGTATGTATTCCATTGGTGAAATGCCTCTAAAATTCATCAATGCCTACAATGCCTGCAAGGAAATTCATGACGCGGTTCTCGAAGATGTTCGACCAGGGGCAGATACCGAAGCTATCTTCTTGAAGACCCTCGTCCTCGCGGAAAAGTTGGGGTACAAGGATAGTTACCTCGGGCCGCCAGGACTCCAAACCCGTTTCATAGGTCACGGGATCGGTTTGGAACTGAATGAACTGCCTTTCCTTGCCCAGGGCCACTCCACTCCTTTGGAGGAAGGGATGGTCTTTGCTATCGAACCCAAGATGGTGTTCCCAGGAGAAGGGGGTGTAGGACTAGAGAACACTTTGGTCGTCACTCGCAACGGGTATGAAATTCTTACACCTCTCGAGAATACGATTTTTCAGGTGTGAGTTTGCAGACGCTAGCAGTCTCAGAGTATGTCTGTTAGAATTTATGGGACAATTTGGGTTTTGATGGAGGAAACGATGTTCGAGGTTACGGAAAAAGCAACTGAGGTGATTAAACAGACGTTTAAATCGCGAAAGAACATGCCTCCCATCCGGATCGAAGCCTCTGGTGACAGCTGAGGAGGGCCCTCCCTGGGCATGGTTCCGGACGAACCACACGACGATGATATGACCTTTACTGACAAAGGTCTTACCTTCTTGGTCAGCAAGGAATTGTTTGAACGAGTGAAACCTATTCGGGTGGACTTTGTGGATTCACCGATGGGTTCAGGATTTCAGATTTCATCCAATCTGGCCAAGGCCTGTGGGCCGTGTTGCTCCTAGGAGCGTTTTGAACGCTGCTCTCAATTGTACTTGGAGGAAACAGAAATGAAGGTGGTTAAGATGGATCAGGTTTCCAAAGAACCTTTTCTAAACCCTATTTTCACGGGATCCGATGTGACGAGACAGACGCTCGTACCCGACAGCAAGGATTTTAATGTGAAGCTCCCCGCGCCTACCGCAGGCAGGCACACGCGGGGGCTTCCCGGCAATGGTCTATTATTTTTGTATTGTGCCCCCTCACCCCACTTACAAGGTGGGCCTTCCGGGGGCACGCTCCGGCCAACATCGTGAATTTCGGCAAAGGGGTACGCAACAAACTCCACACTCACGATAGCGAGCAGATTCTCATCGTCACTGCTGGAAAGGGAATCGTTGCCACTGAAAAAGAACAGAAAACTGTCGCTCCTGGAGATGTGATTCTCTTTTCAGCCGGGGAGAAACACTGGCACGGCGCAACGGGTGGTTCCGAGTTCTCACATATCTACGTGACCCGGGTTGACAGTAAGACCCACATCGTGGACTAGCTGGCATTCCTATCTTGTCCAACAGTGTGGATCAACCGTAGGTTTTTATTCGACTGCTTGTATCAAACAGGAAGGAAGCTTGCAGAAAGTGAAGGGCGTGCAAAAGTTGTTAAGAAATCGAGTGTGCTATTGAATCCTTTCTAATCTTCCCTTCAATTGATCCATCTCATTTCTAAGCCTGTCCAGGTTTACCTTTGTCTGAAGCCACTTGTCACTTTCGGTCCGTATGAAGCGAGTATAGGGGGCAATGGCCTCGTTGATGTGCTGTACGCTTCGATGGATCTCCTTTTCAAATTGCCCCCGAAGTGTGTTGATCAGGTTCGTGCGAACCGACGCAATCTTCTCCAACATCTTCCTCTTTCCCTGGCGACGGCGAGCAGGGATGATAAAGAGCCCAAGGGCAGCTACCACGCCCGCCATCAGCACTCCGGTCACATCAGCCGCTGCAGTGGTGGCCAGAGTGGTGATAAGCGCTCCCAAACCCAGAGCCCCCGCTTCCATGGCGGCTGAAGCTGCGATGGCCGTCTGGGCACTTTCAGCAATGGCCTTGGCCTCCCGGTTCTTGTCGTAGGTTTCGATCACTTGTCGAGCTTCTCGACCGATCGCACTAATGAGCTTCTCCCGATCGTAACGGAACTTTCCCAGTCCGATATCCCCCACGATCCGATCTTGGTGCTCCCGAGCCCGCCCTGACAGATGTTCGGTCACAGCCTCCCATTGCCGGAAATCGGATGCAACCAGCCAGTCGATGAGTTCACCCACTTTCTGTTCGATGCGCTGGGGAACATCAGCCACCACCTGCCGCTCAAAGTCGTGTTGGATGCGAGTCTTTCTCATCAGGTCAAAGACACGGGCCAGTCTGAATGTGTCTTCGAAGAAAACCTGACCACGCTGCTCCATCTCGAGAAGAATGTTCTCAACCCCTGCCATACGAAGACTGAAACTCTGCTGCATGTCCTTCGCATAGAGGTCCAGTTGTGACTCCACATCGGACAAGAGGTCAAAATCGGTCTTGAGGAATTCGAGCCGTGAAGCGATCACCTCCAGATATTTTCCAACCAGATGAGCACCTACACCCAGAGGGTTCAATAACTTGAGGCGAAGACGGCTGCTTTCGTCTAGGGTATCGTGAATGTATCGCTCGAAGCGCTCAAAGCGACTCACTTCCCATAGAGCGGCTTCACCCGTTTTGGCACGCAATGCATGGCGCGCACTCACCAAAAAGGTTTCGGGGATGCTTCCTAATACGCTCCGAGCGTTTTCCCGAACAAAGTTTTGCACCTGGAAGATCTCGTCGTCGGTCTGCAGAATATCGATTTTATTGACGACAAAAACGACTTTCTTGCCCCAAGCGCTGATGTGCTGAAGAAAGAGTTTTTCACTTTCCGTGAAAGGGCGATCTGCGGAGGTGATGAAAAGCACCAGGTCGGAACGCGGCACGAACTGTGAGGTGAGGGTTTCGTGTTCACGGACAATGGCGTTTGTTCCCGGCGTATCGACAATGCTCATGTCTTTGAGAAATTCCACTGGAAAGGTGAGGACGATCTGATGATCGTTGACCACGGTTCGTCCTTGAGTCTCGCCGTAGTGCAAAATCTGGATCTCAGTGGTCGTAGGCGTGACCCCTTCTTCCAACAGCTTTTCCCCCAGCAGGGCATTGATCACTGTGCTCTTCCCCGAGTTGAACTCTCCAACCGCTACCAACAGGAAAAGCTCGTCGAGCTGATGGATAGACTGTCTGAGCGCCTCCTGGTCTCCGGACTCGTGATCAAATGCCACCAGGGCCGCACGAAGGTCATTCATTAGCCCCCGTTCATCGTTGAGCAGGGCTTCCTGCTGTGGGTTCAGAAGACGCATGGCTTCCCTTTCTCGGGCGGATTATAACACTCCACCCAAAGGGGATCAACGCAATCAGCCACTCCCTTTTTCCAAGTTTTCTTGGATGACTTTCAAATCTGTTCAACAAGGCAACGTATTGACCGGGATTGTGCCCCTTGACCCCGCCTTGCAGGCGGGGTCAAGGGGCACAATAACAAAGGACCATTCATCTCCGGGAAGCCCCGCCCTGTGCCTGCCTGTCGGCAGACAGGGGCGGGGAGCTTCATTTCCGGGTTCGATCTGAACTTTCGGTCCACTTTGACTTGGGAGGTCAAAAAAGGTAACCTTTAGGGAAATGTCCTTAGGAGCGAGAAAGATGGATGCGATGGAAGCCATTCTTACCCGACGAAGTATTCGCCGCTACACCTCCAAGAGAGTACCTGGGGAACTAACCACAGAACTTCTGAGGGCTGCCATGAGTGCTCCCTCGGCTTCGAACGAACGGCCGTGGCACTTTGTGGTCATTGATGACCGCACAATCCTTGACGAGATTCCCAGGTTCCATCCCTACTCTGACATGCTTCCAGAAGCTCCAATGGCCATCCTGGTCTGCGTGGAACTCATCCCGGAAAGAGAAGGTTTTGTTGTGCAGGACGGATCGGCAGCCACGCAAAATCTACTTCTGGCAGCCCACGCCAAAGGCCTTGGAGCCGTCTGGCTCGGGATCTATCCCCGGGAAGAGAGAATTGAAGGCATGAGGAAGCTGACAAATCTCCCGAATCACATCATTCCACTCGCACTGATCGCCTTAGGTTACCCTGCAGAAAAAATTCCCAGAGAGGATCGATATCAGCCACTAAGAATCCACTTAAACAAGTGGTAAGATGTAAGATGGCCTGAAAGGTATTGGGTGAGATCGCATTTTGGTCTGGCCTATTCTTAGTGAAGCTCCCGACCCTGTCTGCCGACAGGCAGGCACAGGGCGGGGCTTCCGGGAGATGTAAAGACGATTATAGGGTCGGCTTTCTCCCCGCCATCCCGTTAAGACGGGACAGGCAAGGCGGGGCATCCAGCCGACTTGCCCGTGACAGAGAGTTTTCTATCTCGATATTCTACATTTTGGGGAGGACACATGGAAAAGTTTGTCGATCTTAGAAGTGACACCGTAACCAAACCCACACTGGCGATGCGGAAGGCTATGGCAGAGGCTGAGGTGGGCGATGATGTTTATGGAGAAGATCCAACGGTAAATGCACTTCAGGAGAAGGTGGCCAAGATTCTCGGGAAAGAGGCAGCCATTTTTGTTCCATCGGGTACGATGGCCAATCAACTGGCCATCAAATCACACACTCAGCCAGGAGACGAGGTCATCATCGAGACCACCTCTCATCCTTATAACTTCGAGGGTGGCAGTGCAGCAGCCCTTTCAGGCGTTCAGTTTCACTGCGTGAATGGGAATCGGGGGATTCTTGACCCAACTCAGATCGAAGCAGCGATCCGACCTTCCGATCACCACTATGCCTTCAGCCGATTGGTCTGTCTCGAGAACACGCACAACCGCGGAGGAGGGGCCATTTACCCCCTTGAGAAAATGAGGGACATCCAACAGGTAGCCAAGGCCAAGGGACTCATGGTCCATCTCGACGGGGCGAGGCTCTGGAATGCTTCCGTCGCCACTAATATCAAGCTCAGTGACTACGCTCAGTGTGCGGACTCTGTCTCTGTGTGCCTTTCCAAAGGACTCGGGTCTCCTATAGGTTCCCTGGTTGCCGGTTCAATCTCGTTCATCGATCGGGTCCACCGTTTTCGGAAGATGTTTGGTGGAGGCATGCGGCAGTGTGGAATCATCGCTGCAGCCGGACTCTATGCTCTTGATCATCACCTGGAACGATTGAAAGAGGATCACGAAAATGCGAAACGGCTTGCCGTAGGGTTGAAAGAGTTGAGGGGAGTATCGATTCGTCCCGAACAGGTTGAAACCAATATCATTCTATTTGACGTGGCTGACTCAGGAAAAACCTCCTTTGAAATAAGAGACTTCCTGAAAGAGAAAAACATTCTCATTCATGCCGTCAACAAGACACAAATCCGGCTGGTGACTCATCTGGATGTCAACCGGGAAGATATCGAGACAGCATTGGTGGCTTTCGGGACCGTCTTGAGGAAAGCATGACTTCCCGCGGGTCGCATTTCTTGTGGACAGGCGTAAGGAGGAATATAGATGCCTGAATCTCTTGTTGTCTTTGTGACCTGCGGTTCTGAGGAGGAGGGTCTCAAGATTGCACACGCTCTGGTCCAAGAAAGGCTGGCTGCCTGCGTGAACCTCATGTCCCCCATTCGCTCGATCTACCGGTGGGAGGGAAAGATCTGCGACGAAAAGGAGTGGCTTCTCATCATCAAGACTCAAACGGCAAGGTTTGACGATCTTGAGAAGAGAGTGAAGGCTCTCCACTCCTATTCCGTTCCTGAAATTATCGCTCTTCCAATCGTAACGGGGTCTCCTTCCTATCTGAACTGGCTGGAAGAGATGACGAGTTAGTGTTCTAGAATCGGTGTCCGATGTCTTAGGCAAACCCAGCGCGTCAGCCAAGAAGGAGTGTCGGATGCTCGGAGAAAGGGTTGCCCGCCTCATCAAACGGTTAGAGCCGGTTCTCTGAGGTGAAAGTCTGTGCTCTGCTCAAAGGCGTAGGCGGTTTTTAGGAGCGTTCCCTCGTCGAAATGTTTTCCCATGATCTGCAACCCGATGGGCAGCCCTTCGTGGTTGAAACCACAAGGGAGTGCAATCGCCGGAATCCCTGCCAGATTTACTGGAATTGTGAAGATATCCGAGAGGTACATCTGGAGGGGATCTTCCGCCTTTTCGCCAATTCGAAAAGCCGGTGTCGGTGCGACCGGAGTCACAATCACGTCGACTTCCTGATAGGCTTGCTCAAAATCTGTCCTCATTAACGTCCTGACTTGAGATGCCTTGCGGTAGTAGGCATCGTAGTACCCTGCAGAAAGAACATAAGTCCCTAAAATGATTCTCCGCTTGACCTCCTTGCCGAACCCCTCTTCACGCGTATGTCCATACATCTCCAAAAGATCGTGGTATTCCTTCGACCGCAGGCCATACTTCACGCCGTCGTACCGAGCCAGGTTGGAGCTTGCCTCTGCTGTCGCGATGATATAGTAAACGGCCACCGCATATTCTGTGTGGGGGAGAGAAATGGGGTGAACCTGAGCCCCCAGCCGTTTGAACATCTCGATCGCCTCGTTCACTGCTTTTTCCACCTCAGGGTCCATCCCTTCAACAAAATATTCTTTCGGGATTCCGATTCGCATCCCCCGGATATCCTCCACCAGTGACTTCTTGTAATCGGGAGTTCCCACATTCACAGAGGTCGAGTCCCAGGGATCATAGCCGCTAATCGCATTCATCATAATGGCACAATCTGTCACGTCCTTTGTCATGGGGCCGATTTGATCGAGTGACGAGGCAAAGGCGACCAGACCATATCGCGATACTCGGCCATAGGTAGGCTTCATGCCCACGATGCCGCAACAGTGCGCTGGTTGTCGGATCGAACCGCCTGTGTCCGTCCCGAGAGCGGCCATACAGAGATCTCCGGCAACGGCAGCGGCAGACCCCCCGCTCGATCCGCCAGGGATTCGCTCAAGATTCCAGGGATTCTTTGTGATCTGGAACCCTGAGTTTTCCGTCGAAGATCCCATAGCGAATTCGTCCATGTTCAACTTTCCAAGAAAAACCGCTTCTCTCTCTTTTAATCTCTGGATCACCGTACCATCATAGAAAGGGATATAGTTTTCTAGCATCTTCGAACCGCAGGTTGTCCGGATTCCTTTAGTACACAGAATATCTTTAAGACCCAAAGGAATACCAGCCAGATCTCCGATCTCTTCTCCTCGGGAAGCCTTTTTATCAACTTGGTCGGCCTGCTGGTAAGCGAGTTCTTCCGTGAGAAGGAGGTAGGCCCTCGTCTTGCCATCCACTTGTTTTATTCTTCGGTAAAACGTTTCCGTGATCTCACGGGAAGTTGTCTTTTTCTTGACGATCAGATCGTGCAATTCATGAATGGACAGCTTGCAAAGATCCATAAGAACCTCATTTGGACAAAACATTGGAATATTGGAGTAATGGAGTCATGGAGTATTGGAGTTATGGAATTATGGAGTAATGGAGTCATGGAGTATTGGAGTAATGGGTTGTAGGATAGAAATAGATTCTGTCTTTTAGGTCGTTCCCAGTGCTCCAGCACTCCAGCACTCCATTACTCCATTTTATTTTCACATCTTTCTATTCGATGATTCTCGGCACCCTAAAGAACCCTTCCTCTTCGCTTGGGGCAATCTTCATCACGTCTTCCTTCGGATAAGAGGGTTTTGTCTCGTCCTCCCGAAAAGCATTGGAAACAGGAATGGCATGAGAAGTCGGTTCCACGCCGCTCGTGTCGAGCCGGTTCAATTGCTCCATGTGCCCAAGAATCTGCTCCAACTGCCGGCTAAAAGTCTCTTTCTCTTCTTCGGATAGTCGCAGCCGGGCCAATCTCGCCACTTTTTCAATATCAACCTTCATTTTAAGAAGCCCCCTTCTCGTTTACCAGGTTGCTGAAAAATGCCCCTGCCTACCGCAGGCAGGCATCTGTGTCGTTTCCCTCACCCTTAATAAGTTTATGGATTTAGGACTTGACCTCCAAAGCGTCTTTGATCTTTTTTAGACTTTCTTCGAGTTTCACGCGTCGCTCCCGGTATTGGGTTGCTTTCCCCTTCTCCTCTTCCACTATGTCTTTCGGAGCCCGAGAGAGGAATTGCTCGTTGGAAAGCTTCTTCTCAACAAACAGGATATCTTTCTCGATCTTCTGGATCTCTTTTTGAAGCCGCTTTCCTTCTTCTTCCATCCTTGACCGATCCATCGGAACAAAAATCTCGATGTCTCGAATGACATTGAAGGCGCCGTACTGCGGCTTCTCGATCTTCTCTCCGATCATCACTTCTTTAACCTTTGCCAGGTTCTGGATAAAGCTCTCATTTCTTTTCAGTCTCACCTGAGTTTCGCGCGACCTGGTCCGCAGCAGCGTCACGACCTGATCTCCTGGAGGAATATTCATCTCTCCCCGGATGTTCCGGATCGCTGTGATGACCTCGATCATCAGCTCCATCTCATCGGTGATCTCGGCATCATCGAACCTTTCGTCAGGATGAGGAAAGTGCGCCACCATGATCGATCCGCCTTTTTGGTTCAGGGGAAGGTTCTGCCAGATCTCCTCGGTGATAAACGGCATGAAGGGGTGAAGCAGCCGTAGCGCGGCGTCTAAAACCTCCAGAAGGCTCTTCTGAGCTACTGTCTTTCTCTTCGGGTCTCGATCTTGATAGAGGTCAGGTTTGATCAGCTCAACATACCAATCACAGAACTGATGCCAGAAAAATTGGTACAACTCATGACACGCCTCATTGAACTTGTAGCCCTCCAACGCCTCTCCTACTTCTCGAATCGTCCGATTCAGCCTGCCACGAATCCACCGGTCGGGAAGACTGAACTCGTCAGGCTGAGAGGTCTTGCTAAGTTCTCGGACATCGAAATCTCCGAGATTCATGAGGGCGAAGCGAGAGGCATTCCAAATCTTGTTTGCAAAGTGGCGGTACCCTTCGGTCCGCGATTCGGAGAGTTTTAAATCACTTCCTGGCATCGTGAGGGCCGCCAACGTGAACCGGAGTGCATCCGCCCCGAAACGTTCAATCAGGTCAAGAGGGTCCACCACGTTGCCTCGCGTTTTCGAGTACTTCTCTCCGCGCTCATCTCTCACGAGACCGTGAATGTACACCTCTCGGAAAGGAACATCTCCCATGAACTTCAGGCCCATCATCATCATCCGCGCAACCCAGAAGAAAAGGATGTCAAAGCCCGTCACCAGCGCGGACGTCGGATAGAATTTTCTCAACTCCTGGGTCTCTTTCGGCCACCCCATTGTGGAAAAGGGCCAGAGGGCGGAGCTGAACCAGGTATCGAGCACATCGGTCTCAGGTCGGAGTTCGCTCGAACCACAGCCAGGGCATGACCGGGGTGTTTCCTTGGCCACAATCACTTTGTCACAGGCATCGCAGTACCAGGCCGGGATCCGGTGCCCCCACCAGATCTGCCTTGAGATACACCAGTCCCGGATATTCTCCATCCATTCGAAATAAGTCTTCTCCCAGAGGGCTGGAACAATCTTAGTGCGGCCGTCTTTCACCGCTTCAATGGCACGTTCTGCCAGAGGTTTCGTCTTCACAAACCACTGAAGGGAAAGATTGGGTTCGACAATGGCCTTGCAACGATAACAGTGACCCACCATGTGCGGGTAATCTTCGGTCTTGAGTAGGATGCCCTCCCGCTCAAAATCTTCCACGATTTTCTTCCGGCAATCGAAGCGGTCCAACCCGCGGTACGGGCCAGCATTCTCATTCATCCGACCGTCTTCGTCAATCACCTTGACCTGTTCGAGGCCATGCTTAAGTCCGATCTCAAAATCATTGAAGTCATGAGCCGGCGTAATCTTGAGGGCACCCGTTCCGAACTCTCTATCGACATATCGATCACCAATCACGGGAATGTCCCGTCCGATCACAGGAAGCACGACCCTCTTCCCAACCGCCCCTTGATATCGCTCGTCTTCTGGGTTGACCGCTACAGCGGTATCGCCCAACATGGTTTCTGGACGCGTCGTGGCCACCACCACAAAAAAATTCCCTCTCGACGCGGAATATTTCAGATGATAGAGCTTTCCCTCAGTCTCTTCGTACTCCACCTCCAGATCGGAGAGTGCTGTTCGGCACCGAGGACACCAGTTGATGATGTAATGACTCCGGTAGATCAACCCTTCCCCGTAGAGACGGACAAAAACTTCCTTCACCGCCTCAGAGAGCCCCTCATCCA
>Ga0315289_10010852_pt1 | contig 12979 bp, 9 predicted proteins | sample YL17G11_40_MG_FD_203452 | JGI IMG/M metagenome (GOLD analysis project Ga0315289, IMG submission 203452) | Sediment microbial communities from Yellowstone Lake, YNP, Wyoming, USA - YL17G11_40 | ecosystem: Environmental > Aquatic > Freshwater > Lake > Sediment | place: USA: Wyoming | collected...
GCCAGCGAGGCAGGAAAAAGAAGGGACTGTGAGCAGCGACCTTCGAATGCAGCACCTCTGCGCGGTGATCGATCGGAGACCGAAACGCTGCTGACCCCTTCTCCACGTCTCTCTCTCTCTCTCTCTCTCCCCGAAAACTACCCCAACAAACTCACACAGTGGCTGCCCCCGCCTTCGCCGCCTTTGCGTACGGTGCACAGGAAGGAAGAGACAACGCGAACGCCGCTCCTGCTCCTGTCAAGGAGAGCGACGGCAGGGACGGAGGAGGAGGAGAAGGGGGAGGCCCCAAGCGGCGCAAGACCGGCGACGGCAAAGGCAGCGACGACGCGAACGGCCGCCCGATCTCTCCCGCGGCCTCCCCGAGAAAGGCCGCGGATGCCTTCTCCGACGAGGGGGAGTCGCCCCTGGTCGTCGTCGCGAGAGCGTGCGCCGGCGGCGGCGGAGACGCGTCGAAGCAGTGCCGCGCGATTTTCGACGACGAAGAAGAAGAAGAAGAAGAAGAAGAGGTCGAGGTTGTCGCCGAGAAGGCGGGCGGCGGCGGCGGCGGCGCATCGACAGAGCGCCGCGGCGCGGCGCTTTTTTCCGACGACGAGGACGACGACGAAGAGGTCGTCGACCTCACGCGAGACAGCGACGGGGACGAGGGAGCAATCTCAAAGAAGGCAGCGAGGCAGCTCGCTCCTCCGGCGCAAGGAGGAGGAGGAGGGGGGGGAGAAGGAGAGGCCGCCGCAAGACTCCCGAGCGCCAGCGGCGAACTCGAAGAGGAGGAGGACGAAGAAGAAGAAGAAGAAGAAGAGGAAGACGACGTCGTCGCCCGGTGCGAGCGCGTCGCGGCGGACCTTCGCAGGGCGCTGGGCCTCGCCCAGGGCGCCGACAGGGTCAACGCGACCGGGGGAGACGAGGACGGAGCAGGCGCCGGAGCCCTCGCCGCCCGCGGCGACGCCCCGCCGCCGCCGCCGTCGTCCCGTCCTCCGCCCCCGACGGCAACTCCGGCCTCGGCCCCAACCTCGGGGATCATGACCGCGGCCGGTATCGCCGCCGCGGCGGGCCACGAGGACTCCGGGGCCTGCCTGCGGCTCTTCCAGGTGGTCGGCGTCAACTTCCTCCTCCTGCTCGACTCGCATCGGAGCCGGTGCGGGAGCGGGAGCGGCGGCGGCGGCGACAAAGGGAGCCCCCCCGCGGCCCGGGACAAGGGCAGCGGCTGCATCGTCGCCGACGAGATGGGCCTCGGGAAGACCGCACAGTGCTGCACGTTCCTTGCGGTCCGCAAGGCGAGGCTGGCGGCGGTCGCGGCGGCGGCCGAGGCCGAGGCGGAGAGGGCGCGAGAGGACGCCGCGGGAGCCGGCGACGGCGGTCTTTCCTCGTCCGACGACGAAGAAGAACAGGGCGGGCCCGTCGCGAGAGCTTTTGCCGCGGCGGCAGAGGCCCTCGAGGCCTCCCTGAGGCCGGCCCTCGTCGTCGTCCCCTCCTCGCTCGCGGACAATTGGTCCCGCGAGCTCGCCGTCTTCGCGCCGAGGCTCAAGGTGCTCCGCTTTCACGCCTCGGCCGAGCGCAAGCAAGCTCTGCGGGAGTTTGGCAAAGGCAGGCGCGCCGTCGAGGCCCTGCGGGCCGAGAGCGTCGACGTCATCCTGACGACGTACCCGCTGTTCGAGTCCTCGGGCGCCGACGCGAGGGAGGCGCGGCACTGGCTCAAGAGGGTTCCGCTGGGCGTCGTCGCGCTCGACGAGGCGCACGCGATCAAGGCTGGCGCGGCCGTCTCGGCGCGCGCGCGCCGGCTGGGAGAGGTGGCCGAGGCCGCCGCGATGCGCGTCTTCCTGACGGGCACCCCGCTGCAGAACAAGCTGGGAGAGCTGAAGACGCTGCTGGCGTTCCTGCTTCCGGGGTTCGACTGGGAGCAGCTCGCGGACGACGAGGGAGAAGAAGGAGGGGGCGGCCAAGGGGCGAGAGCCTCCCAACAGGCGGCGCGCCTCCGCAAGGCCCTCGCGCCGTTCTGCCTCCGCCGCCTCAAGTCCGAGGTCGCGCAGCAGCTCCCTCCGAAGACGCGCGAGGACGTCAGGCTCGAGCTGCCCAGCGGGCAGAGGCAGGCCTACGACGCGGCGCTGAGGGCCTTCGCCGCCAAAATCAACGCGAAGGGGGGAAGCGGCGACTGCGGCGGTGGTAACGCCGAGAGCGAGACCGACCGCGAAGAAGCCCTCCGCCTCCTCCGCTCCCTGCCGGCCAAGGCCCTCGCCTCCTCGTTCACCCACCTCCGCAAGCTCGCCAACCAGCCCTTGCTGGTGCGCGGAGGACACTTCTTCGACGAACTCAAGGTCGAGGAGCTCGCGCGCGCCTCGGCGGCGCTCGGCCTCTTTGGCGACGGCGCCGGCATGAGCACCCCTCCGGGGACGAAAAAGTCTGCCTCCGACGAGAACGGCGGCTTCCTGCTGGCCAGGATCCGGGAGGAGCTCTCGGGCTACTCCGACCTCGACCTGCACAATCTGGCGGTGTCGGGCGGGAAGCGCACGAGGCACCTCGTCCTCCCGGGCGACGCGCCCCTCCGCGACTCTGCCAAATCGCGGCACCTCGCGGAGCTGCTCCCGCGGCTCAGGGCCGAGGGAAGCCGCGTCCTGATCTTTTCGCAGTGGCTGGGCTGCCTCGACGTGCTCGGGATGCTGCTCGACTCCCTCGGTCTGAGCTGGTCTCGGCTCGACGGCTCGACGCCGGTCGCAGAGAGGATGGCCCTCGTCGACGAGTTCAACGGCGAAGGCGGCGGCGGTGGCGGCGAAAGAGGTGACGCTCCTTCTCCCTCTCCTTCTCCCCGCTCGAAGAAGAACGGCAAGGGCCCTCCTCCATTCGCAATGCTCCTGTCGACCAAGGCGGGAGGCCAGGGCCTCAACCTGACGGGGGCCGACGCCGTCGTCTTCCACGACGTCGGGTTCAACCCCAGCGTCGAGCGGCAGGGAGAGGACCGGGCCCACCGCCTCGGACAGACGCGGCCCGTGAGGGTCTACAGGCTCGTCTCGGAGGGCACCGTGGACGAGGGGATCGTGGAGCTGGCGAGGAGGAAGGCCGCGCTCGGGGACGCGGTGATGGGGGAAGGAGGGGAGGAAGGAGGAGGAGAGGGGAAGGACGCGCCGGGGGAGAAGGAAGGGATGGCGCAGCTGCTGATGCAGGCGCTCCAGAAGGTGCAGGGAGGGGGAGGAGGGGGGACATGATTTCTTTCTTCTCGTGTACGTGTGTGCGATTGTGTGCCTTTTGGCTGTTTCGTTGCAAGGGGGAAAAGATGCAAACGCTGAAATGAGCAGGGGGTCGAGGTAGAAAAAGATGGAAGTTTTTTTTTCGGTCTCCATCTTTTTCATTTTTTCTGGGCCGAATCATTCCCTCTCTCTCTCTCTCTCTCTCACACACACACACATACAGCCGGCTGCTTCCTTTTCTTAACTCATCGAGATGCTGCTGGCGTGAGAGTTTCTAACTCGCTGGCTTTTTTGTTGGACCAATTGAGTCCGTTCTCTCTTGATCGCGGATTGAACTAACTTTTCAAAAAAACACGCAACGATCGACCGCGACCCCCTTCCCCTTACTCTCCCTGACCCACCCTCTGTAGAGTGTGCCCTCCGGAGTGTCTTCGACAAAGGGAACCGCCATGCCCCTCCCGCTTCCCCTCGCCTCCCTCCTCGCCGCGCTCTCCCAGCGCAAGGGGTCACTCCTCATCGGCACCCTCCTCACCTCCGTCTTCGCCAAGATCCGAAGCAGAGACAGCAGCGACGGGAGCCCGAGCCCGGAAGAGGACCCGCGCCTCTCGGCGTCGCTGGCGTCGGTCGTCGACGCGCGCAGCCCGTGGACCGCCGCCACGGCGCAGCTGGTGCACTTTGGCGCCGACCACCTCGCGCTCAACCTGGTGGCGCTGTGGCAGCTGTCCCCTTGCGAGGCGCGCGGCGGGGGGAGCGCGGGCTCGTTTCTGCTCACGAGCGCGCAGCTGCTCACGCTCTCGGGCTTCTTCTTCGTCGGCGGGCTCTTCGTCGCCGCGAGGAGGTTTGGCGTCGCGCGGGCAGAGGCCACGCGGGCGGTCGGGTACTCTGCAGTGTTATTTGGTTGGATGAGCCTGCAGGCCGCGGAGGCCGGCCCGCACGCGGCCTTCCGGCTCTTTGGTCTCCTCAAGCTCCCGGCGCTCTTCTCGCCGCTTCTGCTGATATTCGCGACGAGTATCGTTTTGCCGAATGCAAGCCTCGCTGGCCACCTCGCGGGTTACTTTGCTGGCCTCGTCGTCGCTCTCGGGGGGATAGACTGGCTGACCCCTGGCCTGGCGGCGACGCTGACGCTGTGGATGGGCGCCGCGGCGCTGTTCCGCCGGAAAACGGCGGAGGCGGAGGCCGCGGCGGCGGCTGACCCAGAGAGCGGGCTGCTGGGCTCGGCGTCGCCGTCGGCGGCGGCTTCGTCGCCGAGGATAGTTCTTTGATTCTGCTGCCTTTTTTATTTCGCTCTCGCTCGCTACACTTGTAAAAACATGAAAGATGCGCATTCGCACAGAATTCTACTCCTTCTCGCTCGTCGAAGGAGTCTGGGGGGCGAGAGACGCGGACGCGGACGCGGAGGCAGGGGGGCGCCTCGAGGCGCTCGCCGCGGCCGCGGCCGTCGTCGGGAGCGAGACGCCGAGCATCCCCGCGAGCGTCGACGCCGGGCCCGGGAAGCCCGCCTCTCCCGCGTAGCTCGCGAGCAGCGACTCGAGCAGGTTGACGTCGACGTCGATGGGGGCCAGCGGGTTGCTATTGCCAAAGGAGGAAGAAGAGGTGTCGAGGCAGGCGATGCCGCTGCTGCCGCCGACTGCCGTCGCCGAGGTCGCGGCGCGCTTGGCGGCGCACGAAGAGGCCGGGAGGTTTCCTTCTTCTTCTTCTTCTTCGTCTACTTCGTCGTCGCCTTCTTCTTCTCCGTCACCTCCTCCTTCCCCCCACGTCTGCCCCAGCGTCGTGCCGCGGAGCTGCCTCCCGAGCTCGGCCTCGTACGCAGTCGCGAAGGCGAAGTCGTCGTCGTCTTCTTCTCCTCCCTCGTTCTTGCAGGACTTTTTCGCTGCTGCCGCTGCTGCTGCTGCTTCCGCAGCGGCGGCCGCCGGGAACGAGAAGCGGCTCCAGCTCTCCTCCGGCGGCGGCGCCCCGCGCCTGGCTCCGCTCCCGCCCGCCTCAAGCGCGCGGAGCCTCGCGGCCTCGGCCTCGAGGAGCTTGCGCGGGAGGCGGCTGGGGCCTTCGTCGTCGTCGCTGCCGTCGCTGTCGTCGCCGCCCTCGGAGTAGAACGAAGAGCCCTCGTCGTCGTCGCTGCCTTCTTCTTCGCCTTGCTCTTCTTCGCGTCTCTCGCCGGAAGCAGCAGCAGCAGCAGCAGCAGCGAGACCCCCCTCCCCGAGTCTACCCGCGCCGCCGCACAGAGGGACCCCGAGCGCGGCCCCGAGCTCGTCCCAGAAGGAGGCCTCGTCGAGGCTCACCCCGCCGAGATTCTCTCGGTCGCCCGCGAAGCGCGCCGCGTCTTCTACTTCTTCTTCTTCGGCGTCGGCGGCAGCAGTCGCCGCTCCGTTCGCGGCGGCGGCGCTCGCTTTCGCCTCCGATTCCGCTTCTGCCCCCTCCCAGCTCGAAATTTTCTCGACGAACGATTTCACCCTGTCGACGACCGACGCGGGGTCGAAATCGGCGCCGTCATTGCCTTTGTCGTCGCCGTCGCCGCCGTCTGCTCCTTCTCCGCTGGCGCCTTTCTTGCTTCCCTGCTCCGCGTGCTCCTCCCTCGTCTTCTTCCTCCGCAGCTTCCTCTCGGCCTCCGCCGCCTGCCTCTCCTCGGCCTCGAAGAGAGCAACCAGGAACTCGTCCTCGTCGCCGCTCCCCTCGCCGCCGCCGCCCTGGCTCGAGGAGGCCGGAGCGGAGGCCGAAGCTGCCCTGAGCCAGCTGACGGAGCTCTCGCCCCCGGCGGCGACCGCGGCCTCCCCCGCGGCCAGCAGCGCCTCCGCGTCGACTCCTTCTCCGAGGTCCTTCAGAATCGCCGCCACGCGCAGAGCCGCGACGGAAGCGGCGGAAGAAGAAGAGGAGGGTAAAGGGGGGTAATCATCCTCCTTTGTGGCGGCGGAGGAAGAGGAGAAGGGCCTTGCAGCCTCGGGAGAAGAAGAAGGAGGAGAAGAAGAGGAGGAGAACGCCGCGGCCGCCTGCCTCCGCAGCTCCTGGTGCCTCGCCGACCCCCTGATCTCTCCGTCAAAGGCCCCCCTGACCTCGAGAGCTTTCAAGTAATCCCTCCATCCGGGAGGGTCGAGTGCGTCGAGGGAGAGCGGGTCGGAAGGCAGGAGAGGAGCGGGAGAAGAAGGGAGTGGAGGAGGAGCGGGAGAAGAAGAGGGGGCGGTTTCTTCGCTTCTCTCGCCGGTGTCCTGCCCAGTCGCCGCCGCCGCCGCCGCCGTCGCCGTCGTCATCAGGATCTCGAACCCTGCTGCGAGCTTGGCCCCGAGCTCCACCGCCGCCGCGTCCCCGTGCCCCTGCGGCAGGCAGGGCCAGGTTCCCGATTCTCCCTTCCCGGGGGGCGAGTACTGCTGCAGGGCGAGCTGGGCGAACTGCAGCCGCGTCGTCCTCACGAGCAGCGGCACGAGCGAGGGTCCTTCCGCGCCGCGCCCCTCCGCTCCGCCGCTGCTCGGGGGGAACCACCTCGCGCGGGAGGCGGCCCGCAGGCCCCGCGGGTCCCTGCGGTAGAAGGCGTCGACGGCCGCCGAGACCAGCGAGCCGCCGCCGCCCGCGGCCTCGGAGAGCACCGCGGCGAGCCGCGGCGGCACGAGCGCCCTCGCCGAGTGGAGGGGCCGGCGCAGCGCCCCGGGCGGGGTCCGAGGGTCCCCGAGGCGCTTGGCCAGGGCCGCGTGGACTTTGGGGCCGGCGTCAGAGGACGAAGGAGAAGAAGAAGAAGAAGGAGAAAGGGCCGCCGAAGAAGGCGTGGGAGAGGCGGCGCGGGAGGCGCTGCGGGACAGCGCCTCGAGCGCCTCGACCAGCGTCGGCTGCTGCTGCTGCTGCTGCCGCTTCCGCTGCTCCTTCGCCTCCCCTCCGTCGCCGCTCCACCTCCTGGGGATCACGTGCACCCTCCCGCCAAACAGCCAGCACCTGTTCCCCGAATTCAGCGGGCTCAGCCAGCGCGGCAGCGCGTCGGCGGCCTCGATGAGCAAAAAGTCACCGTCGTCGTCCCAGCAGCGGGCGGCGAGGCGGTAAGGCCTCCCTGCCACCTTGAGCCCTTCAGCGGTGGCCCTGAGCAGCATCCAGGCCGCGGCCCACTCGTCGTCGACGGCGTCCCCGAAGTCGAGCTCGCCCCAGAGGCACGGCGGAAGCGTAGAAGAGGCGGGCGTCGAGGTCGAGGTCGAGGTCGAGGCGCCGCCGGCAGACGACGCATGCAAACTCATCTTCTTCTTCTCTTTCTTCCTCCACGGCGCCTCTTCCTCCGTGCTCGCGCGCAAGGAGGAGAGCAGAGAGTCACGATACCACAGGTAGTCTCTCGACGAAGAAGAAGCAGCGGCCGCGACGACGTGCGAGCGCGCCGCGGCGAGCAGAAGAGATGCGTCGTCCATGCCTCCGCCGTCGACGGCCATCGCTTCCTCTTCATTCGCCATGCTCTTCTTCTTCCTCTTCTCTCGTGCATCGCCGTCATCGTCGTCTCTCTCCCTGATGGCGTATATCTCGTAACGCATACATGAGGCCTCGTCGGGGGCGCCGACGAGGTAGCTCGAGGCCATGGCGCTCAGAGAGGGAAAGAGAGAGAGAGAGAGAAAAGAGAAGAGGAAAAACTAGCTTTGTGTTTCATTTTGGCCAGTGCTCTCTCCGAATTTCGTCTCCTTTTTTATATTTTCGACGTCGCCGTCGATTCGTCCGTCGCTCTTCTTTGAGCTCCCCTGCTTCTCGTTCGATCGCGTTTTTGCTCTTCCTCTCGTGCTCGCTGCCGAGAGACGAAGACGGGCGGGAAGCTCGCCACCTCCGACGCGGAAGGAAAAAAAGGGCTCTTTCGAACTCTGAGCGCCCGCATTCAATCGTAATCAAAAGGAGCCATCAACGGCCGCCATCCATCGTCTTCGAAACCTTTTCTTTTCTCCTCTTTCCCGAAAATGGTGCTCCTCGACCACCACCTGCCGAGCTTCCAGTGGGAGCTCCGCCTTGTGGAGCAGACGGGCGTGTCCCTGCAGCGGATCAGGTTCATGGTCTCGTGCTTCGCGTCGGTGGCCCTCAGCCTCGGCTGGCGGTTCGTGCCGACGCCCAAAGGTATCACACATCGTTCATCGTCGCCGCCGCCGCCGTTTTTTTTTCCTTTTTTTTCCGACCTCGCCCGCTCCCACTCTCCCTCACGCCCCCCCCCCCTCCCCTCCTTCCCAAAACCGCAGCCCGCCACGCCTACGCCATAGCCACGGGCGTCGTCCTCCTGGCGTACCCCTTCGGCAGCGGCGTCGCCAATCTCGCAGTTCCCGCCGTCACGACCTACGCCCTGCTCGCCCAGCTGCCCGCGTTCGCGGGGACGCTCGCCTGGTGCCTCGACTTCGCGTTCCTGCTCTGGTGCCACGTCGCGGGCGCCTCCGGTGGCGCCTGGAAGGAAGGGCGCGTCGACTACACCGGCGCGCTGATGATCCTGACGCTCAAGTGCATCGCGGCCGCCGTCTCGAGGCAAGACGGCGCGACGGCGCGGCCGGGCCTCGGCCCCTACGCGGTGGCGCACGCACGCAGGGCCGCGCCGACGCCGCTCGAGTGGGCGAGCTACTGCCTCTCGTGCGGCGGGCTGCTGTCGGGCCCCTTTTTCGAGCTCGGGGACTACTTGGACTACGTGAACCGCGTCGGCGCCTGGGAGCCCCCGGGCGCGGGCGGCGGCGGCGGTGCGGCGCGGGGCCGCCCCCCCCCCCCTCGCCTCCCGCACCTCCGCGCGGCCGCGCTTGCCTCCCTCCTCCGCCTCTGCAAGGCCGTTGCCTGCGCCGCGGCCTACTTCCTCCTGTCTCCGCGCTTCGGCCCCTCGCTGCTCGAGGGCTCCAGCGGCGCCCTCTTCGCCGCGCCGCTCGCGTCGAGGTTTGCGCTGCTCTGGGCCGCCGGCGTCACCGACAGGGCCAAGTACTACGCGGTGTGGGCCATCGCGGAGGCCGGGCTGATCGCCGCGGGCTTCTCGTACGCTCCCCCGCCGGCTGCTGCCGGCGCGGAAGAGGCCGCCGAGGAACGGCCTGATGCTTCTGCTGCTCACAACGGCGGCGGCGACTCGACGGCAGCGGCGGCGCGAAAAAAGACAAAAAAACCCGCCCCTTCCTTCGAGCGCTTCACCAACGCGCGCATCCTGCGCGTCGAGCTCGCCTCCTCGGCGGCCGAGCTCCCGCTCAGCTGGAACATCTGCACGGGGCGCTTCCTGAGGCACTACGTCTACGAGCGCCTGACGCGCGGCGGGCGCGGCGGGCTGCGGACGCTGCTGGCGACGCAGGGCGTCGCGGGGCTCTGGCACGGCACGTTCCCCGGGTACGCGCTGTTCTTCCTCTCGTCCGCCTTCATGTTCGAGTCGTCCAAGGCGCTCTACCGGTACGAAAAGTACTCCTGGCCTCGCTGGGTCGCGAGCTGCCCTCCCTGGAAAGCGGTCAAGTGGGCCTTTGTTGCCGCCTGCCTCAACTACTCGTCGTCGGCGTTCATCATCCTCGACCTCGCGCCGAGCCTGCGCGTGTGGAGGGCGGTGCACTTCCTGCCGAGCTTCGTGATGGCGGCGATCGTCGTCGTGGCCAAGGTAGTGCCGCCGAGGAGGGGCAGGCGGAGGGTTGCCGCTGCTTCGGCGACGGGGGTGGCAGAGGCGACGGGAGCTGGTGCCGCTGCTGCTGTTGGTGCTACTGCCGGTGCATCTCAGCCCGCGGGGCGGGCCAAGGCAGAGTGACACGACGGGTGAACGATAGAGAGGGAGACGGTAAAAGAGTGGCGAGCGAAAAAATGTAAGAAAGAGAGAAGAGTCACGAACGGGAAGGGAAAAAAATCAAAAGTTTTGAAGAGAAAGAGACGGTCGACATGGCGACGATCGGAGAGCCATCGCGATCAAAGGCGCCCGCTCCTCCTTCCTCCAGTCCCTCTCTGCTTCTTTTTCCACCCCCAGAAGATGCGGAAAGCATCACTCCTTGCGGAGGGGTGCTCAAGAGCGTCCTGAAAAAGGGAGCGGAGGGAGCAGACAGGCCACCTCTGCACTCGCGGTGCCTAGGTGAAAAAAAGAGAGCAGTTTTTTTTTTCCCGTTCCTTTCTCTTTCTCTCTCGTCTCAAACGTCTCTCTCACGCCGCAACCGAACCCCCAAAAAAACCATACGCGACCCATACACAACCAGTGCACTACGAGGGACTCCTCCAAAGCTCGGGAGAGACGTTCATCAAGTCTGCCGAAGAAGGGAGGGGCACCGGGGAGCCGGCGGTGGTGGTCGCCGGGCGAGGTTCGGTTTTTTCTTCTTTCTCTTTGAGAATTTTCCTTTTCAGTTTTTTTCTCTTCAGCTTGTCTCTCTTTCTGCTCTTTTTTTCCGTCGTCACCAAAAGCTCTCCCCCCTCCCCTAAAACTTCCCTCCTCGTCAAAACACAAACACAGACGCCTCCCTGCGGGCCACGGGGCTCAACATGGCCGTGATGGCCATGGCTCGAGGCGAAAAGGCCAGAATCTGGATCGAAGACCCGCGGAAGTTCGGGTACGGCGAGCGCGGCTCGTTCTCGTTCCCGGCCGTGCCGCCGCTCGCGAAGCTGGTCTACGACGTCGAGCTGGTGGCCTTCGAGCCCCCCGAGGACAGCGACTCCGGCGCCGACGAGGGCGTCGAGGGAGGCGGAGAGAGCGCGAGGAAGAAGAATAAGGAAAGGAGGGAGCGGCGGCCCCCGCGCTCCGCGGGCTCCCTGACCTACGAGGAGAGGCTCGAGGCCGCCACCCGGCGCAAGCTCAAGGGCAACGCCCTGCTGAATGGAACGACTGGAAAGAAGAGGGACCCGGCGGCGGCGCTGTCGCAGTACCTCTTTGCGCTCTCATACCTCGACGACGACTTCCTGTTCCAGCTCGAGGGCCCTCACTTGGAGGCAGCTTCGTCGCTCGCGCGGGCCGCGCGGCTCAACTGCGCCGCGGCGAGGCTGGCGCTCGGGGACGCGCGCGGCGCCGCGGCGGACGCGGGCGAGGTTTTGAGGGAGCGGCCGCGCGACGCCAAGGCCTTGTTCCGTCGCGGCAGGGCGCGGCGGGCGCTGGGGGACGCGCGCGGGGCCGTCGATGATTTAAGGAAAGCCTCGCGCGAGGTCGAGGGGAGGGGGGACCCGGCTGTGGCGAGGGAGCTGGCCGCCGCGGAGGCGGAGGCGGGGGAGGCGGCGAGGGCCGGGGACGAGGTAATGGGCCGCGCACTTGCGAGGTCGGTCGGAAAGGGCGGGCTCTTTTCGGAGGAGGAGGAGAGGAAGGGGAAGGGGGAGGGGTCTCATCCGCCGCCGTCGCTCGCAGCCTTTGACGACGGCGACGGAAGAGTCGAAGACGCTCCGCGGAAGACCGAAGCGAGGAGGGGCGCGCTCCCTGCACCTTTTCTGGTCGTTGTCGTCGCCGCCGTCGCACTCGCCGCTGCCGCCGCCGTCGCTCGCTGGGGGGGCGGGATGATGAAAAGAGAGAGAGGAGAATAAAGAGTAGAAGATAAAAATATGTTGTCGTAAAAAACGATGCTGTTACATATCATTCATTGCGATCACACTTGTCTTATAATTACACGGAGCCCCGGGGGGAGCGGGAAAGGACCAAGTGAAGGGGGGGAGGGGAACTTCGGTTTTTGGAAAGGAGAGGGGGTCTAGAAACGCGCCGCTTGATCGATTGGCGCATTCGAAACTTTCCGAACTCTTCTTACTTCCCGGATGCCTGCTGCTGCTTGTACTTTTCCGCGATCTCGCTCGCCTTCTCGCGGTGAGAGTCCCTCGCGCGCTCTACGCGGGCCGGCATTGGCGCCGCGTCGGGCCTCGACAGAGCGGCCGCGGCGCGCTCGTGCAGCGACGCGGCGCCGTCGACCGCCTTGCCGGCCGCCCGGCTCCCGGCGCAGGCAGCGCAGCAGAGGCAGGGCGCGAAGAGCGCCAGGCAGCACATTTGTTCTTTTTGTTCTCTGGTGCGTTGGTTGTCACTGAATTTGCTGGTGTTCTACAAAGGGGGGGACAGAAGTGCAGGAGGGGAAGGGGACAGAAGTGAAACAGTGCGGCATCAGAAACGGAAGAAAATTTAAGTGTTCAAACCTTCGGCCAAAAAGATATGAAAATGAAAAACCCAAACTTCTCCTCCTTTTCCATCTTCTAGGAATAAAGCCTCCCCAGCGCCCTCCCCGTCAGGTTGTACGCCAGCAGCGACGGCGTGGCCGCGTCCATCAGGTTGGTGTTCGGGTCCAGGGCGCGAGCAAACCCCACGATGACGCAGACGCCGACGACCAGCGCGGCATACGACGAGTCGATCGAGACCTCGTGGTTTCGAGCGGCGCGGAGCGCGCCCTTGAGCACGGCGTCGAGGTCGATCCCGCCCTCGGCGCGCACGTCCGCAAACTCCTCAAACAGCAAGACCATGTCCCTCTCGAAGGCCTGCGGGTGCTCGCAGCGCTGCCCCCCGCTCATCCGCAGCATCAGCCTCGCTCCGGCGCGGCCATCGCCCGCCGCGATCGCGTTCAGCAGCGAGATGAACACGGCGCGGACCGGCGGCGTCAGGGCCTCGGCGAGGCCCAGGTCGAGGAGCACGAGCTGGAGCTTGCCGCGGGCCGCGGAGGCCTCGGAGGACGAGAGCGACTCGAGGGACTGGTGGTGGTGCTGCTGCTGCTGCTGCTGCTGCTGCTGCTGCTGCTGAGAAGAAGGAGGAGAGAGAGGGGAAGAGCGAGGGAGGCAGGAGGGGGAGGAGGCGTCGCCGCGGACGCGGACCATGATGTTGCCCGGATGCAGGTCGGTGTGCTAGTGTTTTTTTGAGAAAGAGAGAACGAGAGAGAAAAGCGGAGAGAGAAAAACGTGGTGTGTGTGTGTGTGTGTGGTGTGGGGGGGGGAGG